>TARA_B110000467_G_scaffold55729_1_pt1 | contig 14635 bp, 10 predicted proteins | sample TARA_B110000467 | Tara Oceans TARA_B110000467 (sample SAMEA4398341) | marine metagenome | biome: Polar Biome; feature: [MES] marine water layer (ENVO:01000295) within the mesopelagic zone...; material: water (ENVO:00002006), including particulate matter (ENVO:01000060) such as...... | reverse complement strand
CAAATGGTAAATATGGTATTAGGAACCATGGATTCAGTTCCAGCAGCAGATTTGAATGGGGATGATACCATAAACATTCTTGATATTGTCTTGGTTGTAAATATCATTCTTGGAAGCTAATTTTCCTGATGAAGAAATATGTTATTTTAGCGGGTTTAATATGCTCATTTTTATTATCTAAAGATGAGCATATCCGAAAAGATGCAATATTATTTTGCCTAAAACCACATGTCTCCACATTAGAAATTACACGAAACAACAACCATGTTTCGGTAAATCATTCAGAGATAAATAAACTAATCAGAAATATTGATGCTGTGGATATCCATCCATGGATTCGAGGCACTTCAGAGGGTGATCACGACGGTGAAATTTATCTAAACCGAATTTATAGGGTCATTTTAAAATCACATAACCGTGTTGAGTTGGATAATCAAAAATCTCAGTTTGACTCAATTACTGATATTCTTTCCACTGAATATGAATATATTCGTAAACCCTTTTTTACTCCCAATGATAGTCAATATGGACAGCAATGGTTTTTACCTGAAATAAATTCCAATGATGCATGGGATCTTTGGGATATTTCTGGTGGTGATACCCCTGGGAATCAATCTATTTTATTGGCTTCTGTAGATACAGGGGTAGATTGGGATCATCCAGATTTACGAAATAATATGTGGAACAATTTAGGTGAAGATGCTGATGGTGATGGTGTAACTATTGTGCAAGTTGGTAATACGTGGGTTTTTGATCCTGGTGACCAAAATTATATTGATGATGATGACAATGGATTTATAGATGATTTTATTGGTTGGGATTGCTCAAGTATAAGTGGGGGGAGTGATAATAATCCAGTACCTCCATCTGGGGTATCAACTGGTGGAACATGGGCACATGGTACTCACGTGGCAGGTTTGTTAGCCGCCACAACTAATAATGGAACGGGCATTGCTTCATCTGCATTTAATTGTAGTATTATGGCGGTGAAAGTTTCAACAAGCGAACAAGATTACCCTTATATCACGCATGGCTATGATGGCATTCTCTATGCGGCGAAGGCTGGCCATAATGCAGGCCAATCCACAATAATTAATAATAGTTGGGGAGGTAACGGTTATAGTCAATACGAACAAGCCACCATTAATATAGCCCATGAAGATTATCATGCCATTGTGCTGGCAGCAGGCGGTAATGGTGATGATGATGGATGGGGAGAAATTGAACAATCCCACTATCCTTCAAGTTATGATAATGTAATTTCAGTGTGTCCTATGGGTAGTGGTAATCAATGGAATCATTGGGGTACATATCATATTTCTATTGATTTAGCATCTCCTGGAGAAAATATTAGAAGTACTAAAATTGGTACGGGCTATGCAACTTGGAATGGCTCTTCAATGGCCACGCCAATTGTGGGAAGTGTGATTGGCTTGATGAAATCATTTAATCCAAGTTGGAGTCAAGAGCAGTTAATTACCATGGTTTTAGGAACCGCTGACCCCGTTATTTATGATGTGAATACTGAAGGGTATTTACAAGGGAAACTTGGTAAGGGTCGAGTAGATGCATTGGCTGCAGTAACTACAGAATTATTTCCTCGATTAGAGTTTATTGATATTGATGTTTCAATTTTGGACGACACAAATGGAGAAATCAATCAAGGTGAAACGGTTGAATTAAGAACCATCCTTTTTAATGATCCAGAATGGGGAGTGGGTTATAATATTGAAGGGACACTAATTCTACCTGATAATACTCAAGGAATTTCAATTTTATCTCAAGGTGCAGATTTTGGTAACGCTTCTCCAGGCGATGCGGTCATGAATGAGGTGGAGCCATTTATTATTGAATTTGATTCCAATGCTTCCCTTGGTGATTTAGAATTTAGTTTAAGTATAATCTCTAATGAAAATGGGCATGTAAAAAATCAGCAAGTATTACCAATAATATTATCTGTGATTGAACAATCTGTTTTAATGGGCGATTTAAATCAAGACGCCATTGTGAATATTCTTGATATTGTTCAAATTGTAAATATAATTTTAGGCAGTACTCCCACTCCATATCAATCCGAAGCTGGTGATTTGAATAGTGATGGAATGATTAATGTTCTCGATATTGTAAATATTGTGAATATGATATTGTCTGATTAATAAATCTTTATGAACGTGAGGCAAGCTTGAGGTCTGTTTTCCTAAAAATAATTTTTATATTATCTATTTCATATCTATATGCAATTCCTGCAATTAATTCGCCAATAAAGTTAACACAAGCAAATGGTATAGAATTTGAAGCATTCGTTCGTGGAGATGAATGGAATAATTGGCATGAAACTATAGATGGGTATTCCATTGCAAAAAACAATCAAAATATATGGAAGTATGCTCTGGATGTTGAAGGTACTCAATTCAAGCTGTCAAATAGAGAGGCACATTTATTACCCGTTGGTATTAGTGTAGAAAAACATCTTCAGCCAATTCCAAATTTTTTACCACCAAACCATGCTGAAGAAAATCCTATAGAATTATCGAATATGTCACGTGAGGAATTTGAAATTCCATTGGTATTAATTGATTATCCTAATATGGAACATTCTTATCCACCGTCAAATTTTGATGATCTGATGAATCAAGAAGGCTATGCGGGTTCACAAGGGGCAACGGGGAGTTTTAGAGATTTATATATTGAAAATTCATATGGTCAGTTTATGCCCAACTCTACCATAATTGGTTGGTTTACGGCGGCTGAAGACTATCAAAATTATGGTGATGGTGCACCCAATGGATACTCCATGGTGAAACAAATGATTGGCCAAGCAATCGATGAAGCGGAAGCACAAGGAGTGGATTGGTCTGTATATGATAATGACGGTGACGGCTATGTTGATGCATTGAATGTTTTACATGCGGGACAAGGTGCCGAAGAAGGCAACTCAAGTTATGTATGGTCACACAAATGGAATTTAGGAAATGAAGCTCGTTTTTATGATGGGGTAGTGATCGACAATTATACCATTAATCCAGAAAAACAAGCCGCCGGAAATGGTGCAAATCCAGGGATGGTTCATATTGGCGTATTATCTCATGAGTTTGGGCATGCCTTAGGTTTACCAGATTTATATGATACCGATTATACATCTTCAGGCATTGGTACGTGGGGTCTCATGTCAGGTGGATCTTGGGGTGGAAATGGTTCATCTCCATGGTATCCGGCTCACTTTTGCGCATGGGCAAAATATACATTGGGATGGGTGACCCCCATCGTGGTAACAGAAGGTACGCTCACCGTTGATTTACCAAATGTTGAAGAAAACCCAATTATATATAGAATGAATGGTACAGGTAGTGGCAATGAATATTTTTTATTTGAGAATAGGCAAGCCATTGGTTTTGATCAGACTATAAAAAATACTGGATTACTTATTTGGCATATTGATGATGCAGTAGGCAGTAATTCAAATGATTGGCACCGACGGGTTGATTTAGAACAAGCAGATGGTTTATTCCAACTTAACTATGGTTCGAATAGTGGTGATGTTGCAGACGTATGGCCAGGAACTTTGAATAAAACTTATTTTAGATTTGATACCACACCAAATTCAACATACTATAATGAATCACCCTCAGGAATTAGTGTGGTAAATATTCAAGAGAATGAAGAAGTTGTCACGGCTACATTCAGAAATCTCCCCAATTTAGCAGTAGAGTCGACACAATTTATTGAGCAAAATGGTGATATGGATAATGTACCCAATCCAGGTGAAGTCCATGGTATTACCATTAATTTTTATAACCCATCTTCAAATATAATTTACGATTTAGAAATGTTTGTCGATACATTAGATCCTAATTTTACATTATTCAATTATGAATCAACTTTAAATGATGTAGATGCATATTCAACAACGTGGAACAATCAAGAAATAGAATTTCAAATTGATGAATATCATCCACTACAATCAATTCCATTAAACTTATTTTTTACAGGTGTATTAGAAGATGGTACATTATTTGATCAAAATTTAATTTTCAATATTGATGTTCGCCTTGACCAAAGTGGCTTCCCAGTAGATATTGGAATTAATATTGGCTCATCGCCAGCGGTATTAGATATTAATGATGATGGCAATGATGAAATCATTTTTGTAGATGATGATGGCATAGTGAGAGCTGTTTCGTCAATAGGTGAATTAATAGAAGGTTGGGAAATAGAAGTAGGAGATGATGTTTGGGGTGCTCCAGCCATTGCCGATTTAGATTTAGATGGTGATGAAGAAATTATTATTGCATCCAAGAGTAAGCATTTATTCATAATTTCTAAAAATGGTGATGTTGAACTAGATTTTGATGCGGAACAATTTTTAGTAGGAACACCAGCAATTGGTAATTTAGATGATGATGAAGATTTAGAAATCGTATTTGGTGGAATGGATAATTCGGGAAAACTATTTGCCATAAATTATGATGGCTCACCTATTAATAATAATTTCCCCATCTTGTTAGATGAAAAAATATATACTGGTGTTGCATTGGCAGATTTAAATAGCGATGATTCCGTAGAGATTATTGTAACTACAAAATCGGGTTATTTGCATGTATTTGATAATGACGGTAATACTTTTAATGGATTCCCATTTATTGCAATTAACGACATTCGGTCCGCACCCATAGTTGCCGATATAGATTTTGATGGCCAATTAGAAATTTTGTTTGGCGATGATAGTGGTACATTCTATGCGATTGGTTCCGATGGGAATATTGAATTTCAAGTTGAGGGTAATGGTACTATTCGAATGTCTCCATCTCTACAAGTAGGTACTGGTGGCACACATATTTATTTTGGAAATAGTGTAGGAGAATTTATTTCCATCGATAATAATGGAAATCTTCGAGATGGTTGGCCCGTTCAATTTGAAGCTAGTTTTGATACATCCCCGGTATTTTCTGATATAAATGCAGATGGTGAATATGAAATTATTGTAACCCATTATAATGATGGAGCACTAATATTAAATTCTCATGGAGAAGTTTTACAATCATTTCCTATTGCAACAGGTGGGGTTTCAAATTGCTCACCGATTGTTGTTGATATTGATGATGACAATGATGTTGAAATTATTTATGGATTTTCATCTGGATTGTCTGTTATTGATATCAAATCTGAAGCAATCAGTTTGCCGTGGAGTATGCTTCGGGGAAATCTCCACCGAACTGGATTTATTGATACGATGGATGGGGTGATTCTTGGCGATGTAAATTCAGATGGAAGTATTAATATTCTTGATATTGTAGTTCAAATAAATCATATATTAGACTATCACCCATTATGGGGAAGTGCCTTAGTTGCTGCTGATTTAAATATGGATGAGGTGATTAATATTCAAGATATAATCTTAATTGTTGATATAATTATAAGTAATTAATTTGATTGAAAATTTCATAGTAGAATTATGGGTTCTAACGAAAGATATGTCGCCATATCTTTTGTTGGGATTCCTCATTGCTGGTGTTCTCTCTGTGGTAATATCTCCAGTAGCCGTTGAGAGAAACTTGGGCGGTAAAGGGTTATTCCCCATTGTGAAAGCATCATTATTTGGAATCCCATTACCACTTTGTTCATGTGGAGTAATCCCTGTAGCCACATCCCTCTATAAACATGGTGCAAATAAGAGTGCTACCACTTCATTTTTAATTTCAACCCCACAAACTGGTGTAGATAGCATTTTAGTCACCTATAGTTTGTTAGGGCCTATTTTTGCCATATTCAGACCCATTGCCGCATTATTGGCAGGAATTGTAGGCGGTATAGCCGTTGAACTTGCAGATAATGGAAGTGAATCAAATGTAAAGCCAACAGAAGATACTGATCAAAGTGATAAAAGTATTTTAAGGCGAATTTATGAGTATGGATTTATATCACTTCCTCAAGATATTGGTAAGCCACTTATATTAGGGATTGTAATTGCTGCCATGATATCAATGGTAGTTCCAGATGATTTTTTCGTCAGCTATTTTGGTAATGGATTCATGGGGTTAATTATTATGATGTTTGCGGGAATTCCCATTTATGTTTGTGCAACCGCTTCAGTGCCCATTGCCTTAGCCCTTATGATAAAGGGACTATCTCCCGGTGCAGCCTTTGTATTTCTCATGACGGGACCTGCTACCAATGCTGCAACAATCTCTACCGTATGGAAAATATTGGGTCAAAAAACAGCATTTATTTATTTGGCAGCTGTTTCAGGATGCTCATTAGTCGCAGGATTTTTTATTAATTTATTTTCATCTGAAATTGGTTCTCATATCCATAATCATGATCATTGGATGATGCCTGTATGGTTTCAAATTGCTTCTAGTATTATACTCTTAGCTATTTTAGTAAATAGTTTACTCAGATTATACTATCCCACTATGTTTAAACATGAGGATGGCGTTGAATCTAAAGAGGCAGATATTATTTTATCTGTGAGTGGAATGACCTGTAATCATTGTGTTAATTCAGTAACGAATGCCATATCTGAAATTAAGAATATTACTGATGTAGATGTAGAATTGAATTCAGGAGTTGCGAAAATAAGTGGTAGTAATGTAAATATTGATGAGATAGTGGATGCAATTACATCATCTGGTTATTCTGCAAAATTAGTTAAATAAAAAAATCAAGGGATAAGCGACCACTAACTTATCCCCTAACTTATTAACCTTGGCTTCATAGCCATTGTCAGACACCACATCTGACAGTGAAAGATTACAACTTCTTTAAAAAATATAATGTGGTTTAAGTCACATTGAAGGATTCAATGGCTTCATTGGCTAATTCATCGGCACGTTCATTTTCAGGGTGTCCAGAATGCCCTTTTACCCACTTCCATGTAATGTCATGACCGAGGGTGAGTTCATCAAGAGAAATCCATAATTCTTTATTTTTTACAGGCTTTCGTGCGGCAGTTTTCCACCCTTTTAGTTTCCAATTATGAATCCATTTAGTAATGCCATCTTTTACATAATTTGAATCAGTTGTAATTATTATGGGGCAAGATCGGGAGAGTACTTTCAACGCCTCAATAACTGCAGTGAGCTCCATAATATTATTGGTGGTTTCAGGTGCATACCCATTTAATTCTTTTTCCGTGGTGGCATAGCGTAAAATAGCACCCCATCCACCCGGACCGGGATTCCCCTTACAAGCCCCATCCGTAAAGATTTGTACAATATTTGAATTATTTGCCATGAGAAAATCTACATCAAATAGAAGTTACAGAAAAAAGAAAACCAAACCTTGATTTGACACCGTTTTATAAATTTTTATGCATTCACTAATAGATTGTTCTCAGAAACTAAAATACCCGTTTGGTCAGCAAAAAGATAATGCCCTGGATGGAAAGTAACACCTGCGAAACTAACTGGTACATTCAAGCGTCCTTTTCCTGCTTTCACGGTTTTACGGGGTATCGATGCCAGCGCCATAACCACCAATTGCATAGGTGCAATAATCTCCACATCCCGCAGGCATCCATTAATCAGGATGGCTGACCACCCGTTATCTATTGCCGCCGCCGTTAGTTGATCACCTAATAATGAACAGCGGAGTGATTCCCCTCCATCTACCACTAATACTCCTCCCTTTCCCTGTAGTTTGACTTGTTCTGCAACTAAAGAATTATCTTCAAAGCATTCGACAGTAGTAATTTTACCAAACCCCTGTTTTAAGCCGCCATAGTGCTTAAATAAAGGCTCAACAATTTGAACTTGTTGATCAAATTTATCGGAGAGATCGGGCGTAGAAATAATAACATCCATCAATATTACCTTTTAAATTGTGTATAAAACTTATATTAAGTGTTGCCATTTAGCTCAACAAAAAAGGCCAGCAATATGAGATATATTACTGGCCTTAAACAACAACATGAAGATGAAGATTAAAATGAATATATAGTTTTATTCAAATTGATTCATAGTATTATCACTGCCAGAAGCTTTCAGTGCAGCTTCACCAGCAAAATATTCCTTATGGTCATCTCCCATATCAGACCCAGCCATATTTTGGTGTTTAACACATGCGATGCCCTGCCTAATTTCTTTCCGTTGAACGCCTTCAACATAGCCAAGCATCCCTTTATCACCAAAGTATTCTTTTGCAAGATTATCAGTAGATAAAGCCGCAGTATGGTATGTAGGCAACGTAATTAAGTGATGGAAAATACCAGCTTCTCTTGCTGAATCAGCTTGGAAAGTACGAATTTTTTCATCCGCTTCTCTTCCCAAATCAGTATCATCATATTTTTCATCCATTAGGGCTTCTCTCACATAAATAGAAGTATCAACACCATCTTCTTCCATTTTATCGAAAACTTGTTGACGGAAATTCAATGTCCAGTTAAATGAAGGACTATTATTATAAACAAGTTTTGCATTGGGAACAACCTTTCTAACTTCATCCATCATGGCACCGATTTGACCAATATGAGGTTTTTCAGTTTCAATCCAAATAAGATCTGCACCATTTTGTAAACTGGTTATAGAATCAAGGATACATCTTGCAACACCAGTCCCTTTTTTAAATTGGTATAGATTACTGGGTAAGCGTTTAGGACGAACTAATTTACCATGATGATTAATAACCACATCGCCGTGATTCATGTTATCGGTAGTAACTTCATCAATATCCAAGAAGGAGTTATATTGATCGCCTAAATCATCAACTTCATGGGTTACCGCTATCTGTTTTGTTAAACCAGCGCCCAATGAATCAGTTCTTGCAACGATGACTCCATCATCAACTCCAAGCTCTAAGAATGCATAACGGACAGCATTGATTTTTGCTAAGAAGTCCGCATGAGGAACAGTTACTTTTCCATCCTGATGGCCACATTGCTTTTCGTCAGAAACTTGGTTTTCGATTTGGATACAGCATGCACCGGCTTCAATCATTTGCTTAGCCATTAAATATGTCGCTTCAGCATTACCGAAACCTGCATCGATATCTGCAATAATTGGAACGATATGCGTTTCAAAATTATCAATTTTTTCTTGAACTATTTTTTTGGCATCTCCCTCAGTAGCATCTAATTCCCTATATAAACCGCCTAATTCTCTCGCATCAGCTTGTCGTAAGAATGTATAGAGTTCATTTACTAAACTGGCAACAGACGTTTTTTCATGCATAGATTGGTCAGGAAGTGGTCCAAACTCAGATCGTAGTGCTGCCACCATCCATCCAGAAAGGTACAAATAGTTTCTTTTATTCGTGCCAAAATGCTTTTTAATGGATATCATTTTTTGCTGACCAATAAATCCGTGCCAACAGCCTAATGACTGTGTATATTTTGTGGGATCATTATCATAAGCATCCATATCTGCTCTCATAATAGCGGAGGTGTATTTTGCAATATCAATACCTGTTTTGAATCTATTTTGAGCTCGCATTCTTGCTACAGATTCTGGATTTATGGCATTCCATTTTCCTGAGTATTGTTCTCGAAGATCTGCGAGTTCTTTAATGCTTTTTGAGTGCGCCCCATTTGTTAGCAGTTCTTCAGGAGAATTTAGTGATTTATTGCCGTTCATAGTAGTATTAGCACTCCACTCTTGTTTTACTTGATTTTCAGGTGTCATTTTGTTCTCCTTCGTTTAAATATATTGATATGCAGGTAAAGTTAGAAATTCGTCAAATTCGTCTTTTTGAACCATGTCAGTAAATAAGGTAATGGCCAGTTCAAATTTTCCAGATTGAAATAGTTCATCTCCTAATAGAGTTCGAAGATTACTCATTTCATCTTCAAGTAGGGACGAATATAGTTCCATTGAAATTATTCGGCCATCATCTAAAGTAGCACGATGCTTTATCCACTGCCAAAGCTGGGCACGGCCAATTTCAGCGGTAGCCGCATCTTCCATGAGATTATAGAGGGGAACACAACCATTCCCTCTGAGCCATGACTCAACGTATTGAACGCCTACGCTTATATTTTCACGCACACCTTCTTCAGTGATAACCCCAGTGGGTACTTTCAACAAATCTTCAGCTGTAACCACAACATCAGTACGTTTTACATCTAATTGATTTGCATTGGGCATAATAGAATCAAATGCATTTAATGCAATTTGTGCCAATCCTGGATGTGCAACCCATGTGCCATCATGCCCTGCATTGGCTTCCCGTTCTTTATCAGCTTGAACTTTATCTAAAGCTTTTTGATTTGCAACATCATCATTTTTAATAGGGATTTGTGCAGCCATTCCACCCATTGCATGTGCACCACGCTTATGGCATGTTTGGATTAATAAATCTACGTATGACTTAAGGAAATGACGGTCCATTGTAATTTCAGCTCGATTCGGAAGTACAAAGTCAGCATGATTTCTAAATTTTTTGATAAAACTAAAAATGTAATCCCAACGCCCACAATTAAGACCAGCGGAGTGTTCCTTTAACTCATATAGAATTTCATCTATTTCGAATGCAGCTAAAATAGTTTCAATAAGAACGGTAGCCTTAATCGATCCTTGGGGGATGCCCAATTCATCTTGGGACAACACGAAAATATCATTCCATAGTCGAGCTTCAAGATGACTTTCTAATTTAGGTAAATAGAAATAGGGGCCAGTTCCATTTTGGATGAGTGTTTGTGCATTATGGTAAAAGTAAAGTCCAAAGTCAAAAATTGATGCTGAGATTGGTTTTCCATTTAAAAGAACATTCTTTTCATTTAAATGCCAGCCCCGAGGACGAACCATTAGTGTGGCAGTTTCTTCATTTAGAGAATATTGTTTTCCTGAAACTGGATTTTCAAAAGTAATTGATTGGCGATTTGCATCACGTAAATTGATTTGACCATTTAATAGATTATTCCAAGTTGGCGCATTTGAATCTTCAAAGTCGGCCATGAATACTTTAACGCCACTATTGAGTGCATTAATAATCATTTTTCGATCAACTGGCCCTGTAATTTCAACACGGCGATCTTGTAAATCATTTTTTACTGGATTAATTGACCAATCACTATTTCTAACATGTTCAGTTTCTGGAAGGAAATGAGGGTATACTCCATTATCTATTTCATTTTGGCGATTTTCCCTTTTGTCTAAAAGGTCTTTTCTTCGTTCGCCAAATTCAGATTCTAACTTTTCAACAAATGCAAGGGCATCAGAAGTAAGAATTTCTTCATATGCCGGCGTTAAAGTACCAGTTACCTCAAGTGTTGATTCTAATATGCTAGTTCTTTCCATGTATCCCCAATAAAAAATTCTTTTATAATACATAGAAAAACTACTGTGTTCGGTTCGTAGTATTATAGTAAATTTTACATGAAAAATTTTACAATGTAAATTTTACAAAATATGTCAAACTCATTAAATTTATCTCGGAAAACTCATTTTTTGGGCACCAAAATAAGGTCGCTTCGAAAAACGCATGGACTCACTTTAGAAGATCTATCGGTTCGTTGTATTCAGGTTAATGCAGATGTTGCACCCTCAATTTCCTACTTAAGTTTGATCGAAACGGGGCGACGGGTTCCATCAGTAAAATTATTAAAATTAATGGCAGAGGTATTCCAAAAGGAAATCGAATGGTTTTTAGATGAGTCCATTCCATTAGAACCACTACAAAAAGTTTCAGGTTCGTTACCAGGAATAGATATGATGTCATTAGAACCTAATTTCCTTTTTTCTAAAGAAATTTTGGAATCTGCAATCCCGGCCATGTTAAATCAAAGTGGAACTTCAGGACGACAATTTGCTCATATTTTAATTCGATCATACCAAGAAAAGCATCAAAACCAATTTCCAGATTTAGAGAGAGCCGCCGAGGATGTGGGAAAGAAGAAACTTCCCCTTTCTGTTCAAGATTTATTGAAATTATGCACGAGACAAGGGCTAAAAATAAAGTGGTTTCAGAAGGAATCATTTACAACTCGAGATGATTCTGGTCGCGATATAAACACGTTCTTCCGCTCATTTTATGATTCACCAAATACTATTTATCTTAATGAGTCGTTAAAAAAAGAACCGGTAAGATTGAAGTATGATTTAGCATCCATGTTGGGCCATAAAGTTTTACATAATGGTGATGGTATTCTTTCAAGTCATGCAACTGGCGGTGAGTTAGGTGGTTCTCCACGACCTAAAAAGCAAAAGTCAGGTCAAGTGCAGCAAGAAGATATTCTATATGCGTGGCGTGATTTTGAATCCAGTTTTTTTGCAGGCGCATTATTATGCCCTAAATTACCATTTAGAAATTTTCTGAATAGACAATCTTATGATATCACCTCTTGTGAAAAATTAGGTTTAACTCCCGCAGTGGTAATGCGACGAATGACAGCGGTCTCAACTTATAAACATTGGCATTATTTTGATGCATATCCTCCAGGTTATCTACGAGCCGTTTACCGTGGAAATGGAATTTCTATTCCTTGGGGGAATATGAGATTGGTTACGGATCCTTGCAATCAGTGGGATATTTTCAAACTCATTTCAAATTTAAGACTTCAGAAACCCATTACCCAAATCTCATTAATGAAAGATGGAAATCTCTCCCGGTTGTATTCATCTACAGCAGTTAAGACGAAGGATGCTAATGGTGAACCTCATGTGGTGATGGTGGGAATCGACCTAATGCCAGCCATGAAATCACAAGGTATTAATACTCAAGAATTTGTTGAAGAGATTAAGGATATTTGTTTGGGTACTGATGGTGCCTCAATTATGCCAAAAAATATAAGAAATGAGTTAGAGAAGGTTGGCAAGGTATTAAATATTTCATGGGTGGTTGATGGTGCAAGTAAACCCGTAAATATAATTTGTCCCCGAAGTACAAGTTGTCCTCGATTAGAATTATGTGGAAAATCACCAGTAAAAAGTAAAATTTCTTGGATGAATGAAATTAAAGATGAAATTTTAATAAATAAAGGAAAATGATGTCAAATTTACTTGAAAATTTAAATGAAATGTTATTAATGGGCCCAGGCCCCTCAACGGTCTCACCTACAATTTATGAAGCATTGCACCGGCCAACATTGGGGCATCTTGATCCTCGTTTTATAGAAATTATGGATACCATTAAAATCCAACTACAAACAATACTCAATACTAAAAATGATCTTACCGTACCCATGTCAGGCACGGGTTCAGCGGGGATGGAAACTTGTTTTGTAAACCTTATTGAGTCTGGCGATAATGTACTTGTGTTAATTAATGGCGTTTTCGGAATCAGAATGCAAGATGTGGCAACTCGATTAGGTGCAAATGTAGATTCATTAGAATTTGATTGGGGAACGCCAGTTATTCCAGAAGCCGTTAAACTACATTTAGCAAAGAAGAAGTATGATTTAGTGGCTGTAGTTCATGCTGAAACATCCACAGGAGTTGCAAACCCTATTGCCAGTATTGGAGAATTGGTTAAAGAAAATGGTGCATTATTTTTGGTAGATGCGGTTACATCGGTAGGGGGTATGCCTGTAGAGATGGACAATTGGGGGATTGATGCGCTCTATAGTGGCACCCAAAAATGTTTATCTTGTCCACCGGGTCTATCACCCGTTTCTTTCTCGCCAAAAGCGGTGGAGAAGCTCACGAATAGAAAATCAAAAGTCCCCAATTGGTATTTAGATTTAAGTTTAATCGCTAATTATTGGTCAGGAAGTACACGGGTTTATCATCATACTGCACCTATTAATATGTTATATGGATTATATCAGGCCTTATTTGATGTGATTGAGGAAGGGGTAGAGAATGTACATAGCCGACATAAGAAGTATCATGAATATTTAGTGGATGGTTTAGAAAAGCTAGGTTTAGAAATGCTTGTAGACAAACCTTATCGGTTGCCCATGCTGAATGCCGTTAAAATTCCAGAAGGAATAAATGATGGAGACGTTCGCGCCACATTATTGAACGACTACAATATTGAGATTGGCGGTGGACTTGGTGTTTTTGCTGGTAAGGTATGGCGGATTGGATTAATGGGACATTCTGCATACGAGAAAAATATAGATAAACTATTGGGAGCTATTAAAAATCAATTATAGATTATTTGGTTTTAAATAACCGATTAATATTTCAACACCCTATAATTTTATTCTTTAGTTATTATCTCATTCCATTTCGAATATGGATGATTTACTAATTTATAGTTATAGTACTTACTCTCATGTGAGACTTCTTGACCAATCCAAGATGGTTTATAAAAATCAGCATTTTCTGAAGCTAATTCTACTTCTGCAACCACCAAACCTAAATTCTCACCCAAGAACTCATCAACCTCCCAAGTAGTATTTTCAACTGAAAATATGAATCGGTTTTTTTCAATGAATGCGGTAGAGCAGAAATTTGATAAAAGTGTATTAGCATCTGGGATTGGAATTTCATATTCGAATTCTAATCTACTAATTCCATTATTTTTACCTTTTAGAGTTAAATAGGCTTTTTCGTCAATAATTCTTACTCGTACTAACGGTTCATTTTGGGTATCCAAATAGCCTTGTTTGCAATATAATGGTTTTGCCAATTGTTTATACTGGTCGGTAGTTACTCTGAATTTACGTTCTATTTCTATGGCCATTTTTCTATTTTTTTCATCGGGGTCTAACTTAAGAAGGATTTAGGATATAATAGAGTATTTTATGTAAAGTTAC
>TARA_B110000467_G_scaffold165021_1_pt1 | contig 14669 bp, 11 predicted proteins | sample TARA_B110000467 | Tara Oceans TARA_B110000467 (sample SAMEA4398341) | marine metagenome | biome: Polar Biome; feature: [MES] marine water layer (ENVO:01000295) within the mesopelagic zone...; material: water (ENVO:00002006), including particulate matter (ENVO:01000060) such... | reverse complement strand
TTGAATAATTTTTTAAGTTTTGAGTAGAAATCTTGAAATATTGAGGTGAAACTCTCATCTCCACCGTCTAAATCTTCCCAATTCGTTATGCCATATCTAATAAGTCCTACCGCGGTTGAAAATCGTGGATTATTTACCTTTTCTGAAATTCCACCTTTTAGCTCAGGCTTACCAATTTTAATAGGTTGTTTGAAAATATCTTGTGCCAAATCTTCAATATGATTTAATTGTGCGCCACCGCCAGTGAGTACAATACCAAAGGTATTCTCTCCTTGATAAAAACTCTTATTAATTTCAATTTTGGCTAACCTGAAAATTTCATCCATACGAGGCTCAATAATAGTTGCCAATTGATTCTGTGATACGGTTTTAGAATTACGTCCACCTGTACCGGCAATAGTTATGTCCTCTTCAGGGTTAGCCAATGCTGTTCTGGCAGAGCCATGTTGACATTTAATCATCTCAGCTTGTTCACGTGTGGTTTGAAGGCCATAGGCAATATCATTAGTAATATTAGTTCCTCCAAGAGGGATTGCTCCTGCATGCATAACTCCACCATCCCGATAGACAATTACATCAGTAGTTCCACCACCAATATCAATGAGTACAACGCCTAAGTCTCGTTCATTAATATCTAATACTGAGTAGGCTGATGCTAAGGGTTCCAATACAAAATCAAGAATTGCAACACCTGACTTTTCTACACACGTACGAATATCTTTTTCAGTATTAATAGCACTAGTCACCAAATGAACCTTAGCCTCCAATCGATGGCCCGAAAGGCCTTCTGGGTTTTTAATACCACTTCTATCATCTACTTTAAATTCTTGGGTTAAAACATGTAGGATTCGTCTATCTGGAGATAGATTGATTGACTGTGCATGTTCAAGAACACGTTGAATATCAGACTGAGATATTTCCTGTCCCACAGGTTGACGATTATTATTTTTATTTACAGTGATCACCCCGGAATAATTGATGCCTCGTACATGATCACCCGTAATTCCCACTAAAACTTCTGTTACTTCGTGGTCGGCTTGTTTTTCAGCTTCCTTAATAGCTGTAGAAATTGAGTCCACAGTTTCAGAAATATTTACAACTACACCACCCTTTAGCCCATTTGATGGGCTTTTCCCTATACCCATAATTTTCATTTCATGTTTATTGGACCATTCTGCAATCACTACGGCAATTTTGGTGGTTCCTATATCAATCCCCGTAATTATTCTTTTCTGTTCGGTCATCATTTTTTCCTAATCCGGTTGCGTTCACGAACGATAATTTGATTATCAATTTTTAAATCTATATAAGCATAGTCATTTAATGAATATTTATCTCGAACTGTATTTTGAAATTCTTTCAAAACACTAATTTTATAGATAGCCTTATCATCACCTAAATCTATTTTAGTACGTTCATCGGTAATTAATGAGAGATGATTATTTCTATATCTTACTTCACTTAGATTTTCATAAAGCTCATTATGGATCACCTTTGATTTGTTCACAAATCGCAGTGCCTTATTCAATTCAAAATCACCCAGATTTAAGGGGGAATCATTAGTGAAAGTCATAATTGGGACTGGGAAGAATTTGATAGCCCTCTTAGTGGCTATTAATGGAGTCTGCGCTGCATCGAAGAAGTATTTTACTTCATCTAATAATACCAGTATTACGGGGGAACGTTCTAGTACTTGAATCATCAATGTTGATGGAAGTATTCGACTAACTTTTACTGATTTAATAAATTGGACTGATTCAATATTAAATTTTAACTGACTTAAATCGTATGAGAAAATTGATTCTTCAGTATTCATCTTCATTGCATCCAGAATGATACCTTCTCCCACGTACTTATTACCTAGCACAAGAATATTTTCTTGCGAAAATAGGTTAATACGTTCTGCATAGAGTGCAGAGCAATAGAGAAATCCTATTAAGATTATTGAATTAAATGTGACGAAAGCATACTCTCTACCAATTTGTAAATATTTATGCAGGGGTAAACTCCTTTTGGATAGCATTGGAGAATCCTAGTAAGCGAACTTCTAATTCTAATTTTACATTGAATTGTCGATCCACTTCTAGTTGAGCTGTTCGTATGAGTTTTAAAACATCTTCTGATAAGGCCCCTCCCAAATTCACGATAAAATTGGCATGTTTTGGAGAAATCTCTGCATTTCCTTTTCTTAATCCTTTTAGTCCAGCCCTGTCAATAAGTTGACCAGCTCCCAATTCTAATCTTGGATTCTTAAAAATACTACCAGCCGACCGAAACTTTAGCGGCTGATTATCTTTACGCTTTTGAGAAGCCAAAAGTTTTCGTTCACGGATATTATCTACATTTCCTTTCTCACATACAAAGGTAGCATTCACTAAAATCTCATTTGCAGGAAATGTTGAATCTCGATATGAAAATTCAATAGTATCTTTTGAATATTGCTTGATTTCACCCGACATTGTTATGGTGCTTGCTTCCGTAAAATAGTTTGATATTTCGCTACCATAAGCCCCAGCATTCATAATAAGTGCACCACCTACTGTACCTGGGACACCTATAAGGCTTTCTAATCCTTTTATATTTTCTCCAATGGCATTTTTAACCATATTACCTAGCATCACCCCAGACTCAACAGTAATAACACCATCATCACTGATTTTTAATGATTTAAAAGTTTTCTTGAGAGAGATTATCACACCATCAAATCCATCATCACTTACTAAGAGATTTGATCCAGATCCCGCAAAAAATACTGGAATACTATTCTCATCACAATAGGATAATAGTTTACATAATTCTCCTTGAGAGTGTGGATAAACATAGCATGCAGCTTTACCACCAATACCCAAAGTGGTATGATTTTTCATCGATTCATTTAATAAAGGTGGGCATGAAAGAATATCATTCATATGATTTAATTCAGTATCTTTCATGTATCCAATACCTGAGCAATGGATTCGCATTGACGCCAAATATGACCTGCACCCATGGTGATGATCATATCAGATTTTTTGGCAATAGATTTAACAAGTGCAGGAATATCATTCACATCCGAAACATAGTATACGTTATTGTACCCTAGTAATCTAATATCATCAACGATTAGCTGGCTGCTTATCCCTTCAATAGGAGCTTCACGCGCAGGGTAAATATCGGTAATGATTAAAATATCTGTATCTAAAAATGCTTTGGAAAACTCCATATGAAAGTCACGGGTTCGTGAAAATAAATGAGGTTGAAAAATAGATATGATTCGCCGATCCCAGCCGGAGTTAGCTGCCTGCAAAGTTGCAGAAACCTCAGTGGGATGGTGGGCATAATCATCAATAATTAGAATATTATTTTTAGTGAGATATTTAATTTCAAATCGTCTGCGAACACCAGTATAACTGCTAATACCATCAATAATTTTTGCAAATGGTATATCTAATTCTAGCGCCATGCTGATTGCACCCAAAGTATTTTGAATATTATGTTTCCCAGGAATATTAAGCTTTACTCTCCCTAAATATTCATCAAATGCAATTACATCAAATTCGGAACCCATTGATTTATATGATACGTTTTTTGCTTGATAGTCAGCATTCTCAGAGAATCCAAAGGTTACAATAGGTCGCTTAATTAGGGGGACTATTTTTGTAAGATTGTCAGAATCTACACATAGCGAAATAATGCCATAAAATGGAGTTGCATTACAAAACTGCGCAAATGCATTACTTAGATCTTCTAGATTTTCATAGCAATCTAAATGCTCTAAATCTAAATTAGTAACCACACACATGGTGGGCTGCAATGCAAGGAAGCTTCTATCGAATTCATCGGCCTCAACCACAATTACATCACCATCACCAGAAATAGCATTGGTTTGAAATTTATTGACTATTCCACCTATTACAAGTGTAGGGTCAAGGTTTGCCTCGATAAGAATAGCTCCTAAAATAGATGCCGTAGAGGTTTTTCCATGGGTGCCTGCGATTGCAATACTTGTTGGTTTAACTTTCAGTAATTCTCCTAACATTTCGGCTCTGCGAATCACAGGAATATTTTGTTTGATGGCCTCAACTATTTCAGGATTGTACTTTGGTATTGCTGATGAATAAACTACTACATCACTTTTTAAAACGTTTGAACCATCATGAGCGCTATACACTTGAATGCCTAATTCTGATAACTGTTTAGTTCTTTCAGTTAAGGCACTATCTGAACCACTAATATCAAAGCCCAATTTTTGAAGGAGTTCAGCCATGCCACTCATACCGATGCCTCCAATACCTATGAAATGAATATGTCGCGTTTTTCTAAACATTAGATTTGGGCTAATTTCATGATTTGATCACTAATATCTCTAAGTGCATTTGGAAATGAAAATCGTTTTGCATTCTCTCTTAGAGATTCTAATTTGAGATGATTTTTAAATAACTCAATAATAGTTGTTTCAAGAAACCCATCATTCATTTCAGCTTGACTGACACAAATAGCTGCATTTTTTTTAGACAAAGATTTTGCATTTTCCGTTTGATGGTCTGCGGTAGCAAAAGGGAATGGGATGATCACCATTGCTTTTCCACAAAACTTTAATTCTTCAATGGCCATTGCACCCCCTCTTGAAATAACAATATCTGCAGCAGAATAGGCCTCACTCATTTGATGAATAAAGGGTATCAATTTAACATTTGGATTGTCAATTTCGGAATTTAACCAGCTATTATCACCTGTTCCAGTTTGCCATAATAGTTGAATATTTTTTTCTATATATTCACCATAAACTGTTGAAAAATGAATATTAAATGGATGTGAACCTTGACTACCCCCTAAAATAAATAGGACCGGTTTTTCAGAATTTAAGCCCAATTTAGTACATGCTATATTTCTGTCAGTAAGTTTTAAATCTTTACGTATAGGATTCCCTGTGATTGTCGCAGTTTTTCTCAAATATGTTTGTGCGCCTTCATAAGCAGTACAAATACGGTCCACTTTATGGGATAGCTTCCGTGTGGTGATTCCAGGAAATGAATTTTGTTCTTGAAGTAATGTTTTCTTCTTTAATAATAATGCTGCCAGCAGGGGAAGCCCTGATGCATAACCACCTGTACCTACTACAACTTGTGGATTAAATTTCAAAATAGTGAATATAGATTCTATATACCCTTTAACAAACTTGAATGGAAAAAGTAAATTCTGGCCAATTGATGATAATGAGAAAGAACGTTGAATTCCACGGATATTTAATAACTTCTTTTTTTCGTTTCGAGCACTAAGTTTTTTTGCTTCGATACCATAAGTTGACCCCATGTACATCACATCCACACCTCGTGATTTTAACTCATCACCAATAGCCAGCGCCGGGAATAAATGACCTCCAGTTCCACCACCTGCAATTATTACACGTAACTCAGACATTAATGACCCGTTTTTGATATGTAGTTGAGCCATGGGATGCTTCTCGAGCGATACTCATGAGTAGCCCAACTGCACCTAAAGTAAAAATTGTATTTGAACCACCATAGCTGATGAATGGCATTGTTAACCCTGTATTTGGTGCATATCCAATCACATAAGCCACATTAATAAGGAAATAGAAAATCAAATTTAGGATAATACCCAGCGCAAGGAAGAGTCCAAAGCGGTCCGGAGCAATTTGCAAGATTAGAATCCCATTATGAAAAATAACTCCAAAGAGCATAAATAGTGTAAGGATACCCATAAATCCGTATTCTTCACCCAATATTGCTAAAATAAAATCTGTATGAGCTGCTGGGAGGTGACCATTTTTCAATCGACTACTACCCGGACCTCTACCCATAATCTCACCACTCCCCATTGCCAATTTTGATGCATGTTGCTGGATATCTCCAATTTCCTCTGTTGTTTGAAGCCAGCTTATTAATCGAGCACGCTGATAGTCTGAGGTGCCAATTTTCAAACTAAATGCTAAAAGAGCCACTGTAAATAATAGTATTAAATACCTTGAAGAAGTTTTTCCAATCAGCAACATGACAAAAATAATGGCTCCAATTATAAATGTCGAACTCAAATCTGGCTGCATAAGTATTAAGGAAAGTGTTATTCCGACAATTGGAGTATAGTTTTTTAGCATAAAGGTCCAATCAGAAATTTCACGCTGATACTTATCCAGAAAATAAGCAGTATATACGATAAGCATAATTCGAGCAACATCAGAAGTAGTAACCCAGCTTCTTCCCCCAATGATAAGCCATCGATCTGGCTTATTGGTAGGATTCAATGCGAATGCTAAAAGCATAATCAACCATGTGAAACCGATAATACCAGGAAGCATGAATTTTAAATTTTTATATTTAAACCTGCTAGCTAGAAAGTATAAACCTCCACCAAGTACAAGCCACTGTAGATGTTTTATAAGATAATGGGCATAGTTATGAAACTTCATAGTGGCAGTAAATGCACCTGCGCTATACATGACAAGTGTGCCAAATCCGATGAGGGTAATGATTGCACAAATAAATATATATTCTGGAGATCGACTGCTATTCATGAATTTTCCCTAGAGAATGCACCAATTCTTTGAAGCAATCGCCACGCAGTTCATAGCTATTAAACTGATCAAAACTGGCACATGCAGGTGATAGGAGGATGTTAGCATTAATTTTAGACAATTCGACCGCTTTCATGATTGCATCCGAAAATTTATAGATTCCATAAGAGTTGCCATGACTTGAAATATGTGAGAGAATATTTTCTGCGGCATCGCCATAGCATATTACATGATTAACTCTACCTTTCATTGATTTAAGTAATTCTGAAAAATCAGTATCACCTTTATCTTTACCACCTAAAATGAGAGTGATATTTTCAAAACTATTGATGGCAGCTATTGTTGAAGCAATATTGGTGGCTTTGGAATCATTAATAAAATGAAGCGGCAATTGAGACTCAATCGGCTCCATTCGATGCTCTAATGGTTTAAATTTTTTAATTGCGTCGCTAATATGAGAATCATTTATGCCAAATAAATTGGCCATTGTTGCGGCTGCAATTATATTTTCAATATTATGTGGACCTCTCAGTACAGTTTCATCCATATAAAAGAGAACTTTAGAATTATCTAAATTTCCACAATATACTTTTTCGCCATTCACGTGGTATTTAACTGGCTGACTAGTCAATCGGGAAAACAACTGTGTGCGTTTTCTACGTCTGAGAGATGTTTTCAATACAGGATCATCTGCATTATATAGCAACCAGCTAGGTGCTATCAAATTTTTAGCAATATTTAATTTGGCCTCTAAATAATCATCCATCGAATCATAGCGGTTCATATGATCAGGTGAAATGTTTAGAATGCATGAAATCTGTGGACAGAAAAGTTTAACATGTTCTAACTGAAAACTACTTAATTCTAAGATATGAACAGTATTCTTTTTATCCAATTCACGCTCTATATGAATATTTTGTGAAAAAGGAATGCCTATATTTCCGCCAAGCATAGCATTATAGCCGGCATTTTCTACCATCTTATATAATAATGAAGTAGTAGTAGTTTTCCCATTTGACCCAGTAATAGCCAAAATAGGGGATCTAGTAAACCAACTAGAAAATTCAATTTCACTCACAACGGGAATTTGGAGTTCGATGCATTTTTGAACAACATCTATCTTATCCGAAATCCCAGGGCTAATAATAATCACATCAGCATCGAGTACTTTTGCAGAATGTCCACCTGTTTCTAATTCTAAATTTTGAGCAGTATTAATATTTATAGTTTCACCTTGTTCACTAATTAATACATGAGCACCCAATGACAGGGCTAGATTTGTAGCAGCAATGCCACTTTTCCCAGCTCCTAGTACTGAAATTTTTGTATTTTCCCATACTACATTGTTGAGATCTGAAATATCAATCATTGAATTTTGAATGTGGTTAATGATAATAGAGCGAACATAATTCCGATGATCCAAAAACGAACCACTACATGGTTTTCATGCCAGCCACTAAGTTCAAAGTGATGGTGAAGTGGAGCCATTTTAAAAAATTTTCGTCCCTTTCCATATTTACGTTTGGTGTACTTAAAATATCCAACCTGAATAATAACGGACAATGATTCAGCCACAAATACACCTCCAATAATAATGAGGAGAATTTCTTTTTTTAATAGAATGGCCAATGTGCCTAATGCCGCGCCCATAGATAGTGACCCTGTATCACCCATGAAAATTTTAGCAGGATTAGCATTGTACCATAAGAATCCGATACTGGCTCCAATTAAGGCCATACAAAAAATAAATAATTCTCCAGTACCAGGTAAGTATAAAATATTTAGATAGTCACTATAATCGAATCGACCAGAAGCATACGCAATTGCTGCAAATGCTAATGTGGCAATAGCTACTAATCCTGTCGCTAAACCATCAAGACCATCGGTTAGATTGACAGCGTTGGATGTTCCTGTGACAACTAAAATAACAAGAGGGATGTATAGCCAGCCAATATCTAAATGACCATTGGCAATAAAGGGAACAGAGATTACAGTTCGCAATTCAGTTACAGTGGGGTAAGTGAGGACTAAATATCCAACCACCAATCCAAGTGTAATTTGTCCCGCCATTTTATAACGAGCAATAAGACCCTCTGGATATTTTTTGACTACTTTTAAATAATCATCAAAGAAGCCAATCAAGCCCATCCAAATAGTGGCTAACAATAAAATTTGAATATGTATATCACCAACCTTTGCCCACAACAGAGTTGGGATTACAATGGAAAGAATAATCAATGCCCCACCCATGGTTGGAGTTCCCACTTTGATTTGATGTGACTCCGGTCCGGTATCTCGAATAGTTTCACCAACTTGAAGTCGAATTAGCATTCTGATTACTCGTGGACCCAATAAAAAACTGATAAAGAGGGCCGTTATAGCTGCACCTACAGCACGGAATGATATGTACTGAAAAATATTGAAGGCAAAAAAGAAGTCTCTTAATGGATATAGGAGATGATATAGCATTAGTTTAATAATCCTTTTTCAATGATAATTTCCATTTTCATTCCACGAGAACCTTTTACGTAAACGATATCGCCTGAATTGGTAACTTCAGTAAGTTTATTTATAAGTTCATCTTTGCTCTGGAAAAATGTAGCATCTACATTATGGGCCGCATTTACCGTAATTTGCGTGAGATCACCCGTTGCTAAAAGTATATCGATATTTAATTCTGAAATATATTCACCCAATTCATAGTGGTGATCTTGAGCCAATTCACCCAATTCAAACATATCACCAATAATGGCAATTTTTCGATTCCCCTCATATTGCGAAAGGGTATCAATTCCAGCTTTTGCAGATTCTAAATTTGCATTATATGTATCGTCAATAATTGTAATTCCATTATGAATAATTATGGCACTTCGTCCAGGAGGTGCTTGAAAAGTTTTCACTAAATCTCCAATTTCATAGGGAGGGATCCCCACAGAATTTGCGATTGAAAAAATTGCTAGCACATTCTTCGCCATTATTTCACTAGGATATGGAAGTGATATTTCAAAATCATTAATTTTTAGAGTTTCATTTTCGAATTCACCATTAAAATCAGCATCTGAATGAAAGCCGTAGGTGATTTTTTTTGCAGAGGTTGAAAATGTAGAGATATAACTATCATCAATATTGACAAAGGCAGTGCCGTTATTTGGGAGGCATGTAAATAAATCAGATTTAGCTATAGCCACATTTTCTAGACTTCCAAATTTTTCAGTATGTGCAGCTGAAATATTAGTGATAAGGCCCATTGTGGGTTTAGCAATTCTACATAGCTCTGCGATTTCATTTTGTTCACTGGCACCCATTTCTAAAATACAATAATCTTCATCCCCCTCAATTGTGAACATTGAAAGAGGGAGTCCAATAGTGCTATTATAATTTCCAGCTGTACAGATTGTTTTTTTATGGGTACTTAAAACATGGTTGAGTAATTCTTTAGTGTAGGTTTTTCCATTAGAACCAGTAATGCCAATTATAGGACATTTAACTTGTTCGCCATATGCCATGGCTAATTCTTTTAGGGTATCATGCGTGGAGTCAACATAAATCACTTCAGTCAACGCTTCAATAGGAGATTGTTCACTGAAAATGAGTGATGCACCATTAGAGATAGCCTGTGGGATAAAGTTATGGCCATCCATATGATCACCTTTTAAAGGCAAATATATATCCCCATTTTGAACAAGCCTAGAATCAATAGTGAACCCGTTCACCTCTAATGATAGAAGTTTGGGAAATAGGCTTGAGAGTGCATTGATAAACATAACCTTATTTATTATATTGACTCGCACTACCAAACTCACTTATTATTTTTGAATCACTATGTGGATATTTTTGACCATTGGTTTCTTCATAGTTATCATGGCCTTTCCCTAAGACCAATAGAATTGTATTTTCATCCATTTTATCCATAGCCTTTTCGATTGCATTCATCCTATTAGGAATAATGCTATAATCACTTCCTATAAACCCTTTACATATCTGTGCGATGATATCATCCAGATTTTCATCTCTTGGATTATCTGAAGTTATAAAAACATGATTGGAATATTCTTCTGCAATGGACGCCATTGCTGCACGTTTAGATTGATCTCGATTACCACCACATCCGAATAAAGTATAAACCTCTTTATCGCCTGATAATTCATGAATAGTTGAGAGGATATTTTCATAGGCACCAGGACTATGGGCATAGTCAACAATCACCGTCCCTTTAGATTTAGTAGGTATTACTTCCATACGGCCTGAAATTTCACTAAAACTCTCAATGGCTCGAGCAATCCCTAAATGTGGAACCCCAAGAGTATATGCCGTTGCGATAGACGCTAAAATATTGTATAAATTGAATTTTCCTACCAACGGAGATGAAATTTCAATCTCTTTTCCATTTATTGAAATTTGAGCATTTGTACCTGTTATAGAAAGTTGCCATGAGAGCGGGTACACTGTGGCATCTTTATTGAATCCATATGTCACCACCTTAGACTTAACAGCTTCAATGATTCGTTCTCCATATTCATCATCCATATTGACGACAGCGGTACTGTGGGAATTTAGTTGAGTAAATAATTTAATTTTAGCCTGAAAATAGTTTTCCATATTTTCGTGATAGTCTAAATGGTCTTGAGATAATTGAGTATAGACGGCCACATCAATATGCACATCATGAACGCGATACATCTCTAATGCATGTGAAGAAATTTCCATGACAGCATGGTTGATTCCACCTGATTTTAAAAAGCTAAGCATTTGTTGAACTTCAACTGATTCTGGTGTGGTAAATCCTGTTGACATAATCCCCGAAGGAGTTGAAAATCCCAATGTACCTAATGATCCACATGGAAAATCATTTTTTTGAATTAAGTGGGTGATTAATTTACACACGGATGTTTTTCCGTTAGTACCCGTTATACCTACGATAGTCATATTTTCAGATGGCCGACCATAAAAGTTTGCCGCAACATGAGACATAGCCTCACGCGTGTCAGAAACATGAACCACAGGGATATTTGTGATATCCGTGGGCCGACCATTTGCAATAATGGCAGATGCACCTCTTTCTATTGCACTTGGAATAAATTCATAACCATCAGAGTGTTGCCCTTTTATGGCTACAAAAAGGGTGCCTGGTTTTACTTTACGAGAATCATGGGCAATACCACTAATTTCTCGCCCATCAATCTTGCCGGTAAATTTTAAATTTTCTAGTATGTCTTTTAACTTCATGAATTGGACTCTAATTTTATCTTGCAAGATTGGCAAGATTTTAAATTTACTCCCGGTCGAGGTGATTGCCAAACTACACGACCAGTAAAGCCTACATTTTCTAAATTAAGCCCTACATCTTTTCCCATCCTTAAGGCTTGCTTCAGTGTCTTACCCATGAAATTAGGAACCACTTCCGGACGGCTTATATGTTGCACATGTTTGGTGGTTAGTCCAGGAAGAGCCGCCGCTACATTCTCTGTGACGACTGCCAATAAGGGTTCTAGTGCATCAGGATTAGGTGCCCTCCAGTCATCAAATGGGCGAGGATTTTCTTTATCATTAATAATTCTTGAATAAACACCGCGAACTATGGGTGCAGCCGTTTCATTGCCCCAGTGAAAACCATACTTGGGTGAGTCTACAGACACCACGCAAACATATTTTGGATTGTCAATAGGAAAGATGGAGGCGAATGATGAAATAAAGTCACTTTTAGAATAACTACCGTCAATGAATTTTTCTGCGGTGCCTGTTTTCCCACCTAATCTAAATCCAGGGATATATGCTTTTGTACCAGTGCCCCTTACCACCACTTCCTCTAGCATTGATAAAATCTCTTTTGACGTTTCAGCAGATATGATTTGTCGTAATACCTTAGGGTAACTCCCATCCATATTTGAGTCCCCTACTGATTTTACGATATAGGGTTTCACTACAAAGCCACCATTGGCGATAGTACTGTATGCCATTGCAATTTGTAGTGTGGAGGATGCAATTTCTTGCCCTATAGAGACCATTCTACCTGAAATACCAGACCATTGTCTTAATGTGCGAAGTTTCCCAGGAGTTTCTCCAGGTAGGCGGATGCCAGAGGTCATTCCGAATCCAAATTTACGAGAGGTATCATAAATAATATTATCGCCTAAAATTTCAGCCATTTTCATAATACCAATATTGCTGGAATGTACAAAAATATCCTCTACTGACATATCTTGGTGAGGTTCATGATCATGGACAATTTTACCTCGAGGGAGCTTATACTTGCCATTTTCACAGAAGAATGTATCTGATACTGTAATAAAACCACTTTCTAGCGCAGCAGCAGTGTTGATAATTTTATAGGTTGAACCAGGTTCATATGCATCTGCAATGGCTCGGTTTTTATAGAAATCCATGGGAAATTCTTGATACTCATTTGGATCAAAATCTGGATAGGTTGCCATAGCCAGTATCTCTCCAGTATGAGGGTCAAGTATAATTCCATTTGCTGTTTTGGCACTGGTTCGAATAACACTTTTCTTTAACTCACTTTGCAGAATGGATTGTAATTCAATATCCAATGTAAGCTCAATATGATTTCCCTGGGAGATTTCAGGCTGGTCAAGCGTCATGGCTCGAGTAAGCTTCCCTGAAGCTGAACGATTAAAAGCAACTCGTCCCTTAGAGCCTTGTAAGTCAGCATTAAATTGACTCTCTATACCAAATTGCCCCGAATTATTTTGATCCACATAGCCAATCACTTGTGATGCCAAATAATGCTGTGGATAATAACGCTTTATTGATGCATCCACTTGAAGGCCGTCAATATATTCGATCTCATCCATAATAGGTTCAGCGACAGGGGCAGGTATATTTCGTTTCAATGAAACATAATTACCATTACGGGAAAGAAGATTAATGAACACTGAAGGTGGCTCATTAAATGTTTCTGTAAACAGGCTAATAATTCTGTCTTTATCAAAAGGGCTATTTGTATTTACCCAAAAATCATACTTCTTGATAGTTTGAGCTAATTCGATTCCATTACGGTCATAAATACTACCCCGAGTCCCCTCCTCAGTTTTATAAACGACGGTTGTCTCAAAGGCATCATTAACATGTTTATAACCATGGATGACTTGTATGGAGAAAATCTCCCCCAATAGTATAAGTGAGATAATACCAATAAGTCCGACTAATAATTGAATTCGGTTTCGATATTGAGAATAGAGAGAGTTCACCCTTCGAATCCCATAAATACTACTAAGGATTCGGGTACAGGGAATATCATTCCAATTCGTGAGCGAGCCTCAGCTTCAATGAAGTCACGACGCAATAAGCTACGCATATCACTCTCAAGCATCTTCACCTTGTTAGAATTATCATGATGGATATTGCTTATATGATAAATTTCACCCTGTACGGTGAGACATTCATTTTTCAGCGTGATGTAACTAATTATGATAATACAGCCGACAACAACCATACCAAAAAAGAAAAATATATCACCTAAACTAGATTTTTTTCTATCTGGCATTTTCTTTGGCATCAGACTCTTTCGGCCACTCTAAGTTTTGCGCTACGCGAACGAGGATTTAATGAAATTTCATCCACATCGGCAAGAATAGCTTTACGTGATACTAATTTTAAATTAGGCTTTGTACCGCAAATACAAATGGGAACCTCTCGAGCACATGTACAGCTTATAGCCTGTTCTTTGAAAAACCGCTTTACAATTCGATCCTCGAGGGAATGGAATGATATTACAGCAATTCGCCCACCAGGTTTCAGGCATTCTATTGAAGACTCTAGTGCTATTTTAAGTGATTCTAGCTCACCATTAACGTGAATTCGAATTCCTTGGAATACACGTGCCAATGTTTTTGTAACAAACTTTTGATGAGTCACTGATTCCACAGCAGCCTTTAAATGGAAGGTGGTTTCCATTTGACTTTTCGATACTGCTTTAATAATCATGCGGGTGATCCTCTTCCAATTGCGTTCTTCTCCATAATTACGAATAACCATCCCAATGTCATTAAACTCAGCCCTATTTAGAAAGTCTCGAGCAGATTCACCAGATGAAGTATCGAATCGCATATCTAATGGGGAATCTGATTGAAAAGAGAAACCCCTATCACTTGAATCAATTTGGTAGGAGGAGATACCAATGTCAAAGAAAAGACCA
>TARA_B110000467_G_scaffold69419_1_pt1 | contig 14676 bp, 11 predicted proteins | sample TARA_B110000467 | Tara Oceans TARA_B110000467 (sample SAMEA4398341) | marine metagenome | biome: Polar Biome; feature: [MES] marine water layer (ENVO:01000295) within the mesopelagic zone...; material: water (ENVO:00002006), including particulate matter (ENVO:01000060) such as...... | reverse complement strand
AAACCTTTTAAATTTCACTGAGTGGGAAGAAACTTAGTAAAATTGGTATTATTGATAGGTAATTACGTTGTGCATAGCTACGTTCTAGCCCAGTACAACAATATCAGTATAAGCGATTAAAACAATTGATTTTCTAGCGTTTTGCCATTAATTAGTTGCGCATATAACCAATTATTTTTTTGCAGAAGCAGGAGTAAATCCATTTCAATACTCGCATTGTCTTGTCCGTTCATTACGGTCAGTAAGTATTCTTTATCTGTAAGCGCACAATTAAGCAGTGGGCTTAACTATAGTCGAAGTCTAACTGCACATTCCACGGCATTAAATCTGTTAAATCATCATCACTTTGAAGATTGGGCAATGCTTTAAATAAATGCAGGAAGTAATAATAGGGATTAATATCGTTGGCGCGACACGTCATCACGATACTATAAAGTCTCGCACTTGCCTGAGCACCATTGACTGATTTTGAAAATAACCAATTTTTCCTGCCTGTGGTAAATGGCCTTATATCCCGCTCAGTAATATTATTATCAATACCTAAGTGACCATCATCAACATAACGGCTTAATTTATGCCATTGGTTGAGATTATAGTTGATGGCTTTACCGATATAACTCCCTTTGATGACGTTATCAAACGCTTCATCAAGCCAGACTTTGAATTTATTTAAAATAGGCAGCGCTTTTTCTTGTCGTAATTGATAGCGTTCTTGTGATGATAGCTTTTTGTTTTTGGCTTGGCTTTCCAGTTTATATAATTGACTGATAAAACTGATGGCCTTATGGGCACGGCCTTTATTTTTTGACTCTGCCTTTAACGCCTCATCATATTTACGTCTTGCATGTGCCCAACATCCCACAGGCATTATGCCTGCAATACCCTCATAGACGCTGTAACCATCACATTGTAAATAACCTTGATAGCCTGCTAAAAATTCCTCAGCACAACGGCGGCTTCTGCCTGATTGATAGTCATAAATGACCACGGGTTGTTGACTCACTTCATTGCTGCGATAGACCCACATGTAGGAATTACTGCTGGGGTTGTCGCCTTCATCTAACACTTGGGTACGGGTTTCATCTGCACATAAACTATGCTCACCCAGCAAATGACGTTGCATGGCTGCAACTAAAGGCTTAATAATCATGCCCGCTTTGACACACCAGTTCGCTAAAGTGCCGCGTGAGAGACTCAATCCACCCCGTTCAAAAATATCAACTTGGCGGTAAAGCGGCAGTGCATCGCAGTATTTCCCCGTAACCACCGCAGCTAACGCTTCAGGGCTAGCGATACTCCCAGGAATAGGTTGTATAGGTTTAGGTGCGGTAATAATTTTACTGGTAAGGTTTTCATGCTCGCAGCTTCTGCACGCATATTTCAACTGTTTGTGTTTAATCACACTGATTTTGGCCGGTATGATTTTAATTTGCTCGCTATCTTCACTGCCACACGAGTGCATCTGCTCACCACAACACGGACAATCTAGCTCAGTTAAACTATGTTCAACAATTTCTCGAGTAAAGTGCTCTGCCAGTGTTTGCTTACCTTTTTTATGATGCTGGGGTGGCTCACTGACTTTGTGCTGCTCGGCTTCATTAAAAGTGCCGCGCGGTGCCTTTTCACTTTTTTTACCGTATTTTTGTGACTTACTTAGTTTTAGCTCGGCCAGTAAATGGTCAATGCGTGCCTGCATTTCAGCTTTATCTTCTTGCAAACTCTGTTTATCTTTTTGCAAAGCATTAATCTGTGCTTGCATGAGTGCAAGTTGATTTTGTAGTTCGGTCAGTTGAGTATTGTCAGGCATTTTTATAGCATGACACACTGGCAAGATCGTTCAAGTGGGAAAAATCGATCACGATAGATCACATCACAGATACTCCCGACAACGCCTGGTGACGAGTATTGTTCGTGACAGGCAGACCGGATAGCAACCATTGCAGTTGCCGTTGTTCAATACCCATTGCGGTATGCATTTCGGCAGATTTAGGCCATTGGAAGCGGCCTTGCTCAAGGCGACGATAATAGAGCCAGAAACCGTTAGTATCCCAAAATAAAATTTTTAGCTTATCACGCTGTTTATTACAAAAAACAAACCACGCTTGGCTTAATGGATCCATTGCTAAGGTGTCGCTGACGATAATACTCAAGCCATTAATAGACTTTCTCATATCGGTAAAATCAGTGACTAGATACACTCGTTGGGGAAGCTGCATCAAAGTAGCTTCAACAATTGCGCTAACACTTGGTGTGCTAACGTAGCATCAAAATCTACTTGGTAACCCTTTGGCGTGGTGAGTTTTATCATTGAAGATTGAATAAAAGACTGTTCATGAATAACGAGCGGGATGACCTGTTGCGGATGAGTTTGCGTTGTTTGGTTAGAAAGACGTTTTCGCCAAGCGTAGAACGTTGATATGTTTATTTTGCTATCACGACAAAATTGAATAATACCAGAGCCGCTACATTCTTGTTGCTCGAAGATATTTTGCCAGTGTTTGGTTTTTTGTTGAATATCCATAATTACCTCATGTTAGATTACTGAGATAATTATGCTGAAGCTCGATTAATATTGGTATGTGGGGCTAATTACGCGCTTACCTTTATCTTGTGTCATAGTGACTTGATTCACCCCTTGCAATTGTAAAACTGTCGCGATAATTTCAGGATAGTCTTGTTTCATTCTGAGGGTGATAAACCTAACGCTATCATCAATATTAGCTGAACGATGCTGCTTTAACTGACCTGCTTCAAGATAAAGAACTTGGTCACATAAACGTTCCAGCTCACTAAGATCATGAGAGCTTAAAATAAAATTAACATCACCAGCTTGCTCAGAAACAATAGCACGGATCTCTTTCGCGTTTGCAGGGTCAAGACCTGCCGTTGCTTCGTCCAACATAACAATTTCAGGACTACCTAATAAAGCTTGTGCAATGGTCGCACGTTTTCGCATTCCGTGCGATAGCTCACTTGGCTGGCTGTTACTGGCATCGGTTAATGCCACCATTTCTAAAACTCTCGCCGTATCGTGTTTTGCGCGCTTACTACTCATCCCCTGTAAACGTGCATAAAAACTTAATTGAGTTGCAATAGAAAATCGAGGATCTAATTGAGCATCTTGTGGTAAGGCCGATAAGCGGCCGAATAATGCTGAATTCCCTGGTGCATGTCCTAGAACACTAATGCTGCCTGATGATGGCTGAATGTAGCCACACAACAAACTAAATAGTGTCGTTTTACCTGCACCATTGGGGCCAACTAAAGCCACTGGTGCACCTTTTTCTAAACAGAACTCAACATCAGTTAGGGCAATTTTGTCACCGTATCGTTTGGTCACATGCTTAACATCGATAATTAAACTCATATTGATGCCCTCTTCATAACTAAGTTACTCGCAAAAAGTAACACAAGTGTTTGTATTAAAGGCAACCAATACTGACTTGCTACAACACCACTTTGAGATAAAATACTCTCTATTTGCTCACCTGGAAATAATAAATTGAGATAAAACTCCTGTCCGAATTGATAGTTAATAAAAGCAATAACTAACGGACCTAAGCTAAAAAAAAGTACGGCTGCGACTATTGCAAACCTAGCCGAATGAACCCAAGTATTTAATAATGTCATAAGGGCAATAAATGGCATCACAACAATAATCACTTCAAATGACAATTTAGCGCCCAACTGTAAGCTTGCTAACAGTAGGCTTAAATCACGAATACTGGCTAAAACCGCCGTAGCTAATGCGGTCATCACGATTAATACCGCAATAATAAACAGTTGGCCTAAATATCGCCCCAAAATAATTTCTGTTCGAGTTGAACGCAAAGTCAAAAACCGTAATGTGCCACGGTGCTTATCAGAACAAATCTGATCACTACAGACTGATAAGGCAAACATAGGGAAAAAATAAACTGCCACTAGCCAATAAATGGCATATTCTGATACTGGCCACTCTAATAAAGAAGATAAGCCTAAAGCACCAAAGAGATCTGATGCCATACTCTCAAAGGAATTAGAATTGACGATATCAGCTGCTGAACTGATAAAATAATAAAGGATAATAAACCAGATAGTAGCAAATGCTAATAACGATAATAAACCGCGTTTAGTTTTAAATAAGCGGACCATTTCAAAGCTAATGATATTGAACAGTCTAGATAGATTAATATTCAATCGGCACCAATTATATTTAGTATTTTTAATACCTTAAAAGTAAACGTCATAAAAAGCGAGCTTTATCCTAAGCAGTAATGTTAAATAATTATACCAAGTCTATTAAGTTTGTTCCCACTCAGAGCTTACAGGCCGCGTTATTGATTTCGATAAGGTTCTCACAGGGATGTGAGTCATTAGAACAATGCAGGAGCAGTTGTCGAGAATAACCATTATCTTCAATCAATATAGGTGTAGGTATTCAGGTTCAGTCTGGAACTGTGAGCCTGTGCCGCTAAACCTTTAAAATTTCACTGAGTGGGAAAAAACTTAGTAAAATTGGTATTAATACCTTAGTTAACAACATAGCGATGTACCTAAGTGTTTGCAGACTCGAAGGTTAGTGTTGAGCACAACAAAGAATGCAGTGCTTAACGTTGGAATATTGTGCAACCATAAATAAAATAGCGACATAGTCAGAATTGCATTCTGACTATGTCAATAAACGACAAGTCGCTTTTAATGGCCTTATTCTAAATAACAAATTTTATTCTGGCTTTAGCACCTTTCGAGCTGTCTATTTGCGGTGTACAAAATAATAACCGCGCAGAAGGCACGTTTAATTGCTCAACCATGTGTATTTTAAAATTTTCAGCACGCTGTCGAGATATGGCTTTTAAGCGTTCAATATTCTCAGCTTGATGTATTGTTGATACATCTTCTAGTTCAATATCACTTGCCGTTGCGATAGCACAAAGCTTGACGTTAACATCACCTCTATCTGCCAACATCACCGACATCTGACGACTAAACTCTAACTGTTCAGTCGTTAACTCTGTTTCACCGGCCGCGTAATTTAAATCATTTATTCTTAATTTAAGAGCAAATTCACCCGCCGCCATTGCTACTTTCATCACACTCGCATAAGGAACAAATGTTGTAATTAAATAATCTTTAGCCGCTGACATAGTCGCTTGTTTAACCAGTAAGGTTAAAAAGCCTGAAAAGCCAAATGAGGGGGCACTAGTGTCACCGGCTAATGGCAACGATAGCTCAACATTACCATCTGAGTCTTTTAACATCCCTAAAGCGACATTAAATGGTACGCTAGTTTGATCAATTATCGTGCCTGTCTCATGATCATCTGCAGCAGTAAACTCTATACCTCTGAGCAACAAATCGACATCGCCATCGAGTTTAGTTGCTATTAAGCTAGCTTTAATAACGACATCAAGCTGTCCGCTCTCAATTTCATACCTTAACGCATCTTTAATATAACTAGAGACACCAGGTAAACTGACTTCTTTAGCTGCTGCATCTAAAGTAAATTTTTGCTCAGATGCAAAAGGAAAACCACGCCCTTTTATATCTAGATATGCATATTTATCACTTTTTGCTTTCATGCTAAACAACACTTCTTGCTCTGGTTTTCTGCTATCAACATCAGATAAAGAAAGCTGACTAATGACAAGGTCACGTTCATAGTTAGGTGTAACACTAGCATCTTTAAAATTTATAACCGCCGGATCGATAACGGTAAATTGGCCAAGTTTAAACGCTAGTTCAGGTGCTTGATTTGCATCATCAAGCTCAGGTTTATTATGCTCTGGAACAGTATCAAGGTTGTCATTTTTCTGATTAACTTTTTCAGGGGCGGTCGACAAAGCAACTAAGGTTGCTAGCTTCTTGTCTTTATCTAATAGAAGATGACTAACAAGCCCAGATAAAGTAATACTATCAACAGCAATAAGCTCAGGTGCATACACTAGATCATTAATGACAAGTTGATTGAAAGCAGCCAGTGCTGGCATCTTTATTTGTTGATTTTTCGAAAACTGACCATCACTAAATTCACTGCGCTCAATATTTATTTTTGCAATGTTATTATCAAAATCTAGCGCAATATTGTCAGCCTTGATACGCGATATATCTGCTAAGATTGACTCATTGACTTGCGACTTGGCATAAATACCATTGGCAATATAATCTAACCTAGTATTAATGCTAATAGGCTTATTCGGTTGTAATGAAATAGTGAGTAACTCTGCTTGAATTTTTTGCTTCTTAACAGCAAGGTTAAAATCTTCTTGCGCAATATTGAGCTCTTCAATAACCAGTAATAAATCACTAACCTCGGTTGAGGTTCTGTCATTAGCTAGCTCGATAGCAATTTTGCTGGAATAACTAATTTGCCCATCAAGCGAAGATATTGATGAAGGCAAAAAAGCTTGTGCAGATTTTAATGCTACCTGCTGGGCTTTTACATTTATATTAAGCTTACCTTGTTGCTGTAATAAACGTCCATCTAGCGCAATTTCTATTGGCGCACCATTGAACTGACTCAGTAAATTTAATTTAAGATCTTGCTCATTTTTTGAAAGCAAAATATTTTCCAAAACAAGTGAATCAAGCTGAATATTATGCGTCTCTGAAAAGTATAATAACGCTATATGCGCATCGGTTAAGCTAAGCTCAGGTAAAATAACTTGATAAGGAAAGTCGGCACCCGTTTGCTCTGTAACTGCTTCATGTTCAGTTGCTGTAGAGGTTGCCTTTTCAGCCATTAATTCAATGCCAGCAACATTAAATGATGATGCATTCACCGTTACAGGAATAAAAATACCCTTAAGATTAAATTCAGAGATATAAATTTTATCAAACAATAATTGATGTAAATCCACCTCTGCCTCTAGGCTTTGTAATTTCAGCGCACTACTTTGCTCGTTAATTTTCACTTCTAAGTCGCTAATGGTTAAATGAGCAGTAAATGGGTTATAGCGAAGACTAGAAGTAGAAGTGAGTGATAGAGATTTTGGCAAACCGTAATGATTAACTATAGAGCGAATAACAAGTGGAGACAGTAACCAAATAAGACAATAAAGAGCAATAAAACCAATAATTAATACTTGACTAAGGCGTTTGAAATAACGACCCATTCTACATTCCTATAAATACGTCGACGGTAAAATAATCGCGTATTTTACCTGATTTAAAATAAAAACGGGCGACCATCACAAAAATTACAGTAGCCCATACGAAAACCTAACAAACTATTCTGGCTGTAACAAATCAATAAACTGTTGTGACTGCTCTATCGCTTTATTCATTTCAGCAACTAACGACTCAACATCGCGTTTAATGGTTTTATATTCGCCTTGCAAGGCACCAATAGCTTGAGCATTTAAATTATGCTTAAGATATAAACTATTATCTTTTAAGGCTGATAATACCGGAGCCATTCTATCTTTAGCCCGATGCATAGACTTAATTAAGCTTTGATAGTTGCGCTGCGTTTTTTTCAACTTTTGTTGACTCTGCTGCTTTAAGTTGTTGCTAGAATATTGCTGAATCTCATCATTCCATTCATCAAACAAAGCATCTGCCACACTCTCAATCGCGGCAATACGAGAGGCAACTTCTTGTGCAGACGACTCACTGGCTTCATATTGGTCATTAATTAATTCATACTGAGCTGCTAAATCCCCCCCTTCATAACTTATCAGTTGAGATAATTGTTCTAATGCCGATGTAAACTGCTGTTGAGCATCTTGCTGTGCAACTTGCGCACTCTCAACCCTGTTCAACATAATATCACGCTTATGAACACCGACTTTTTCCATTGCAGAATAATAGGCTGACTGACAGCCCACTAGTAATACAAGCATGATGATGGTGGAATATAATTTAGCCATGTCAGTACCTCTATTTATGTTAAGCTTATTCACAGACCGTTTCTGTTAGAGTACCTTGCCGCATCAATTATTGCCCATAAATGGGTAATCACTGCAAATGCTATCGGGAAAATTAACCACGAAAGTCCCCAAAAAATACTAGCAAAAACAAAGAATAAAATTGCTGGTAATATACGGCCTTGCACTAACTGCCCTAAACCAGGAATAAAAAAACTACATATTGCCGCTAAAACATTTCCGCCCGAACCTTGCTGTGCCATATTAAACCTCCAAAGTGTAAAATAGTTATTAATAATATATTTTTATGGTCAAAAGTATAACACTACCTTTCTTGGTAAACTGCTGTTATTGACTTTAGCTAACTTCAATTTGTAAAAATATATTTTATTGTACCAAGCCATTAAGTTTATGATCTTTTTTTGCAAATAAACACACATCAAAAACAGCATTTTGACCACTTAGAGTTAAAAACTAATAAAGTAAAGATAATATAAATTAAAACGTATTGTACTTTTTGAACAATACTGAAGACAGGTATGAGTTTGTTTTCTCTCAACGCTTACCAGCGGTTTGAGAACAACGCAGGAGCAGTTGTCGAGAATAACCATTATCTTCAACCAATGCCTTGCCTGCATGGATGTCGATACTTAGGTTCAGTCTGGAACTATGAACCTGTGCCGCTAAACCTTTTACATTTCACTGAGTGGGAAGAAACTTAGTAAAATTGGTATTAGTAGAATTGGTATTAACCAACGAATCAAATAGCGCAAATAAAAAAGCCAGATGCAAAGGCATTTGGCTTTTCAAAAAATTTATTTTCAGTTACATGCTAAGTTATAAAATTAAGCAGATAATAAATTGCTCTTAGCTCTCTGACGATATGCTATACCCGCCAAGGCAAGTAACATAAGTATAATTGTAGCCGGTTCAGGTACATCAACTACCGGACTATTGCCACGATTTACAGCAAAGGTCTCATGGACAGCATCGTTATAACAAGACATTGCCCAGCTTAACGATAAAGAAGTAGCCTCTCTAAATGCATCTAAGCCACTAACATTAAAGCTAAAACTTATTTTTTCATTGGTAGATGACCACGTAGAAGCATTTTCATTCAATTCATGCCCTTTTGTTTGACCAAATACAGCACCACGATCATCAGAATAACCATGGTAACTGCCGGCAGAGGTGGTGCCATTAATTTTATAAAGTCCACCATTAGTTTGATCAAGTCGCTCTATTCTACTAAAACGCGTATTCCAACCGCTGTAAAGATCACCTAATGAGAAAGCATAGTTAAAGCCAGAATTACTAGCACTATTGGCTCCTATAAGGAGATCGCCAAAAATAATATTTTTATGATTACTACCATCACTGTATGTATTGTTACTATTTCTACCGCGATATGAAGATGCAAACTTAGTGAAAACATCAACAGTAATAGTATCATCATCTCCCCAAGAAACATCCATCTGATCAACATTATAAATCCAGCCACCTTGACCAGCGTCTGCTCGATCATTTACTGAAACTGTTGTCCCATCTAAAGCTATATCTGTAGCATATGCACTCGTAGTGGCTAATAAAGCACCGAAGGTTAACATTTTTAAACTGTTTGTAATTATCGACATCATAATTTTCCAATTAACGTATTTACAAGTTTCGCATCAACTATTTAAGTGATGGCTTTTGTTGTCTTTACACCGTATTTAACCATAAACAAAAGCAAATATCGAACCAACAATATAAAATCAAAATAAAACAATGACTTAGACTATTACAGATATTGTTATTATTGATAAGTATCTCAAGTGTAAATTTTACTGACAATGCTATTTAAAACAACATTTTAAATAGCATAACCAATGCAACTTTATCTGTATAGATAGTATACGAAACTAAAAGTTTATTAAATGATTGTTTGTAAACGCCCCCCCAAATAAAGTAATTTTGCTAGCCTAGTTTAATAAAAGTATTTACCATATTTCAAACTGATCATCATTACTTAGCTAATCTTTTAAATTTAATGTTACCAACGGGCCCAATAATGAAAAGAAATATACCTGCAAAGCTAACAACAGTCTCAAACCGGAAAGCAACATTGAAAACAGTTACTGCCTTTTTCATTATTTCTAGTCTACTTTCCTGGCAAGCAAATGCAGATGAGAACGCTGATAAACTTTATGAAAATGCCTTAATTTCGTACCAAAATAAAGATATTACAACCTCAATAATTCATCTAAAAAATGCTCTACAAAAACAACAAGATCACTTAGCCTCTCGAATTTTATTGGCACAAGCTTTAATAGCAACAGGTGATGGTGCATTAGCAGAAGTAGAATTAAACAAAGCTAGGGCTTATAACGCAGATCAAAATAGATTAGTAACCCTATTTGCACATGCTTATTTATTACAGCATAAGTACGATGAAGTTTTACGTGTAACTAAACCTAGTACTCGGGGAAATAAAATTGAGGCTGAATTATTAGTTTTTAAAGGTCAAGCATTAATCGGGCAAAAGCTGTTGCGCTCAGCAGACAGTGCATTTGAAGAAGCGTTATCCTTCTCTCCTGATAATCAAATGGCATTACTTGGCAGAGCACAAATAGCCCTTAATACATTAAAAATCGATAGCGCACTAACCTTTGTTGAGCAAGCCATCGCAGGACCTCTACCTTTCATTAATGGTTGGATATTAAAAGCGAATATATTAGCACAGTCAAATCAACTACAAGGGGCAATGACGGCGATTGAACAAGCATTGGAAATTGACAATACACATTTAGCAGCACGATTAACCAAAGCCATGTTGCACATTAGCTTACAAGAATATGCCTTGGCTGAAGCACATGTAGACTACATCATTAGTGAAATACCTAATGAGCCAAGAGCAGGCTATTTGAAAGCAATAATTAATGCTAACTTAAACAAAGAAGGTGATAAGTCTGCTAATATAAAATTAACTGAGGTCATTGCTACTTTAGCTGCAGTTCCTGATGAAATAATGAAAACAACACCTGATTATTATTTTCTCGCGGGATTGACAAACTTTCAATATGGTAACCTTGTTGATGCCAAAAGGTATCTAGAAAAATATCTCAGCTATGTAGAGCTGCATTTACAGTCGGTCAAAATGATTGCTCAAATTGATTTGCAACAAGGCAATACAATATCAGCCAAAAACCTCTTATCAAAAACCAACTTATCTCAACCTGATGATCCTGACATATTAACACTCTTAGGTATGACCTACCTGCAGCTAGGGGATGTAAAAAAAGCCGAAAATTACTTTAAGCAAGTCTTAGTATTAAAGCCTAACTCTGAAATTGGTATAACAAATCTAGCACGTAGTAAAATGCAGTCGGGGGAGTATCAATTAGCAATAGATGCATTACTTACCATAAAAGATAATAAAGTTAATAACATTCAAATAAAGTTATTATTGATTGATTCATACGAAAAAGGAAAGCTTTATGATGATGCGATCGCTATTGCACAAGAACTCGTTCAACAATATCCAAACGATAGTTACTTTCAGCAAAGATTAGGTGCATTATTAGGCTGGAACAATAAAATAATCGCCGCAAGAGTAGCCTTTACTAAAGCATTGCTACTTGATAACACTAACATTGCTGCCATCATACATTTAGCCAGAATGGATATCATTGAAAACGATCTCGAAAGTGCAAAAGTTTTTTTAAATGAAAAACTAAAACAATTCCCTCAAGATCCACTGATAATGACAGAATTATCGAATATATTTTTACTTGAAAATAACTATGATGAAGCCCTACTCTGGGTTAATAAAGCACATGTCCAAGCACCTAACAATTTCTATGTGTTATCTAAACTTGTAAATACCTTAGTTGCTAATAAACAACTCACTGAAGCTACTGAGTTTGCCGATTTGTATATAGGTCAAAATCCTAGCTCTTTAGACAGCTTAAAATTGATCGCCAGATTATATCAACAACAAAATAAACACCAACAAGCCATAATGGCGCTTAGAGATTATGTTAAAAAATCTACCGATAAATCTTCAGCTAATATAACGCTTGCACAAGCCCAATTGAAAGCAGGAGATAATGTCGGGGCGATGCAATCATACAAGAAAGCAATTGTTGCAGACCAAAAATCAGTATCTGCTCATATCGGTTTGGTAAACCTTGTTATTAGTAATAAAGATGAGGCCTTTGCATTAAGCTTAATTGAAAACATAGCTAAATTAACAGCCAGCAAAAGCTTAGAGCAAGTATTATTAGGTGATTTATACTATACCTTAGATAATATCGTAAAAGCCAAGAAGCATTACTTAACAGCACTGAGTTTTTCTGATCAAAAGCAGGCTATTTTAGGGCTTTACCGCAGCTTTAAAAAAATCAATGAATTAGAGCAAGTTATTCCTTATTTAAAGGATTGGCTTAAAAAGTATCCGGATGATATTGCTGTAGAAATATCATTAGCTGATAGTTATAAAAGTTCAGGACAGCTACAACAGGCCGCGGATAATTATGAAAAGCTATTAAGTAAGCATGGTCAACTGCCGATATTACTGAATAATGCAGCAAATATTTATTTTTCACTTAACCAACAAAAGAAAGCCCGTCAATACGCTGCTCAAGCATACTCTTACTTAAAAGATAATGTTGCTATTATAGACACCTATGCATGGATTGAAAGTCGCTTAGGAAATCACCTAGAAGCACTAGCATTATTCAGATACGCACTGACTAAAGATTATGACAATGCCGAAATAAAATACCATTTAGCCGTCACGTTAGATAAGCTTGGTAGGACAACAGAAGCCAAAGGTCACCTCATTGAAGCAATTAATAGTCAGCAGTTATTTCAAGGAAAAGAACAAGCAAAGCGACTATTAGCAACGTGGTAAGTAGCGTAGCAGTCTAACGAAGATACCTACAGAACATAGTAAAAATAAAAGCCAACCTTAAATTCGGTTGGCTTTTTTGTCATCATTGTGCTTAAAGTTATGTCTTTAATACCAAAAACATAAAGTTTTATAATTAACTAAAAGCTTTTGTTATATTGAATAGCAACAATTAAGGCATTACCTTCCGAGCTAAAACCCCAATCCTTATTGCCAACAACGCCATCTAAAGAACTAGGTAATTTACCTAATAATGCATCTTCTTCAGTAACAATCACATTATCGCCATTGATATAAGAAATACCAAAATCGATACTGTCATTACTTGCTAGTTGATAAGTAGCACCGGCGCTATACCACAATCGGTCACTGTCAGGAATTGAGATTGAACGATAGTCTTCCGCAGCTGACTGATCAAAGGCAATACCAATTCTTAAAACAAGATCTTGGTTCACATCATAAGTTGCACCTAAAGCAAAACGATAGCTGTCTTCAAAATTTTCTTGTTTTTCAAATGCTAGCGTATCACCGATAAATGCCTCAAGCTTTTCAAAGCTCGACCACTGAGTATACATAATACTGTAATGTGTTGCCCACTGTTCGGTAAGTTGATGAAAACCTGAAAACTCAGCTATTGCAGGCATATCAACAGACAAGCTCGCTGCTTGCTCCTGCACACCCAGTCCAGAAAACTCACCATCAAATGCTAATTCGACTTCACTACGGTAAGTAAGCGCAAAACGGTGGTTTTGATTAATTTCATAAACAAGGCCAATATTCCAGCCATAACCAAAATCATCACCTGCCATATTGACAACCTCAGTGCTGCCTTGCACTGGTGCAACGACTAGGCCAACACCAGGAATTGATACGCCATTTTCCAGTACACTGCCCGCATGTCTAATTAATTCAGCTTCACCATAAACAACATTTAACCCCAAACCTAAGCTAAGCTGCTCATTGATTCGATACGAACCACTAATATTAGCATTCATGGTTTTTAAATCGGTTTTACCGCCAATAGAGCCTGCCTCATAGTCGTTATCGTATTCACTTTTTAGGCCGAAATTCGAATTAAAAGCAACACCATAGGCAAATGTATCGTTGACCGGATTAATAAAATACATTGCTGGAATAATAGCTGTTGGTACGACACCATCTTGTTTAAGTTGGCTAACATCATAATCAGCCCCAAGGATATCTGGCGCATCAATGCCTTTTATATTTACACCAGGATCAACATAGGTTGCGGCAAGAGAGAAAGCTGCTTTGTCAAACAAAGCCATTGCGGCAGGATTACGAGCTAAAACAGCAGCATCATCTGCTATCACAGCATCACCAGCAAAGGCTCGGCCTAAGCCTGAAGCGCTTGTTTCATTTAATTGAAAAGATGCAGAGTAACTATTAAAAGTTGCCAATGTAATGGCCGCTGCAAGAATTGATTTTTGTAATGTCATACTAAGTTCTCGGAAATTGTTGAAAATAATAAATTTTTTAATAAAAACACTTAATAATACGCGACAAAACGCAGCCACTCTGTTAAAAAATGTAACTTTCACATCGAATAAACAGCGGACACTTCATAAAAAATATTAAAGCCAAGCAATAGCATTATTAATACAAGAATATTGAAAAAATCATGGCAAAGCGATAAGTTTTATTAAAAAATAAAATCTGATACAGATAAAATGATAGTTATTGAGCAAAGAATTGAGATTTTCTAAGGTGGTACCCGGAGACGGACTTGAACCGTCACGCTCTATGAGCGAGGGATTTTAAATCCCTTGTGTCTACCAATTCCACCACCCGGGCAACGAGGAGTATTTTTAACGTAATCTTGGTAACTACGTTCTTCTTATTTGCATGATAATGAAATAAGAGATTGAAATATTGGAGCGGCTAACGAGACTCGAACTCGTGACATTCACGTTGGCAACG
>TARA_B110000467_G_scaffold38243_1_pt1 | contig 14695 bp, 17 predicted proteins | sample TARA_B110000467 | Tara Oceans TARA_B110000467 (sample SAMEA4398341) | marine metagenome | biome: Polar Biome; feature: [MES] marine water layer (ENVO:01000295) within the mesopelagic zone...; material: water (ENVO:00002006), including particulate matter (ENVO:01000060) such as...... | reverse complement strand
TGATTGCTTCATTGCCTCCGCCTTCGGTCAGCAGCCATCGCAGGGCTTCAGCAATGGCGGTCAATTCCGCAGTGTTGTTGGAACCAACTTCGGCTCCAATGAAATTTGCAACGCCGGACTGAGTGATCACATGCCCAGCGAACTCTTCGACCAGCGAACCATTGCCTCTGCCAAGCCCACTGTCGCCACTGACAACCACGACAGCCCAAGCGGCTGGAGTATCAGCGTCAACGTTTTGATTGCCTAAGCACGAACCATCGACGTAGATGGTCCACGGCCCAGTCATCAAGAGGGTCACTCGCCAATTTCAGCCTTGTAGTCTGCAGCGCTCATCATGGCGGTGATTGCCTCAGGAGCATCCAACTTCATTCGAACAATCCAGCCTTCACCGTATGGATCGGTGTTCATCAATTCGGGGGCGTCTTCCAGTGCTTCGTTGACTGCCACGACGGTGCCCGCAAGCGGAGCAAAAATAGGAGAGGCCGATTTGACCGACTCGACAATTGCAAATTCACCCATGTCCTCCATCACTTCGCCTTCTGCAGGGAGTTCAATGTAGACAATATCTGTCAAAGCCTCTTGTGCGTAATCTGTAATGCCGATGACGATTTCATCCCCTTCAACGCGCATCCATTCGTGTTCTTTTGTGTAATACAGTTCTTCAGGAATTTGACTCATGTCTTTCCACCCAATACAATCGACGGGCTTGCCTTAGATGAAGTCACCGCTCTTTGAGCGATACAAAAACCAATGACAAGAAGCGTTTATTCCTCTTGCGACAACTCTTGTTCAAGCACGTTCGCTTCAAGTACAGCCCAAGCAGATCCAACGCTTGCATCTTTGATCGAGGTGTTGATGTCGTTTCGGACGCGCACTGCAAGTTGTTCAGCGCTTTCATCTGGAAAGGCTTGTGAAAGGGGGCCTGAATTGCGATCAAGGGTTTTTCCAAGCCCGAGAGAAATCAGTCCGAGAAGAACAAAAAGCCAGCCAAGGCTGAGCCCATCTACGCTCATTCGTTGTTCAATCAAGCCAAAGCCAGCAATCAACAACAATCCAATCCCGGTGCCGAGCAACAACTTGGATGCAGCATCCCCTGGATTGGCCATGTGATGCCCTGCGGACGGATACGGATGAAACCAGCGGCTCGATGATAGCAGAAGCGGGCGAAACTTCAGTAGGTTTCTCGCATCAACTTGTGAATCTTGTAAGGCAACAACGCTCGGTTCACAGGCGTCACTTCGAGGATGCGACCATCGTCGCGTCGACGAATGTCTTGAAGCAGCGGGTGACGGCTCTTTTTGTGAAGGGTGAGCAAGGTTGGTTTGTCCACTTCAAGCGCACTTCGAACCACGTTAACAAAATTCTCGCTTTCGACAGCAAACTTTCCAATTTCATCGATGACGAGCACTTCGCATTCATCCCGGGCGTATTCAATAGCAGGAATTGCAACGCGCTCAAGCGCTTCAATATCAATGCCGTAACCAAGCACTCGCAACCTTGAATCGATGTTCTTGTGAGCCATAATAGCCTCTTCTTTAGTGACGATGTTGATCACTTTGTAGCCAAGCCGTTCACTTCCATCCATGATGGGAAGCGTTTGCATGCCGCCGATGATCGGTGCATCAGAGAGGCTTCCTCGGAGGAGGATCTCTCGCTTGCGCTCGTCGACGAGCATTTCGAGAACTTTTTCCATCACAGCGGATTTCCCGCTGCGCGGTAAGCCGGTGATACCTATCTTTGGATGAACGCCCACAATATCACCTAGGCTAAACCCTAATGGTCAATCCAGCGGCTTGTCATAAATAAACCATGTTCCTCATGTTCCGCGCATCGTGCGCTTAGATATCCGGAGAAATCCAGCCAGAAATTGTCGGATTATCGAATAAGGGGCACTAATTCCGGAATTTCACTGTTCACATCAAGCGGCAACATTTCCAATTCATAGTTGTTGACGTTGTTGTTCGCAGACCAGGCTCGAGCCCATTCATCAAGGTCTTCATCGTTCAACAAATTGCACATCCACTGGAGAGCGGTTTCAAGCGATCCATGTAGGGTGATCAAACGGTCTTGGATTTCGGGGTGAAGCTCGATGTGGTTCACGCTGTTGCCCAGCACGCATCCTGCTGGGATGACGGCCCATCGCAAGCGGCGCTCTTGGTGAGCATTGACGATCGCTTGGCACGCCAGGCGAGGTCCAAATTTCGGTTCTGTAGCGCCGCACCACATGGCGAGTTGACGCTCATTGGCCCTTGAAGGAATGTCAGTTCGGAAGGCTGGATGGCGCACGAACACTCCACCATCGGCGTCTTCAGAAAAGTGAACGCCGCGAATAAACGGCCTTGATGTGCGCCCTTTCGTCCATGTTTCAATGCTCTTTGAATGTGCAGTTTGGTCGATTTCACCAACACGAACTCGCACGGTGTGACCGCTCGTTGCCAAAGCATGTTGCTCATCGCCAAGGCGAGGGAGCAGTGCGAGCCGGTCCAACACAGCAAGCGTTTGCTTGCGCTCGATGCGGTCTCGAGGGAGCCGAGGTATGGCCCAAGTGTCCTTGGCCCAAGCGACCCAACGCCCGGGGGCCATCTCAAACGAGGGCACCCTGTTGGAGAGTCCGTTTTGGTCACGGCGCAAATCCGCTCGACTGATTGGACCGTGCATCAACAACTGATCGACAGCCATTTTTGCAGTAATGCCCAACACGGCCACGCCTTGAGTCATGCCAGGGAAAAGGTGGTTTGCTTCTTCAATAGCCCAGATGTCAGACCATCCGTGTTCTTCAACGAGCAGTGTGCGCAATGGGTGTGAGGATTGCTCTCGAAGGATGCTATCAGGTGCGATCAATCGAAGCCGGCCGCCTTGTTCGAGGATTTGCAAACTGCGTTCGATGAACAAGCGGTAGAGGTTGACGTTCCCTCTCATGGTTGAGAAGCGCGGCTTACCGTTGTCAGTGAGGGCGCGAAGGTGTTCGCCAAGTTCCCTGCGTAATTTACTTCCATCTTCCATGCCTCGGAAACGGTCCTTGATTCGCAGCCATGGCGGGTTGGTGACCACAAGTTGAGGTTCCGCTGTCCATGGCCATTCGCCTTGGAGGGTATCGCCTTGTTGGACTGCCTTTTCAAGCAACATTTCTGCTTCCTTTCGACCCAAGCACCCCGGCTTGTCTGCCTTCAGACTCACAAGGCCGAAACGAATGCATTCAAGCAACAATCTGCGGCGGGTTGAGGCGACGACAAGGGCATCGACATCGAGCAACTGGAATGCGGTGAGCAACAACCGTGTGTCCTTGATTCGACGTTCTTCGGTGCTGTCTTCATGGTGTTCAGAATGGCGACGAATAAGACGGGCGTGGAAGATGCCACCGCCACATGATGTGTCCGCAATCGGCAACGGTATGCCACTCAAGGTTCGCCGTCCTGCTTCAACACGCTTCAGTTCCACTTCATCATCGATTTCCGTTTCCTGGCTGTGCTGTGGGAGGTTCAGTTTCTCGATGTGCTGTCGGAAACCGGGGGGGAGGTTGCTTAGGTGCATGGTCGAAGATTTCACAGGCGTTTTTGGGCGAGTGAGGCTTTCGAGCAATTCAGAGGCAATCACAGCATCTGCCAAACGAGGCGGCGTGGGGTGGGCGCCTCGAGGCGAGCGTCCATCGGTTTCGGCGTCATGGCGGGCGAGAAGGTGATCGAGCACATGGCCCGGGTCTGTGAGAAGGTTTGCTGGCAGGGTCGGCCAGTCTTCGGGAAGAAGCGCCGCTATGGGTTGGTGAACTCGAAGGGATTGTTCCCATGCTTGGAGCCAGATTTCAATCTGTTCAGGTCGATTTTCAAGGCATCGATCCAATCGTGCATACCAGCCGCTAACTCCGCTTTGCATAACCCCACCCAACCTTGCCGGTTGGTCCGATTGGTTTGAATGTGACCCTTGTGAAGAGGGTCCTAAAAAGACAGGTTAAGCAGGTAAAATCAAACTAAACCGAGATGGTCGAAACTCTGGATATGCCACTCCCAGCCAGCTTTTACCCATTCAAACAAAGCGGAGAGTTGAGATTTCTTTACACCTGCTGCTTTTGCGATTTGCTTGATGATTTTAATCTCCTCCGAATCGTATTCCCCATCAACGGCAGCGACCAGAATTGCATCGCGCAATGCGACTTTGAGAACAATCGGTGTCAGCCGTTCGAGCACCAACTTCAATTGAGGGGGCTTTTCGAGCATGTTTCTCAAATCCACGCGCATTTCTGGATGCATCATGGCCCGCCCCATCATCGCCTCGATGATAGCGAGTTCTTCTTTGACAAGCGCTCCATCAGCGGATGCAACAATGATCATCAGTTGGGCGTAGCCTTTGACTTCATCGGGAGTAAAATCAACCGTAAGGTCGACGTACACTTGCCTTCACTCCGCTAAGGTGTTGAGCAGGTCATACCCTTCCTGCATCCACATGGTACCTTTGACGGTCCAGTTTAGGAGGCGTTCGACCGAATCATCAGCAAGTTCGAGGTGTTCTACAATTGTTTGCAACACATCGCGTTCGTCTTCATCGACTGTGCCATCTGCAGCCGCCATCAGCGTTGCGTCTCGAAGGGCCAATCGGCCTGCTTCGGGACCTAGGCCGCTCAAGCATTCTTCCAGTGTTGGCGGCGTCTTGAGGGCACTGCGAATCATTTGTCGTTGATTTGGAGACAAAAGAGCCGTACCAAGCCGTTGTTCAAACATTGCCATTTCATCGACGGTGAGTTCGTTGTCAACTCGCGCCATGAAGGCGAGCAAGCGAGCGTAAGCGTAGCGTTCTTCTCGTGGAAGTTTGTGAACTGTATCTGGGAGCATGAATCATCGGTGAGCGACCTCACCTTAGAACCCAACGCCGCCAAGAACCCGTCAGCCGGTTGTTTGGATGACCGTTTCGAAATCGGACAAGCCTTCTTGTGCATCGGCGTGGTGCAGGGACCATGTTCCCCAGCCTCAACGTGCTTGGCCAACCCCTCGACACCTGTTCGTGCGACCCTATGACAGGGTGGTACAGGGACGGAAAATGCAACACAGACGAAAACGATCGAGGCTCACACACAGTATGCTGCGTTGTCACCGAGAAGTTTCTTGAATTTGCCCGCAGCCAAGGCAACGACCTCATTACACCCGCTCCTCATCATGGATTTCCGGGTCTCAAGCCAGGGGATTCTTGGTGCGTTTGTGCCCGAACGTGGCTGGCTGCGCTCCACGCCGGTTCCGGCTGTCCACTCGATCTCGAAGCAACCCATGAAGCGGCGCTTGAAATTATACCTCTTACTCTGATGGAAACCCATGCAGTGTGATTATTCTTCTTCAGTTTTGGTGTAACCAAACACAAGCCAGCGCATGCTCGCCCACGTGAATAAGCCCCACGCTGCGATGTTGATGAAGAACAACAGTCGAATGGGGAGATGGTCGAACATCGTTAGCATCGTGTCGAAGGTGAGCGTTGATCCCATCATGCCAACTGCGTAGACAGAAACAGCGCCGAGCACAGTCGTTCGAAGGTTTCTGCGGCCATCAAAAGTAAACACACGGTGAACGAAATGGGCGATGATGCTCGACCCCAACCACGCAAGGGACCAAAGCAGCGTTTCATTGGAATCTCCGTACAGAGGTGTAAGCCTCAGCAGCTCCCAGAGCACCCAGAAAAGGAAGGTGTTGAAGCCACCTGCAATTCCAAATCGCTGAAGCGTACCCCGCGGTAACACTTCAGAAATTGTTGGCTTTGACATCCCAATTCCTTCAATCATCGTTGGTGACCACGTCGCTTGGTTTGCCTGTGAGGGTGCCGCGAAGCGCTGCGTTATCGGTTTGAATCGCATCAAAGAGGTTGTACTTCACGCCGTGCTCTTCTGCAAGAACGCCGAGTGCCAGCGAATCTTTTGGCAGGCATTTCCCACCAAAACCACGGTGCAGGCCGAAGATTGGGTCGAGGTGCGAAGGGCCGATGGGTTGTGCTTGTTCCGCCGTGATCATGTCGCGAATGGTGTACCAGTCTTGGCCCATGGCTTCGCAAATGTCGTACATTTGGTTGGCGAAAATCACCTTCATTGCGTAGAATGTGTTCTTTGTGTACTTGACCAACTCGGCTTGAGTTGGCGTAACATGATAGAGATTTTCGCGGCGAAGGACGCCTGCTTGACGGTGCTGTTCGAACACCCGTTCGGCCACATCAGCGTGATGCGTGCCACACACCAGTAGATCTTGGTTGGCAAAATCTTCGAGGCGTTGCCGTTCGACTAAAAACTCCGGAGAATAGGCGATTTTCAGATTTGGATACCGTTCGTGGTACAGTTCGGTCGTACCAGGTACAACAGTCGATTTGATGACGGCGGTGAATCCATCAGGCAGTGCATCAAGGATCCCTTCAACGATGCGAGTGTCGCAAGCGCCAGTCTCAGGGTGAGGTGGGGTTGGGACGGCGATGTAGGCGAAATCGACGTGGTCGGTGACATTGCTCAACTCAGTGCCCCGTGCAGGGTCGTGAACGAACAATTCGTGCGCATGGCCAAAGCATTCTTCGATGGCCCCGCCGACCATCCCTGCTCCAATGATTCCGACCTTCATCAGAAGGAGCGAAGGGTTCGTTGGCTTTGTCAGTTGCCATGATTAGGGCCTGAAAGGCCGTGGATTCAACTTGCCTTGTTTGGCCATCAGCGCGGCTTGGAGCAACGAATCCGGTGTGCCACAATCCACCCATGTTTCTTCCCCTAAAGTGAGCAGTTTAGCAGCGCCTTTGAGCACATAGGCTCTGGTTACATCAGAGATTGAAAAGTCGCCCCCCTGCTCGCTCACGCCAGCATCCACCATGGGCCAAAAGTGCTCATCAAACAGGTAGATGCCTCCAATGGCGAGGTTTGAAGGCGGAATTTTTGGTTTCTCAACGATGTCGACCACCCCCCCGTCCTCATCGAGCACAGCAACACCGAACGCTTCGGGATTCTTTTCATTTCGAGCCAAAAGAACGCATCCGGGGGCCCGTTCGGCCTGTTCAAAGTGAGCCACTTCTTCAGCGAGTTCTACGGTTGTAATGTTGTCTGAAAAGTAAACTAAAAGCCGGCAATTTTCGTTGTATGCTCGTGCAAGGTTGAGTGCGTCAGCAACTCCTGTCGGCTCTTCCTCCAACACGTAATGGATGCGTTCATCAGGAAATCCCACACCAACATGCTTGGTGATTTGGCCGATAAACTGGTTTGAAACGATGGTGATGTCCTTGATTCCAGCTCTACGGATTGTACCAAGTGCATAATCAATGACGGGGCGCTCATGAAGCGGAAGCAACGTCTTTTGGGTGTATTTGGTGAAAGGGTCGAGGCGACTTCCATGCCCACCAGCGAGCAGAATCGCTTTGACCTTCATGGTTCACTGGGCAGCGTCATTCCTTTTGGCCTTGTCCCATTGCTTCGTCAACCGCACCGTCCTTTGCGTTTTTCTCAAACCAGTCGGTTTGAACCAAATCACCCAGTCGCTCCACCCCAGCTTCAATGAGATCGAGGTCTGCTTCTTCAGCCGCTTTCCAATGCTGGCTCGCTGCTTCTTCGTAACGCGCATTGGCTTCCTCAACCAAATGTTCCGAACGTCGCAAATCCCCTTCCAGTCCAACATAGTCGCTCTCGGATTCCATTGCGTCTCGACGGCGGGCCGCCGCATCGAGTGGGTTTGCTTTTTTGCCTCCCGTGAACCCTTTCTCATCATGGCCGCGGATTGCGCCCGTGTTCTTTTTGACTTGCAGTTCGTTGAACGCCCCAGTCTCTGCCGCCAGAACCAGCCGTTCCCTTGCAGGGCCGTCCTCAAAGTAATCGGGATGGACTTCAAGAAGCCTCAGCAAAGCCTCTTCTCGTTGATGAGCTTTGATGCCCTCTGCACGGCTTATCATCATGAAAACGGCGATGAAGGAGGCGAAAACAGCACCGATCACAACAGCATCAAATCCTTCTCGGATCATCCAAACACCAGCAAATAAACTTCCGAACGAGGCACCGCCCATTCTTCGGATCATCCGCGCTTGGCGGCGTTCCTCAATCTCAATGAAATTGAGGTATTGTAAGGCATCAGATTGCATCGCTTCACCATCAGGAGAGTATTTTTTGCGCTTTGAGCCTCAAGGATTCATCCGTTTCATGTTCGGCAGACCAGCCAAGGGTTTGTAGCGCTTCAAGGCGACTTGCCTCGATGCTGTTTGACATTCGTTCGAATGCAAATTGAATCAAAAGGCCGAACACGAGCAGCGCTGCAATCCCAAACTGCCATTGAGTGAACCATGCAATAATCGCTGAAACCACCACCGCTTGACCAACAGCAAACCACAACTTCTGTTGGATTTTCCGCCCGGAATCAAGGCTGTCAATCAGCCGCTGTGCGCCTTCCTTCTTTGTCGCCATGTGCGTTCCCAGTTTGTTTTCATTGGTCAAGATGCCGCAATCAGTCAATTAAATCCAGCAAAAGAGAAGATTTGAATCACTCGGCAGGCCGCTGTTCGCCCCTACCTTCCGGCTCCGCTCGTTCAAGCAGTCGGAATAAAACAGTCATCATCGATTTCAACCAAAGCGCCAATGGCAAGCAAGTGGTCAATGGCTTCATCGATTTCATCTGGCGCAACTCCGTGCTCATTCATGCCTTTGAACATCTTATCCAATGTGGCACAAGGCTCTCCTTTGCCCATCTCATGTTCGACAACGACGAGTAACATTTGGCAAGCGACCGCCAACAAGGGGTCATCGCCCTCATCGTCGGGTAGCAGATTCAAAAACGAAGCGGCGGGATGAAGCAGATCTTCGGCAGCATCGTCTTGGATGGATTTGTGTGGCTGTGCAGCTCTTGATCCCAACCCTTTGATAGCCGCATCAATTTCAAGATTGAAGCAATCAAACAGGTTCTTTTGAAGCGGGTCACCTGCCTCGCCGATTGGTGGTTCAAGGCGCCGAGCGATGCTTTCGAGCCGATGGAGGCGTTGTTCAACCGCAAGGCGCTCTCGCGTCAAATCTGCAGACACCAGATTCAGCGACATCCTTGCTTGCTCCACAAGCCACTCGTCTAGGTCCCATTTTGGGTCAACACTCTGCATCACCTCGGCCAGTCGCTGCACTTCTGCGGGCATAGCCTCAACACGAACATGACCTTCCGATACCCTGTTTTGCTTGTCGCTCATGTTCTTCTCTCTCCTTCTTGACGGCCTATGAAGCCTTTCTCACTCCACCGACCATCGTTTCCATTCGATAACCGAAACACTGCGTTCAGACTGCTGGAAGGAATACTTTCCAATGGATGCACACCTCGTGTTGAAGCCACGAGCAGTCACAATCGGTTTTCGCAAAGGCAAGGCCATGGGCAGAAAGGGTCGCGTTCATGTAGGGGTTGCCCGTGGCCGATGCATGGGAAATTATCGGATTGGAGTTCTTCCCGGCGATGGAACAGGTCGAGAAGTTGCGCTTGAAGCACAACGGATTCTCAACGCAATCGAAGCCAACACCAACCATGGTTTCGAACAAACTGTGATTCAATGCGGCGGCCAACATTACATGGAAACCGGAGAAGAATGGGCGGAAGGCTCATTCGAATTTTGCCGGGACGAGGCAGACGCAATTTACCTCGGGGCCATCGGTTACCCCGGCGCACTTCTTCCAAACGGAGATCTTGCCGGCGGCTCTGTTATCCTCGGCATGCGCAGCGGTTTGGACTTGTACGCTAACCTCCGCCCAATCAAACTCTACGAAGGCGTACCTCACAAGGTCCACGGAAGGTTCACTCAAATTTGGGAACCTGGCATGGTTGACATGACGGTGCTGCGAGAAAACACAGAGGGGCTTTACCACTCGTTGCTCCGCCGCAGCGCAGATCGCGCTCAAGGCCGTGAACCCTATGAACCACCTTCTATGGAATTCCCAGGCCTCCAAGGCGAGGTTGCCTACGACCCGCGCCCAATCTCCGAACATGGAAGCGAGCGTTTGATCAAAATGGGCTTCGACATTGCCGAGACTCGAAACGGGGCACCACTTGATGGTGTCAAACGCGTTTCTTGCATTGACAAATCCAACGTGACCCGCGGCTGCCAACTGTTCCGTCGAACCTTCGACAAGGTCGCAGAGCGCTACCCTGGAACCGAGAAGGATTACGGTTACATCGACGCTTTCATGCAATGGTTAACCCGCTCACCAGAATCATACGACGTTGTTGTCACCTCAAACATGTTTGGCGACATTGCTACCGATCTAGGGGCAGTTCTTCAAGGCGGTATGGGCATGGCTGCATCGGGGAACATTGGTGATGATCACGCCTTCTTTGAACCCGTTCACGGCTCAGCGCCAAAGTACGCTGGCATGAATAAAGTCAATCCAATTGCCACCATCAATTCGATCCAACTCATGATGGATTGGCTCGGGCGCAAAAACGGCGAAGAGGAATTGATCCGAATCGGGCGTCTTGTCGACGAGAGTGTTGCTGACCATTTGCGAGATGGCAAAGGGCTGACCTACGACTTGGGTGGCAACGCCTCTTGCTCTGCAGTTGGCGAGAGCATCTCGAGCCGACTGGTTGCAAAACTCTCGGAAGAATTCTGAGATTTACGCACTCATCACAATCAAGCTTCGTTGCTTGTTTGAGTGAACTTTGTTGCCACATGATGCAACGCTTCATCCAACACTGCTTCGTTGTCATATGAGTTTGAGGCCAAGTCTTCAATCGGGCTTGACATCATGGCCAACATGTTCTCCATGACTCGTGTGAGTTCATCGACGATGGTGATGCTCGCCATTTTTGCTGAGCGTGAAAGAGGGTTGAGGTCGACGACAATTACCGTTTTTCCCATGGCGACGAGGGCTTCACAACGGTCACCATCTTCCAGCGGCACGAAAATGACATCAGATTCAAGGATTCCCTCTTTCGTGCACTTTGCTCTTGGCCCCTCAAGCCCTGGAATGCGGGCGTTAGGGGCAGCACCGAGGATTGTAACATCAATGCCTTCATCCAATTTGATTTTCCCAAGATGTTCAAGCAGCGCTTTCATCCGCTGAGGTGTGCGGTAAAAAATGTTGATTTCGACAGGACACTGGAGCATTTCAGCGAGCAAGAGGGTCTCTCTGCCCGCAAGGGCAGCGACGTTTCCGTTCAAACTCAGAACTGGGTGCTTGGCGCCTCGAAGCGCGGCTAATGCGTGATTGGTTGCGACTCGAGCGCTGTTGATGGTTTGCTCCCCGAGCAGGTAATCAAAAGCCTCACCGCGTCCATGGGCAATCATCGCACTTCCAGCGAGCATGCCTTGCTTTTCAGCTTGTTCAAGCCTGTGACGAAGGAGCAACGACTGATACCGTGGATGGCTTGGGTCTGCAGCAATATTCCCCATGAATCACACCTCAAGCGCCGGTGATCAACATGGACACATCAAGGGGGGCAACGCCCCTGTTGATGGCGCTTGTAGAGAGTACATCCAGACCACATTCGTGCCACTGGTCGAGGTGTTCGAATTCAATACCGCCACTCGCTTCCAAAACAACGTGTTCTCTGAGGCCCATTTCTGTGAGTTCAGCGGCGACTTCCTTGCATCGCTCTGGGCCAAAATTGTCCAGCATAATGACGAGTTTTTTCACGCCTTCTTCCCGGCGTTGCGCCCACATGGCTGCAGCAATGATGGCTTCCTTCCCTTCGCGGACCTCAACTTCCAGAAACGCTCCACATGTTGAAACATCTACCTCTTGAAGGTACTGAGCGATTCGATTCGCATGCCCGTCAACGCCATCAAGCATTGATGCAAGATCGTTTTCTTTGACCATTTGAGCGTCAGCCCGATTCAATCGATGGGTGAGCCCTCCGCCGAGGTGCACGGCCCATTTATCCATCAATCCCCAAATTGTCTTGCGAGTGCAGGCAATTTGTCCTGGTGCAATCGCAGACCAGCGTTTTGCTTCCGTGGCGATTCCTGAGAGTTGACCAAGGATGTTGAGTATGCTTCGTTCCATCATGAGAACCGTTTCTCTGTCACCGTTGATGCTTGCGATTTCATCGCCTACGGATACCTTTTTGCCATCACTGGCCATCCAAGTGATCTTCAGCGAAGGGGCCCAAATTTGCAACATATGGTCGATTGCTGCGGTTCCAACAACGATGCCATCGGCCTTGCTGATGATTGTTGCTTCAACGGCCTGAGCCCCGCCCATGAACGGCATATCAATGCCATCATCGGCAAGAACAGACCCGACCCAACGATCAAAACTTGCTTGGAGCATACGCGTCGGCCCATCTTCAGCAGACCACAAGACATGCCCACGGTCGTGAGGGGGTCGCGATGCTCCGGTCACAGTTGCCCCTAACGGTTCATCAACTTGAAACCAATTGCTGAACAACGCTGCGCTAGCCGCTGTACAAGTTTTGATAAGTCATCGAACGAGATTTTTTCTTTATGCACTTCGAAGGAACCTCCTCTTTGGAGCCTTCACAATTGAGCAAATGCGTGGTTGAAACTCAGTGCATTCATGTTTTTGGTGCTGGTCTAAACCCTGAGCGCCCTGCCCACCAAGCGGTTTTGGAACTTCGAGAGCGCGGCTGGGCATGCGCACCACTTCACCCAAGAGATGCAGGTGCAACGGTTGGTGGTTTCCCAATCCGCCCGCACGTCGATGAAGGACTGCAGCCTGATGTTGTTGTTCTTTTTTTGGCCCCTCAGCGAGCACGAAACGTGGTTCGGGACATGATCATCAGGCTCGATCATCAAACCTTTCCCCTCGTCTGGTTTCAACGGGGCGCAGAAGACCAACCCTCCATCGAGGCGCTGGAATCCATGGGGGCGTCTTATGTGGTCAACGATTGCATTGTAGAGCATGTCAACCGCAACGACCTGACCTGCGATTCCTCTCCGTTGCCTCAGAAGTTTTGCCTCCAGACCGCATCGGAAGACGGCGATGGGTGTTCAGTGTGGACCGTCCACTCGACCCAAGATGCTTCGCTGGCGAGACCAACCCATGCGCTTGAATGGGTTGGGACCTTGTCGGAACTCGAACACTCTTCGCACACCATCCCGCGCTACATTCGTTCCCTGCAATCCGATGAGGAAACGATTGAATCGCTGGCAAACCGCCTCAGTCGTTCGCACCCCTCTCCATGACCGCCTCCATCCAACAAACAGAGCAGGGGTAGCATTATGACGGTCCGGAAAGGAGGAAAATCCATGCGTGCCAAATTCATGTGCCTCATGTTGCTTGGCGCCATGCTGGTGCCGATGGCTGGGGCATCGCTCGCATTCACCTCACCTTCTACCGCTGAAGGAGCCCCTCTCTCTTCCGCTCAAGACCACCCAATCATCGATGGCTATTCTTCATCGGTACGCGCCTCAATCGCGTTCCACAGCGATCTCTCCATCTACGAGGAATCAGACCTGTTAAGCGTAAACGAATGGGTTGTGTTCTCGTACCTTGAGATGGGGATTCCAACCGAACACCTCGAGGGGGCGTTCGTCGTCCAGTTGAATGCAGAAGAGGCACTGAAGACCCTTGAGGCATGGCAACAGAAGGGGGTCATCGAAGCAGCCTACCCGCTTATCGAACGGACAATGGAACCGAGATGGACGCCAAACGATTCTAAATTCAACGAACAATGGCACCTCGTCAACACCGGGCAAACCGGCGGTACCAGCGGCGAAGACGTCAACATCACTGGTGCATGGAACACCTACAAAGGCGCAGGGGTGGTCATAGGGATTGTCGATGATGGCTTGGATTGGAACCACCCGGACATCTTTACAGATTATGATTCCAGCTTGGATTATGATTTCTGCAACAACGACGATGACCCAACACCAACCTCGAACAACGCGCACGGAACAGCAGCCGGTGGTGTTGCTGCCGCAACTGGCAACAATGGCATCGGGGTAACTGGCGCTGCCCCGGAGGCAACCCTCGTCGGACTCCAACTCATTTCATGCAGCACAACCGACGTGCGAGAGGCAGACACGTTGAGCCACGAACGCCAAGCCATTGACATTTATTCCAATTCTTGGGGCCCGAGTGACAACGGCGAAACCCTTGCTGGGCCAGGCCCATTGATGCTCGCTGCCCTTGAATCAGGGGCGCTTCAAGGGAGAAACGGTCTTGGAAGCATCATTACATGGGCGGCAGGAAACGGACTCGACGACGATGACAATTCGAACAATGACGGCTATGCGAACTTGCGATACACCATTGCGGTCACCGCAGTGGACCACAAGGGCCAACAATCATACTACGCTGAACCGGGAGCAAATGTGCTTGTTGCCTCGCCCTCAAATGGCGATGGGGAGAGCATCACCACCACAGACATCGAAGGATCTGGCGGTTACAGCAGCACCGACTACACCAGCACATTTGGCGGCACCTCTTCTGCAACCCCGCTTGTTTCAGGTATTATCGCCTTGATGCTTGAAGCAAATGCGAACCTCACGTGGCGAGATGTTCAACATATTCTCGTCGAAACCTCCAAACAAAACGATCCAAATGACAACTCTTGGGCCACCAATGGGGCAGGCTACCTCGTGAGCCACAAGTACGGCTACGGCGTGATTGACGCTGGAGCAGCGGTCGCCGCGGCGGCCAATTGGGAAACCGCAGATCAAGAACTTTCAGTTTCATCAGGGACCCTCCAAACCGACCTCGATATCCCTGACCGGGACGAGGGTTACATCGAGGTCAACACAACAGTGACCGAAGCGATTCAAATCGAAAACC
>TARA_B110000467_G_scaffold163954_1_pt1 | contig 15277 bp, 7 predicted proteins | sample TARA_B110000467 | Tara Oceans TARA_B110000467 (sample SAMEA4398341) | marine metagenome | biome: Polar Biome; feature: [MES] marine water layer (ENVO:01000295) within the mesopelagic zone...; material: water (ENVO:00002006), including particulate matter (ENVO:01000060) such as...... | reverse complement strand
GGTGGGGTTATTGGTGGTGTGATCGATCCATCAGCATTCACGTGATGTGCTTTGGTGTCAGTACCAAATAACATGTATGTGTCTGTATCATCGTTATGGTAAATATAATCTTCAATACCTACTTGCCCGCGGACGTCTAGATCGAAACTAGGAGATTCTGGATGATTGGAATGCACACCGAGATGATTCATTCCAATACCAACTCTACCAATCTCATCAACAATAAATGTTCTTGCACCTGGGTTAGAACTAGTATACATTGTTAACGTACCACTATCATGTATCACCAAGTTACTTGTATCATATACATGGATGTCAGACTTATTTAAAAATCTTACATGAGTGTTGTCATATGTTACATACTCTGAATTACGAAACACAACGTTTTGTATGTGTAACTCATCACCTGCATAGTAATCGTATGGTACGAGTTGGTAGTTTCCGGTGACTAAATGAAGTCCATGGGTTCTGTTAACCCAATCGTAGTATGCTGTTGGCTGATATTGATCTGACATGTCTTAAGTATTTATTCCTCAGACGTGCCGTTCCTACCGTTTTATACCACTGGAGGTTCTTCAACTGGTGGTGCTTCTGCTCCGGCATCCGCCATGTCGTCAGGCATCCCACCGAAATCTGGTGGAGCTCCTACATCACCAGCTGGCGGTAATGCACCGCCCATATCACCACCCATTCCCATATCACCTTCTCCTTCAGCACCTTCAGCACCCTCCATAGCCTCTCTCCAGTTAGGTCCTTGGCTCTCAATTTGTGTTAATTCCCACATTAATTCCTTATCCTTCTTAAGGAATGCTCGGTTTGCAATAACATCCTTGTCTGTCCAATCTAGATATTTTTTCTGACAATATGTATTGGATACCATATCATTACCGGACATCGTAGCGAAATTACCGCTCTTAATCTCGAAAATCTGTTGCTCGCGCATAGCATGGAAGCTATTAGGTGCATTAAATTCGACATGAATATTATCCTCCTTGAGATCATACTCTTTCCACAATTTTTTCATCTTTAACTGTGTTACAAATGTATTCTTGAGGGCTTCGGCAAACCTTTGATGTTGTCTCATGATAAACTTCGCGAATTTTAATTCCTCGCGAAGTATCTCTGTTCCGTCACTATAACTAGTTTCTGCTTCTAGACGACTACCAGGGACTTTAAGTGCCTTGTATAGCTTCTTAACAAAATACATCAAATCAGTCAATTCACCTAGGTTTGCACCGCCTGCTAGTTGAGTTACCTCAGTTCCGGTGTTTCCAGCCCTCTTAGCAAACCAAAAACTATCTAGCATGCTTTGAGGATTAAATGTATTCACTTGTCCGTCTTGTGCTGCGTCAAATGTCTTCCGGTTCCAGTAATTGTGCATTAACTTCTTAAGATATGCCTCTGCTTTTGGTGGGGGCATGTTTCCAACATCGACATTAAATACTAACTTCTCCGGGGCTCGGACTAATCTATATACGACAATACTATCCTCTACCATGGTCAATTGCCTGTATGATCTTCTGCAATTCTCAATGAACGGTAATCTTAAGGTCTTATCACCGTTCCAAATCCCACTATGTACATATGTACATTGATTCTTATCAAATGGTATATATTCATACTTCTCGACCTGTTGAGTTTTTGGATCGATAATTGGCTGACGGTATAGATATCCTTTGATCAATGTATTCTGTACGTTATCATAGATAGGATCTATTAACTCGGTCGGTATCACTAGAATACCTAGTATTCCTTGCTCTACATGCTCTTCGTGTATGATATGCTCGTAATATACCTCACCATCAATCAACAAGTTACGATAATACTCCCAACCCTTACTCTCAAACTCAAAGTATTTCATTAGTTTATCAAACTCCTTAGTAAGCTCTGATTTGGCTGCTTCTGTTAAATCTGAATCCCTAAAATCTATATTAACCAACTTCCCGGTGTTTTCGTCTACATTTATCGAATCATCGCAAATCTCATCTAGAGCATCTCCAACCTCAGCATACTGCGCCATTATACGGTAGTCCATCAACCTTTTAGCTTTATCCTGATCGACGTTCGAGTACATGTAGGAATGGTAGTTCTTATCGATGGCTACTGCACCAACGCCCTGATCCCACGTCATCGTCTGTTGTGTTATACTAGATTTCGAGAGTGCTACGTCTCTCTTCATACCTCCTGAGTTATGGAAGTGCTTATATTTGGGGTTTAAATCTTGTATACCATCTGTTATGTAGTTCGAACTATATGGCATGCGCGATGCTACGTATGACATAAAGTTTCTACCGAATGTAGATTGTTTCCCAGAAGTTTGTGTATTATTACCCATCTATACAATATTTATGCCCCAGGATGGGTTTATCAATGTTGTTATCTATCAATTACAACGTTTGATATATAACGTGGGGATTGAGTCTCTAACACCAATAACTGCTTACTGGCTCCCTTTATATCAGTATATAACTTAGATTCAATTAACTTCAACCCGCCAAGTCCGGATTGAACTGAATATGGTACTGTCTCTATATTTAACGTGTATATAATCATACTAAAATCACTATACATGGCGCTTATCGTTGAGCTATACGTATGTGCTGTTGGTTTATTAAATATATATAAGTGATTAAATCCAGAGACTCTCGGATCTCCAAAATCCGCTTGATCTGGTAATTCAGATATGTCAACGGTAAGACCATCTAACCCATCATCTATAACACGTTCATTTACGTATATATCTGAACCATCTGCTGGGTCGAATAGAATCCGGGATAAATGAAATCCGGAAGTGCTGACTGGTATATATTTAGTATTAATATTTAAATCGATCTGATAACCGGAGAGAGTATAACCTATCATTGATGATAGTGATAGGGTTTGGGTCTTTACTTCCCCGGGAGATGTTGGAATATCTGTATCATCACCCTCTAACCGGATTGTTCTAGTAGTTACAGGCTCATCCCATACGTCACCGGGGCGGGTATATTTCGTTACACTCTCACCGTGATACACACAAGCATCGATTAACTTCATGTTTAGTTTGTTGTATTTGAAATTGTTAGTGAATATTGCATACATCTCATCGTCTACTCCAGACAGAATACTACTATATGATACATTATATACGTCTGTCTTATCATTGTATTTGATAATAGGAGCATCAATTGATTTGATTACATACCCGGAAAGTTCATCAGTTAGAACGAATGATTCTATGGAATCAGTGTAGTCATTATTAGGAAAGGATTGGTTATATTGTAGAGTGTTTAGATCGACGGTAAACACACGAGGGTATACGACCGTCCCGGATGTTGATGTGAACCCGGTAACTAGTTGATGGTTATCTTCGTTAAAGAACCACCCTAGTGATTTTTCTAACGGGTTTCCGTTGTTAGTTCTAAGTAATACGTTTGTCGTGTTATTAGGTAGTATTGTAGATGTCACTGGATCAAAGTTTATCTTTTCAATCAATAGGTGAGTTGGTGTTGATATCAATATACTGTCGTATAATATGTCCATATCAACGATATTACCGTTTGTTATGTCACTTAGTACTATATCATGATCAGAGCTATCAAAATAACTGAAATTTCGTAGAACATTGTCCATAACTACCTGAATGAGGTCTATCTTACTACCATTATAGCTACGGAAGTAGAGCTCTCCGGAGATATTGGTTTTTTGATCATATATTGTAGGAGTACTCTTAATCTCACTAGATGGTGTTTCAGAGTATTTTGTCCGGGAGATGGTTTGATCTTGATTATAATAGGGAGCCTGATTGGTATCATATATATAATCACCGGCCTGATTCTCACAAAACGTATCCGTGAATAAACTACCATTGATATTAGATCCTTGTAGTATCTCGTTCTCACTACCACTACCATCAAATCCCAGTTCACTCCAGTCCTCATTAGTACCAGGGTTGATATATTGCTCATATGAGTCCTGTTGATCACCGGTGAGTGGGTAGTGATTGGATATATAGTATTGACCATCTACATCTTCAGATGGGTCGTTGAATGAATAACTATCTAGTACCTCACACTTAAATGACGAGGGGTCAATAATACCGCATGCGGTATCAGTGAATAGCCCGCCATAAGCTTGAGAGTCAAACGTTGATGATGGTTTAAATCCATGGAATGTAATGGGGCGAAGATCGACCACATTTCCACTTCTAGTGGGATCAGGGTCAACACCAACATACCAACTGTTATGATCTTCATATATAATTTCTCCAAATTCATCAATCCCTAACTTCCGACGGAGATCACGAAAAGGCCTAGCCGCGCGGGATTGCTCGTACTTATTATCAACACCAGGGGACCGACCGCCTTCATATATATCATACTCAACTTCCGCATCGTACATATCGGGTCGCTCAGCTAGAGTATCACCGCCATCTAATAACTGACACCCAATAATCGCCTCAAATTCATCATCATCTACTCCCGGTCCGAAGGCTTGAGGATCCCTAGGTAATTGTATAGTCTTATATAATGCATATTCATTGCCATGTATATCTGTCCTCCATTTATACATTGTACGGTTTCCTATTATAAGTGAATCAATACGCTTATCTATATTATATACATTAGGGCCTTCCTCCGGGAATATATCACTCTGAGACCATTTAGACCTTCTAGAACCTTCAAAGAAATCTAGATCGTCAGTAGATCTACTTACACCTACTTGAGGTATAAGTGTAATCTCATCTGCGGACGTATATCCGGTGAATTTCGCGAGATCTCTGGATTTAATTATATCACCAAACAATCGACCGTTAGAGTTATCAACCTTAAGCCATGTTATATTCTCGTTATGTAGAACAGGTAACCCAGTAGCTCCCGAGAAGATACTATTACCAAATCTACTTGTATCTGGTATTAATTGAGATGATTCACTTTGGGTATATACCGGTTGGGGGGATTGGCTATAGAATGTCAATATACCGGTTTTGCTTGGAATATTATATCCACCGATTTCCTCTATAGTCTTGTAATTATTACTATTAGTAGGTATGGTATTAACAACCGGGTGATACCTATTGTATATATTCCGCCATGGCTTAGTTGTAGATGATAATTGAGTTATATTACCACCGGATAATAGCATTACATCTGCTCCTAATATTGTATTGATATAATCCGGTAGCTTTATATCATTTAGATTATCTTCTCCTTTGATATAATTGAAAAATTCACTATAGTCTAGACTCTCTAATGTCTTGGATGTTTCTACTTGTAGTGTTGATTGGTTTGTTAGTATAATGTTAATACTATCCGATAACTTTAGAACAGGCGCGCATTCCTCTAACGTACTAGCGATTATATCGTCAATATTCTCAAAGGTTTTGATGCTGATAGGGAGATTGTTGTCCTTAAAATATGATTGTGATAGGTCGTATAGTTCTATTATTCGCACATCATAATCAATATCTCTCGATTCGCTTAATCCGGGGGCACTGTTACCGTTTTTAAGGTTATGTATACTAGGGGCAATAACCTGTTGCGTTATCTCTGCGGCGATGGACCTCTCAACCCCCTCCACTGATCCACTAGACGCTCTCCTGATCTTTTGCTGCTTTATAATATCCCGCTCTCGGGCATAGTATAGAGTTATCTGTTTTATCTTGGCTGCAAAGAATGGGAGTGCGGATTCAACGTGTCGCGGATCTTTATAGTTAATATTTGATAGAAAGCGCTTTTCCTCATCGGTTGTGTAATTTAAAGCTATATCCTTAATTAAAGTCCGGTATTGACTTGTTATAATGTTATCTAGATCCCCGGGAGCTTCTTTAATTGCTGCCCATTCACGTAGGTATATATTATAGTGATATGTTAGGTCATTACCTTCAGGTCCATGTGCCTGAGTACGTGCAATCCATTCGATATATGTCAGTGGTTGGTACTTATCTTCCAAATCACTACTAGTATAATCACCGGTAGTATTGACAATACTATTTATCGGTGTATAATCCTTAGCTATATCTATACTAACACTCATTTGTCATTACTTAGTGTAGCATTCCATGTATTAATACTATCCATTCCATCAAAAAAGTCTAATCCCTGTCTCAACTGCCGCTCTAATATCACTTCCATTAATCCATTAGGTTGTGACCACTCTTTATGTGATGATAGTGAGTACTCTAAGGTATTACTACTACCACCCCAATCAATTATATTAGATTTAAACGTTTCATTTGTATTACCACCGGAAATATACTCATACATCGAATAATATTGCCATGCATTCCCACCTTCCGGAAAGCTTAAACCCCAACCTAATGGGTCAATTTCGTCATGTGAGCTTAGAGATATATTAATATTATATGACGTTACTCCGTCGAATTCAGTAGAGTAATGCTCTATATCGTCAATATATTTTACTATTATCGCTCCAGATTTAGATGGATTAGATATACTCTGGTAATACAATGTACTGGGAATGGGACCGAATATAGGGTCATCATCCGTCTTTAATACCATTTGACCATACTCAGCTCCCTGATTAGATACATATCCATCTAAGCGGGTCGCTGATGGACCTGGTGTAGTGGTTATTTCTATAGGATCTCCAGGGGAATCAATATTAAATCTATAGGTTCGGTTGCGAAATAAAGTAAGTGTTGGATTAGCGCTTGGTGTACCCATTAATGTGACTACACCATTATCATTGATATCAAATATCGCGTGTTGATATGTTTGATCTACGATATATTCATCCAACCATCTCCGATTTGGATCAGTTATAGTTATACTGGTATCTTCTGTCCGTAAGTCAAATACTCTATTATCCTTCCAGTTCACCATCATGGGAGTTACTAGTGTATATTTATTAGTATGCTCCTCTCGAAAGACAATCTTCTTACCGGTGGTTAATTGTAAGTTTTGGATAAGCTTAATTATAATTGACTGCTTATCATATTGTTCCTGCCGCCATTCACTTGTTTTTCCACGGAAAATCCGTTCATAATCCTCCATGTGACGAGATTTTACGTGACCTTCTGGCCAGTACTTCCAGTAAGTATCAGATTCTAAATGACCTATAGGGGATACCCCGGGGTAGACACTCGATCTACTCTCGTAATATTCTCCTAAATAGTATACATAGTCACCGGCCATATAACCTATAATAGGGTCATATGGGAAAATAAATAATAGCTCGGACCCTAAATTTACTCCTATTGTTTTTTGACTCCAGTTACCGTACTTCTCAAAATCATTCTGAAAAGAAACCCGGGTACCTCTAAGCTTACTAAAGTTAATTGATAATATATCAACTAATCTTGACATCTCTGTAGGTAAAGTTGTTGTAACATCAGCTAACCGGTGGTTTACCATCGATGATAAGTTATGTAGAGCATCTATGGTACATACATCGATATCGCTATGATTTTCCATGTAATTAGCAATTCTCTCATAAACTCTTTTCCCTAGGTTTACTGGTGATCCTTTTGATGTTCCAAATACAGTGTTGAGAAAGTCGTCATAGAATAGTCTCTTGTCTTTAAGTGATGGTTGTTGTATATACCCTCGTATTACCCCAGCGAAATCAATACCCTCATTCACCTTCGATATCTCATAAATACCGGTTTGTGGGATCAATTGGAATTCCGAGCTACATCCGGTAATTGATATAAATCCGGATGTTTCATCACTAGATACGATTCTATCATCATACTTGTTTATCCATCTCCAGCCAGTCCAATCTCCTCCGGCTCGAATCTCTTGCTCTAGTCCAACCGCACTTACTCCGGGGTTTCCATGGGCCAACCGGAATTTTACATCACCCATCCCTCCTGAGAGATACGAGTTATAGTGAGTTTGAGCTTCTAATCTCTTTTCAGCGTCTGTACCATTTAAGCTTGTGGTATTTTTAACAAAAACGTCTATCTGCGCATCTGTTAAATACGATGTCGGTAGTAAGAAGTCACCGGATTGGGCCTTAGTATCACTCGAGATACTGGTCATCCAGCTGAAGTTTTCATAAGGTATCTGAGAGTTGGTGATATCAATAAAAGCGCTCATTGGGGGAGTGTCTGAATTCATTGAATATAACTTCTTGTCAGCGTTATTAATTACTAGTAAATTATTTGCGGTATCACATGATATTCCCTCAATCGCGCTTCTTCTGTTAGCATCATCTCTCCGGTCGTATAATTCAGCGGACAATGGGTGGTATCTAGTATCATCGTATGCGCTTCCTACTGCTATAGTCGTATCAACAATGCCATCAATAACGTTATATCTAGAACAAAATCTACGACCCCAAGAGAACCATATATTATTATTATTATCAGGAATTACATGAGTTGCATTGTTAATTATATTGAAGGTATCAGATGGACGTGTATTAATTACTGGTTTTTTGATCGTCTCTATAACTATTCTATTACTAGAATAACGGTCATCGATCATCAGTAGATTAGGAGTGTTGGATGAAATATATATTGAAATTGTACTAGTATTATCTCCGGATAGATTCATTCCCTTGTCGGTATCAATGTAAAGGTTTCCGGTGGGCGTAAAATCCATGGGGTCACCACTAAGTGGTATTCCTGCTTCAATATCCTCAGTAATTATATGTCTCAACCTGTGTGGATGTTCTCCTTGATTGTAGTATAGATTGTTGAATATATATGTATTACCCTCGTATAGTGTTATCTTCGGGTTAATTTTAGCATTTTCGATATCCTCAATTATTAATCCATTAGGTATATAATCATTAGAACCGCTCGGGTCCCATATCTCGTCCATCAACACTTCATATTCTATAGTCTCGTCCGTATATGGTAGAGGAGATTGCATGTCTTGGTAGCTAGTACCGATTAGCGAACTTACCGCTAATCTAAATGTCAGTTCCTCGTCTAGAGAGTATATCATACTGCGTAGAGGGTCCATATTAACACTTCCGTCATAATTTAACCCAGTTGACTCTGTTACAGCCCACACGTGATCACTCACATCGATACACATATCACCGGTGAAGTATCTATCCTCTCCAGTGAACTCGTATTTATACTTGAAATTTCCATCTGGATCAAATCGAGTAATAAAGCTACACAATGGGTTAGTGTACGTTACAATAATATCATTATTCTTACACGTCTCGACGGTCGTCGGATTGATAATTTGCTCACCATACTCGCCCGGGCGACCATTAACTACATTTAAGCTATACTCAGGTGATTCCATCCAAAGGGCAGATGGGTTAGTGGTTCTAGAATCCGCTAAATAATTAGCTTCAGGTGGAACTGCACAAGCGATTACGTTATTGGTCTGACCTGAAATTTTAATGGTTGAAACCGTATCATAAAGTGTTACCCAGTAATCTAAGTTCTTATCCAAACTAACACTACTAGGGCTATATCCATATGCATCATTATCTCCCGGGTAAAAGTTAGCGCTTACACCTGGTAGTAGTGAGTATATATCAATCTCAGCTCTAGCGTTCAATCGACGACTATATCGGAGAATCTTATCTGTATCACCATCTACAATAATACACTCACCGGTTGGTTCAGTGGCAAATCCATACATACCACTATTACCCGGGGATTGAGTTGTTATTGGTTGGGTATACGTCTGTGTATTGCCATCGTCACCATAGCTAAACTCTCTGTAGTATACTGGCTTAATTTGATGGAATATATCATTAGATGGATTGGTTAAAAAATAATACATCACCTCGTAATTAAAATACAACGGAGGATCTATTAATGTTGATGCGAAAATCCGGTATTTATTATCATTTGATATTGAATCCCAATCACCATCGATGTTCATGAATGAATTGTATGATCCAGGTGTTCTCATTGGGAGATTATAGTCCTCTATATTTGTATCTAGGCTGATAGAAGAATCATATCTAGACCCCGGGGAGAGGTATGCGTAATACTCCCTACCATCAATCGTCGACCATAATCTAGGAGAACCTACACCGTGTATATAATTGTTCATCGGTGTTGTGAGTAGTACTTCCCTTGTCGCTGGTTCTAATTGAGATGTCAGTATAGTAACGATTCGACCGGTTGGATCTGGGGTTAAATCTCTACTACGCTCAGCTAGTAACAACCTTATAAATGAATCTTTACTCTGAGGATATATTGCTCCTGCATCCCATATTTTAAAATCCTCATCTGATGATATAGGTTCAATTACTCTTGTAAAAGTAGAATCAGAACCGGAAAGATACGTCTGTACAAAGCCTTGTGCTGTTAATACATCAGTCGTTATGTCACCACCCGAGAAGGCGATATTGGGAGCATGCCAGTGACTGCTCAAGGGTAATATATCATCCGTCACTACTATATTACCACTAGGGCCTTGTGTCCTGATTGATAGTGAGAATGGTGAATTTAGGTATTTCGTACTATGTATATTAAAACTTGGTATACCGTTACTCGATATGTTAAGTTGAGTCGGGCAGTTAAATTTGACAGTTATGGGTAAGCCTACCTTTTGTGTTTCGTATATCTGGAAATAATCACTCTTTAATAGCTCATATGAATCCAATTCCCGGTCGTATGTTGTTACTGGAAACTTACTAGTATCGAAACCACAAAATAATATTATATCTTTATCCTCGTTATTAGGTTTAGAGTTCGGTATTGTATATTTTTCTCCTATATTCTCGTTCTTAAATGTTGATTGACTTCCTCCGGATTTGTTCCCTTGGCTTGCACTAGTCAGCTTATTACTATTGTCATCTATATAATTCACAACCGCACTGCCACTTGTTCCAGCGAAATACCCGTCAGGATCAGTTGATGTTGTATGAACTATATTGTTGTCAACTTTCTTGATATACACATGTGTATTGTCTGTAGTTTGAGTCCGTTCAATTGGTACCGGGCTATCTTTAGATTCAACAAACCGCCATGTAGGGTTGAGGTGAGCGTCTGCAGATTCATAATATTGATCCGGGGATAATGGTCGGGAGTGACTGGATTGTGAGTATAGATTGATGTAATATCCGCCATCTGCTGACACCACAGGCCATGACTGCCAGCTATTATATCTATATATTGTTAAATCGTCACTAGGTACACCACATAAACATTTCTCGGGTAATCCTTCCGCAATTGTTGGTGTATACCATACTAGGGCATCAGGGACATAATTATACACTCGTATCGTCTGAGATCTACGGTTTTTGTGTGTCACTCCATTCTGATCAGTTATTATTGTAGTTATTTTGTACTCCCCAGGGAATTCATACTGCTTAGATACAGAGTAACCTGTTTGGAACGTACCATCTCCCATATCCCATATGAGTTTGTCTATACTGGCTCCGATATTAGTGCTATCAATTGCTGACAGTATTGGGGTAAATGTAAACTTGGTAGCTTCTAAGGTATACCCGGTTAATGGTAGCGATCCTGTGGAATTTTCACCCAGACCGTTATCACTTGTAAAGGGTACTATTAAATCAGTAAAACTACTGAACTGTAACTCTTCGTATGTAGCCATTATTAATCGATTATTACAACTTTCTTGAATAAGTTGAATGCATCATGTAGGTATGCGAATTTAAAATATGGTAATTTGATGTTTTGGTTTGTAACTGTTATATCTCCTGGGTATACCGGGTTCCATATACTTAAACTAATCCCCGGGACTGTCAGACTGATATCAGTTCTAGATGTCTCTATAGATTCAACTCCTCCGATACCTAATATGGTAGATCCTAATGTATTAACATCAATTAACTGTCCTAAGCTCATATCAGTATTCATAAAGTATGCTGCGATTGTATCCGTTACCTCTTGTATGATAGCATCGTCGTCTCTAAGGGAGCCATTGGACTTTTTAACAATTAACTGTGTATTGTCAGTTACAGATGTTGTCAACGTCTCCGTACTTGTCGTTACACCTAGGTTAACGGCTACATAAACTGGATCAGTTAAGACAATCTCATGAGATACCATCCTCTTCTTACTAATATCATTTAATATGAGTTCTTTTGAAGCTGGTGATAAGAAATTTGTCATGACCGTACTTGATGTGTTCGTTGACATCTTAGGTACACAATATATGTATATATTGTTAAAATGAGTTGATGTTGCAACATTTAAGTGATTATACATCACTCTACTCTCTAGGTTTGGATACTGTACGCCAATATCTTCGCTTAAATATTTCATATGACCATCCATATATGTCAAGTTATCGACAACATCAGATGACGCCAGCAATTTACCGAAATTCTTCTCTATGTGTGTCTTATATTCCGGAAGTGTTACCAATCTATCCTGGCTTGACAAGTGCAGCGGTGCTTTTCTCTTAATCTCATCGACTGACTCCCGGGCTTGGGGCATTGTACTAGGTTGAGAGTTTGAGAATGATAATGTCTCTATGTTATCGAATGTTATGTACTTGACGTTTTCTGGTTTAATGTCATTCTTTAAAGTATTGAATGTATTAGTACCAAATAGTGTCAGCGATGTATCGTTAAGGAAGTCCGCGCCGACTTGTCCGGCTTCTCCTGATGATTCTAGGTAATATACCAAAACTTCATCTCCGGGGGTTAACCGAGCCCCTGTAACATTATCTCCAAACTTCACCTCGTATATCTCATTCTCGTTAAACCTCTTTTCGAACACTCTCTCAGTAGGACCATGCAAGTAAAGGGATGTTGTTTCTTCGTATCGATAATATTTACCGGAAGAGATGTCCTTGACATATACATGTACATGAAAGTGATCAACCTTTGCCCCAGGTTCGATTGTGGATACAAATACAGTCTCGAAATCCTGCCCGGTGGATTGTTGTCCGGGGAGCTCGATCCATTTTCCTTGATATAGTAAGTGCTTCTGGCCAATTACGGGGATACTCTCATCAGATGGTGTATTCTTCGTGAATGATATATCAATATCGGTAGAGAAGTATGTATCATTTGAGTTTATGAATGAATATCTAGGTATAGTATATGTACCAGGTACTAGATCCTCCGAAGCGAAGGCGTTGAAGCTTAAATTACTAGTTTGATACCCTACAGGATTATAGTTTAGCATTTTAACTATACGATTAATGTTTTCGTATATTGTTGTTTCAGTGAACATGCTCTCTGTCGATGTTCTATTGAGATAGAATAGGAGAGTATGAAAGCTATATGCAATGACATCGATGAAGGATGACATGTTACTACCTTTATATATCTGGTCAGTGAACATTCCTTGCTCTGATAGCCGGTTTATAATGAAGTCTCGTAGACTTGTGGCATCAAAGGATGTGTATGCGGTATCTGGGAGGCTATATTCTGTAAATTTGTCGGTCATTTTAACTAGTTGAGTTTGTAAGGAAGTCGAATCCTGGTTGATTGAGGATTGCTTCGTATGTTTTGTCTATAATATTTAATGAGGGGATGGTGAGAACCAACGTTAAATCGTATTGATTCTGCGCGGAGTTCATATTAACTGTAATATTCTTTACACTAACACGAGGTTCGAATCTTTCAATACCCTCGACTATAGCCTCGCCGATCTCTTGAGCAATAAATTCGTCAAGAGGCTCGAACAACCATCTAGATAGACTTAAACCGAATGTAGGGTCTAATATCTTTTCTCCAGGATTTGTGGTAAATATGTTCCGGAGGCTATTCATAATCGCGCCTTCATCGGTAGACGTCTTGAGATCAACTTGTGTAGACTTACCATATAGCGCGTTAGTGTGAGGTTGATCACTCTCGACTAAATCTAGGAATAAATCTCTGTACGTGGTTCTACGTTCTGTCTGAGTTGGTCGACTAGCGACTCTATTTACTTTAATGGCCATACATAGATATTTATACTGAGGTTATTGGAGCCGCTAGGAAAATCGCTACGGTAACATAAATAATTAATATGAAGAGCAAGTTTGATGTAATTTTTGAAAATAATTTCTCTAGATTTCAAGGCGGAGGGTATCTCACCGGAGATGTTATCAAGTTTAAGAAAGGTTGGGAGAAGGATGACTGGTGTAAGGATGCACCGAGTCAGACGATAGATATGCTTAAGTCGTTCGACGCAGAAGATCTTATCCTACGAGTCAGTACAGTTAAGACACTAAGACCAGCAGTCAACTCTAGTGTTGATGCAGCGGCAGGTGTAGATGGGTTTCATATTGATGTGACACAAGAAACTGCACCTGGTAGATATACGGGCGCTTTTGTTACAGTACCACATCAGTTAATCGAACTAGATGGACCTAATGATAAGCTTCCGGACATTCCAGACTCAATGAAGAGAGATGAAAAGATCTCAATTAAGCCTAAATCACTAGAAGAGGATCAGGCAGAGAATAATCCGAATGGTATTACATCAGATACAGAGAATGATCCAGGTATGACTAACCCGTTGAAACCAACCGGTATGGATGATAAATTCAACAGGCAGTTAAATAACAAGGATATCAAGCAACCTAAAGCGATTGCCGCTACATCATATACTGCTGGATATCTAGGATAATATTTTATTATGGCAATGAACATTAAAGGAAAAGGGATCGTTTCTAAGAAAGAAACCCCAAAAATAAAGGCTCCTAGGCGTGCAAGGGATGAAGAGGGTAAATTTCTCGGAGACGATGAATCAACACCGGATATCAACGAAGCATGGGACACTGGAGTTGCTCCTAAGAAAAGTAAGAAGAATAAGTCTTCTAAATCTAAGTAAGAGCTAACAAACAGCTAAAGAAGTTAATCTCAGGATCGACTACGAATGTTGACCTGTATAGATGTTCAGCTACTACTATTAGGTGTTCTGATTTTTTTAAATCCGGGGTATTGGATTCATGTATACAATTAAACAACGCTCTCAATAACTCTACATAGTCACCATTGAATACGTGTTCGTTCTCTATCACTTTCTTTCTAGCTTTGATCGCCAATCCTTCCTTAGTGATCTTATAGATATTTGCGACGAATTTATCCTTAACCTTGACTAAATTATCAAATTCAATCTTACCATCGATACAATTCTTTTGAATCTCGTTTATACACTTACGCAGGTCAGGATAACATGTCTTAACAAACTCATCTAACCGGTCGGTGTCATCTTCTGGTACTAGTACATTCTCTATCTTGAGGATCTTTTTGATTCTGTCAGTACATCCCTTGAGAGATGGTGTTAGATCGAATGATTGACATCTAGATTGTAGTGGTGGTATTATTCTATGATTATAATTAGCTGTTAAGATGAATCTAGTTAACCCGGCGTGATCTTCCATAGTATTACGCAGTGCACGTTGTGCATCCAAGCTTAATCCGTCCGTTTCGTCTAGGATGA
>TARA_B110000467_G_scaffold7684_1_pt1 | contig 15610 bp, 5 predicted proteins | sample TARA_B110000467 | Tara Oceans TARA_B110000467 (sample SAMEA4398341) | marine metagenome | biome: Polar Biome; feature: [MES] marine water layer (ENVO:01000295) within the mesopelagic zone...; material: water (ENVO:00002006), including particulate matter (ENVO:01000060) such as...... | reverse complement strand
GATCTTCCGGCCAATGACACTTACTGGGCTGAACATGAGGAGCAAATCAAATTCGGGCGAACCCTCGACAATCGCTCTGCTCCCGAACTTTTGCCGCATGGTACAAGCGACCAATCATTTGCAATCCTGCTTTCAGCGGATGGCCTAAATGTAGGCACGCACAAGATCTCCGTACTCATCACCGAACAAGGCGATCCTTGGGAGAACACCCGCAGTTACAAGTGGACGCTTGAAGTGGTCGAAGAACTTCCAGATCCTGACGCTTCATGAGAGCATGTCGCCATGAGCGAGCATGATCGTGTTGAGAAGTTTAGAAATCCGATGCACATCGCTGCGTTCTCGAGTTTGGAACTGTATTCTGCGTCGCCTTGCTGCACCAATGAGCGGTGCAATCGGGGTCCAACAAAGGGCGTCCATGAGGTGGGAAACAAGGGTGGTCATGCTTGGCGGTGGAATCGCCCTACCCTGTTGTTTTCATTCACCCTTTGAATGAAAGTGAAAGTGAAATCAGCGAAGGTGCGTCACAAGCCGTGCGGTAAGAGCGTCCAACTGGATTTGTTCCCCGCCGCCTTCTACAAGGCGGTATTCAACTTCTGCCATCCATTCGGTGATGTCTAACTTTGCGTCTTCATTGAGGAAATCAGCGGTGTACAATTCTCTATGAAGCTGATTGACGAAATCTGTTCCTGCGAGGCCGTAGCGGTCAAGCAACTCTCGAAGGCGGCGACGCGCAGCGTGGAAACCATCGTCCCTGCACGCCATCAAGTATTGATGGAGGGCTTCTGGAGGAGCGGTTGCTGAAGTTTCGTAGATCAGGTCTCGAGTAATGTGCATGTTGATTGCAGACGCAACTTGGAGCGCTGTGATGGCTTTTCGCAGGTCGCCCTGGGAAATTCTCGTGAGGGCGTCACCTGCATCATCTTCGAGGGTCACGCCTTCATGTTCAGCCACGTGGTGAACCTGAGCGTTCACATCGGCATCAGAAAGCGGGCGGAATCGGAAGACAGCGCACCTCGATTGAATGGGTTCGATGATCTTGGAGGAGTAATTGCATGAAAGGATGAATCGGCAGGTTTCTGCATACTGCTCCATGATTCGCCTTAGGGCTCCTTGTGCATCGTTGGTAAGCGCATCGGCTTCATCGAGGAAGATGATCTTGAATTGAGCGCCGCCGTAGGGTGCTGTTCGAGCAAATTGCTTCACTTTGGTTCGAATGCTTTCGAGTTTACGCTCATCAGAGGCGTTCATCTCCAAGAGGTTTCGCCGGTATTCTTCACCAAATACATCCTTGGTCAACGCCATTGCAGCCGTTGTTTTTCCAGTTCCTGGTGGACCTGCGAACAGCAGGTGTGGGAATTCTTTCTTGGCTGAATAAACCGTCAGCCGCTGAACAATCGCATGTTGGCCGCGAATCTCGCTCACGGCTTGTGGGCGATGGCGTTCAACCCAGAGTTCGCTCATGGTCCATCCTTGACGGCGAGCGCCCTTCAACATTCGCCTGAGTTCTGACGGGATTTGAGGGCGGTCAGGTGGGAAATAACCGCCCTCTCGTGAGGCATTGGGGATGGCGTTAGAGCGAAAAGACAGTATATGTAGCAGGTCGTGAGGGGATTGAGTCCCATGCCGTCCGCGACCGAAACCCGTCGAACCCCTACGGTCATCCTCCTTGTGATGATGTTCCTTCTCGCTGATTTACTTGTCCCGCAAGCCGTGCCAGAATGGCAGCAACTGGAAGACCAGTCCATCGTTTTCAGCGTCACCACCACCGACACTGCGACCTACGACACTGTCATTTCCGACACCAACCCCAACACCGTAGGCAATCAAACTGAATCCGCAAGCCTTGGCATTTCGGAATTCGGTGAAGAAAGTCGGCTCCTCTTCACCTTCCCAATGAACATTACATCGTCCTCTTCAATCCAATCGGCAACGTTGGCTCTTGAATGCGGCACTGACTCGGTCTCAGCCACGCAAATCCACGCCTACACCGCTTCCATCATCGCTTGGAATGATTCCGAAGCAACATGGATGCAAAGCGACTCCAACACGCCCTGGGGCGAACAGGGTGCTGACGGAAACAGCGACCGAGGCGCTTGGGAGCCACCCTTCCGCGCCTCCGCAAACGGTACGTTCACCCTGAACGTCACCGCTCACGCCCAACAGGCCGCCTCAAACAACGACACTGAACTGAACGTACTTGTTTCTGGAAACGGTGCGCTCTATTCGTGTGAAATGTCTGAAAGCCAAGCGATCAACAACAGGCCTGAATTAACCATCGTTTCATCCACTACGCCTGCTGGAAACGGCGGTTCGATGACCTCTACTTTTGCGGAAGATGGCAAGCCATTGATGACGGGTGACTTCCTTCTCACAGCCGACCGTGCTCCCCTGATCACCTATGATTCACTGACCGGGCAAGCCGTTGAATATCAATTCTCAACCGAAGCGAATTTCAAATCCGCACTCGATCTTGAATGGCATTACTCTTCCCTTTGGAACACCTTCACCACGACCGCAACCTCCGGATCTTACCAAATGCCGTCGGGTGAACAATTCGACAACGGCTCAGAGGTTCACTACCGCTACCGTTCGATGGACGCGTCGGGAACCCTTGGCAACTGGACCAGCGAATCCTTCCTCCTCCCCGCTCACGATGTCGTTGACAATGGCGACAACACGGCAACCATCACCTTGGATGTTGATTCCCTCGGCCTCCCTTACGACTTCATCGAAGACACCTTCGCCAACCAGTTGAGTCGAAACACGAAGTACGGCACCTCTGCCACAATGGCGGCAACGCTGACCTCGACCAAAGAATCAGTGATTCACTTCCGAATGGACTTGGGCTTGGTGGGCTTGCACGATAACGCCACCATCACGGATGCGGATGTCGTCCTTCAGCGTCAATCCTCCAGCGGATCGACAATGCTTTCCATGCACGGCATGGACTCCAACATTTGGGTCGAAGACCAAGTGACTTGGAACCGCGGATCGAACGGCAACAACTGGGACGATGGCGGTCGTTCGTACAGTTCTACGGCGACTGCGACTGGAATCTACGGTGATCAAACCGCTTCTCGCTTCCAATTTGGTTTCACGAACAGCCTTCAGTCTTGGCTCGAATCACCGACCAGTGATGCAGCAGATTACATTATTCTTGCACGGGGTGAAAACGGGCCTTATTCCACAGGGGGGACAATCTCAACCACCTTCCACACCTCAGAAGCATCAACAGAAGCACTCCAACCCACCGTTGAGATCACCTACGCTTGGGGAACCGGAGCGACCCTACCTGTCATGACACAAACCGCACCGGCTCAAGGCAAAGCCGTTTGGAATCAAACCGGTCATAATTTCTCCGCCAACACCACGCCGTCCCTCGGATGGGATGGAAGCGTTGCTTCGTCCTACGACATCGCCTTCCAAATGGCAACAGATGAGCACTTCCGGGACCGCGTATGGGACCTCGACAACATGGAAGCTACGACTTCAGTGGCCGCTTCTGCGGGTCAATTCAACATGACCGGAACGGATGCCCTTGATGCTGGAAACATGTACTTCTGGCGCATGGCCTTTGTCGACACCGACGGCAGGCTTGGCGATTGGGCAACATCCAATTTCCTCGTCAGTTCGGCAGAGTCCACTTGGCTGGGCGGCGATCGATATGAGTTCCGTATGAGCCACGGCAACGGCACGGACGATGGATTGTATCCTGCATGCATGGACACCTTCATCGACAGTGGAACGCCAACCCAAAATTACGACGATGAATCCAAGTTGCTTGTTTCATACAACCCTTACCCGAGCGAAGCGATGGCTCTGATGAGTTGCGATCTCAAGTCCAACCTCTTGCCAGCAGGTTATGCGGTGGAATCCGCCAACCTCGAATTCACCCTCGGAAGCAGCCCATACAATGCACCAACCGTTGCGGTCTGGGAAAACACCCAGCAAAACTGGTCTGCGGAAGGTGCAACATGGTCCACCTATGACGGCACCAACAACTGGGGCATGGCCGGAGCAAAAGGCAGCGAACGTGGTTCACTCCTCGATTCAGTCGCTCTCACCACGAATTACGCTTCTGGAGACAGCGTTGAATGGAACGTGACATTGGGCGTGCAAAACGCCATGCGAGAAAACCGAAGTGTGAATTTCTTCGTCGGTGTGCTTGGTGTGGGAACAGGTCAATCTCGTGAAGTGCAACTCTTCCCTGGCAGTGGTGCAGTCGCAACGCGCCCCGAACTTACCTTTGTTTATGTTCCAGGCTCCAACGCAGTACCAAACGATCCTTCACCTTCCAGTCCACTGAATGGCTCATGGGCCATCGGGGCAGGCGTTGATTTGACGCCACTCGACCAGCCAACATTGGCATGGAACTTCAACAGCAACCTCAGCGTGGGGGGCTGGGCCGTACAACTCGACACCACTTCCACCTTTGATTCATCAAACCTCCAAGTTTCTACCTCGTGGAACGATGATGGGTTCGATTTTACCAACAACACTTACACGCCAGAGACAGCCCTTGACAAAGGGGTCACATGGCACTGGCGGGTTCGAGCAATCTCAGCCACAAACCAAATCGGAAACTGGTCGAACAGCTATCACTTCTTGTTGCCCGACCTCACCACATGGCAAACCTGTGCTGACGGTTCTTGCGCTGCTGTTGAACTCCATCACCGAGAAGCTATGCCTTCGCTCAACCTTCCAAACTTCGAAGACACCTACGTCTATGAAGCCGGTTCGGGTTCTCCGGATGCTCACGATGACGACACGCAAATGAAGGTTGGAGCCATAGGTTTCAACCGCCAAGCAGTGTCCCTCATTCGAATCCCACTCAACGCCGTGCCTCAGCCTGCAAACGCTCGCGTCACCGATGCTGCACTGAACCTCTATTCTGAATTCGGTTCCTCCACTGGAGAACCATTGGCCATACGCCCAGTGCTTCAAAGTTGGACTGGCGATGCAAACGATACGACCTACGACGGTGTCAACAACTGGTCCGCTGTCGGTGGGCGCGACATTGGTGTTGATGCTGGCGAATACGTCGATCTCCAAACTTCAGTCAGCGCTGACTGGATGACATGGGATGTAACCGAAGCAGCACAGGCAGCGCTGGACGCTGGTGCGTCTTCGCTCTCACTGATGGTTTACGCCTCCAATGAGATTACGGCTTGGTCCGGTGGTGCAAACGTCATCACCTTCACCACTTCGGAAGGCACGTCCTCGAACCGACCATGGCTCAACCTGACATGGACAAACGGAACGGTCGCGGTCCCAAGCACTGCAGGAACCAACGTTGGTCCAGCGAACGCTTCCATCCAATGGGACACCACCTCTCACGCAGTTTTGCCCAATTACGCACCTGTACTTTCATGGAGCCTTCCAACCGCCACCACTGCTCCAGCAGCATGGCGGGTCATCATCTTCGAAGATGCCGACGACGACATGGCAGGACGAACGGTGTACGATTCACGCGACGCCCCATCCGCCTTTGACTTGACAAACTTGACCTTCACTCCACCAACGGACATCGAAGACATTCAAACCGTACGATGGACCGTCCAGCCGATTGATTCAGGCATGATTGGGCCGCAGAGTTCCTCGACTTTGTTTTACATCCCGAGCGTTGTGTCTGGAGAAGTCGATTCGACGCACGCATGGATTGATCTCCAAGACGGCAGCATCATTGAATCGTTGAATTATCCTTCATTGATGGCCGATACGGCAATCGATAGCGGGAACACACAATCAAACAACGGTGCAGGTGGCTACCTTTACGTCGGTCAAAGCCCATCAAGCAGCACGTTGCGGTCATCCACTCTCATCTCGGTTGACTTCAGCACCCTCCCATTGCCAACGACGTTTGAAATCCACAACGCGACCCTCGACTTGTCTGCGGTTTCTGGAAACGGCGAAGTGTACGTCACCGTCTCCCAAATGATCACTTCATGGGATGAATCCTCGACGTGGGCCCACCCTGGAAACAACAACACCTCATGGGTGGGTGTTGGGGCTTACCACTCTGCGGATTCTCAAGTACCTGAAACAGATGGCTTCTGGATGAACGCTTCGAGTGAGTATTCACTTAACGTCACTTCCTTGCTCCAACACGCCATTTTGCGCGGTGCTTCAAGCCTTGACATTATTCTGCAGGCCGAAGAAGTCGATGGTACCGTTGACGGGGTGTACTACATCGCAAGCAGCGAGAACACAGTCCAAGCTGATCGACCAACCCTTTCGTTCACCTATGAAACGACCAACCCGTGGGGTCCAAGCACGCCAACAGGTCTCGTGCCTGCAGATGGCGCGACATTGTGGAACATGTCAGCAACGCGTCCAAGCGGTGCAGATGAAGTGAACATCAACTGGTCTTCCATCGACGCGAACCACACGCAATGGGTGATGTGCGGTTCTCCTGATGCAAGGATGATCGATGCTTCTTGCTTCGATTCAACCACCGTCACCACTTCTGATGAGTTTAACTTGACCTGGGACGCACAGAACCTCTCGCTGATGGGGACTGATGTTGACAAGGGCGATGAATGGCACTTCTGGAGAATCCGTGGCGATCAAGACCATCGAATCGGTTCTTGGTCTTCAATCAACAAATTCCGAATCCCTGACAATCAAGGCTACGATGATGGCGATGGAAATCAATCCCTCGCACTCTACCGTGGCTCGATCTTTACCGACACAGGCCTGCTGCCAAGCGTACCGGATGCAGAGATTTCCTCGACAGTTTCCTCCAACATGGGCTCATCTCAAACCCTCAACCTCGGAACCTCCGGGTCAGGTTCTGGTCAGAGCAGCATTCTAATGGAATTCGATTTGAGCAGCATGCCATGGCCAACCGCCATGACGCCCACATCGATGCTGTTGAGTATGTACCGATACAACGTGGTGGGTACTTCTGCAACAACCATTTCAGCCCATGCTTGCTCTTCCTTCGTGGAATCAAGCGTAACTTGGAACAACACAGCGACATGCACGACAAGCGAAATCACTCGCTCTACGCTCACGCTCAATCCCTCGTCAGGATGGATTGAATGGGATTTGACGAGTTTGGCTCAATCCAACGTGGTGAACGGCAACATGACAATGACGGTGATGCTCGAAGTGGTTGGAACGCCTTACACAAATCATCAATTCTACTCCTCTGATTACATCAACGAGAGTTTCCGCCCTCGGATTGTCCTTGAGTACATCGATAACGTGGATGGAATTCAACCACCAACCCAGCCTTCTCTCACTTACCCAACCGATGGAAAGGTCCTGTACAACACCAGTGGGTCGCTGCTTACACCAGATGCTTCACCGGTCCTGTCTTGGGCCCCATCAATCGGTGCTACAGGTTACATTGTGACCATTGCCAACCAATCTGGCGTGTACAAGTTCCGTTCTTGGGAAGGCACAAGCATCACGAACAGCACCTTCCGCTTCCCGACCAGTCTTGATACTGGAGAAGTGTTCCAATGGTGGGTTCAAGGTGTCAACCAATCGATCCCAGGACCATCTTCGTCCCGCTGGTCCTTTGCAATCGGCGACCCGACCCACACCGACAACAATGACTTGACGTACACCTATCAATTCCAAACAGGCAACGAAGTCACTCAATTCGGACACACAAACGTGCGGGAAACTCACCTGAGTGAAGCTGATTCTGACACCAACTATGGTGATTCAGAAATGATTGAAGTTGGAACCTACTTCGGCCAGAACAGCGGAAAGAAGGCCTACATGACCTTCGCTCTCGACAACAGTCAAGTCCCACTTCCACTCCATGCAAGCATCCATTCTGCCAGCCTTGGGCTCTACCTTGACTCGTGGATTGCAGTCGGTGGAGCAAACGGCATGACCTTCGACGTTCATCGAATCACCAACACACAATGGAGCCAATCCGCATCCACGTGGAACAACGCTTCCACAGGCAATGCATGGGGCGCAGCTGGAATGCAAGCAGGCACCGATTACGATGCCACACCTGTCTCTAGTTTTATTGAAACAGACCTCAGCGATAACCGCTGGATTTGGTTCGACATCAGCGCACAAGGCATGCTGATCGACAACGACAACGCATGGCTGATCATTGGGACACCAAACAGAGGCGACATGATGGGGAACTTCATCTCGAGCGAATCCCCAGAAACGCTCGCTGATTTCCGTCCGATCGTTCTGTTGAATCACACCAACGTGACAACGCTTGACTTGACCCCGACAGCACCAACGACAAACGCTGACACACCGATCAGTTTCGGTTCAGTGTCTTATGATCACCTTTCGATGCCAATCAGCACCCCAATCGTGTGGTCTGCATCGAATGGAACCATCTCCTCGACAGGCGTGTTCACGCCTTATGCAACCGGGCAGCACACCGTTTCTGCCTGCTTTGGAATCATCTGTGCAACTGAAATTGTCACCGTTACGCCCGGGGCGCCAATCACCTTGATTGCAAGTGGTTCTGCCGCTGAAATCACTGCGGATGGAAGCATGACTGTCACCGCTGTTGTGGTGGATCAATTCGGCAACATCGTTCCAAATCAGGCCATTGCATACACCCCGAGCAACGGAACCATGGACCTTGCTCAACCAAATTTGTTCATGCCTTACGCAGTTGGGCTACAAACCATCGATGTTGCATGGAACGGTCAAACCGTGAGCGTTGACGTCTTGGTGACCACTGGTGTCGCTGCTTACTTTACGTTAGAAGGCTGCACTGGCACGAACCCAGCTGGTGTGTGGTGTACGATCTCGCACACGTTGTACGACCAATTCCACAACGAAATCCAAGATGTAACTGAAGCAGGATCGCTCACTTGGACGGTGGCGAATGGAAACTACAGCACCGAGAATTCCGAGTACTTCCCAGACCATGTCGGAATGTGGATGCTCAACCTCACATCCACCAGCGGGGCGCAAGGCCAACTCGCAATCACCGTCGGCCACGGCGAGATGGACCGTCTTGAACTCGATTTGTCCGAGACAGCCATCACCGCTGACGACCGCATTTACATCAACACCACTCGCATTGACGTGCGTGGAAACCGATTGCCGGTCTTCTTGCCAAGCCAAAACTGGACCAAGACTTCTGACGGTATCCTTACCGCCGGCGGACCTGCCATTTGGGATCCAATCTCACGCGGACAGAAGATTCTAGAAGCCAAGTACGAAGATCAATTCACTCAAGTGTCCATCACTGTTGAACAAGGTGCAATTGTAACGCTGGTGTTGGTTGTTGAAAACGTCGACTCGGTTGGCAACACATTCCAACTCACCGCCGACGATTCAATCGATGTCAAGGTCAAAGCAACCGATCAGAAGGGCAACCGCTGGTCTGTGAGTGCCAATTGGACGCTCAGCCATGCCTCTTGGACAGATCAGGCTATTCTCGAAGGTGCGGAGATCGCTAACGATGAAGTGACCTTCCAACCGTATTTGTCTTCAGCTAACGCTTACACAATCACCGCCATCTATGACGACAGCGTCACTGTTCACGAAGTGAGCCTCTTCGTCGAAGTTGCGCAAGGCGACCTCATCTCAACCACCATCACCGCACTTGGTGCAGACGGAACCACAGGTGAGGCATTCGACATCACCTCAGATGAATACATTGACTTTGCAGCGGCACTCGAAGACCAAGACACCAACGAAATCGATGCAAGCACGTTGACTTGGGTCTTGATTGACGGCGCTTCTGGTGACGTGGTTGACATCACTGCACAACTTGTCGCCGACAACATGCGCTGGCAAGCAACTGAGGTTGGAAATTACACCATCGCAGGTTACGCAGTCAGCAACGCAGGATACAACATCAGCGACTCAGTCTCGATCACTGTGTTGCACGGTGTGGCCGTCAGCGTGGTTTCAGAAGTTGACACCTTTGCCCAAGATGCTGGTAAGGAAATCTCGATTCAAATCACCGGGACCGACGCAGATGGCAACACCTTCCCGCAAACCGTTGAATGGTCAGAAAACAGCACCTCCGTCAGCGACATGACCGCTGGAACAACCGAGGGTGCTTACGCTTACTTCGCACGAACCGCTGGAACACACACACTCGAGTTCACTTCAGGCCAAGCCTCGAGTGTGCTCGAACTCTCAGTTGCGGCACAACGAACAGTGAGTTCGATTACCGTTGAATTATCAACCGACACAACCGATCAACTTGGTTCCTTCACCGTAACCGTGCTTGCATTTGACGCTTATGAAAATCCAATTGAAGTCCCATCCAGCACCAACGTGGACTCGTCAGGTCGAGCGGAAGTTCTCGCACAGGGCCAAGGCGTATGGAAGGTTGTCACCCTCGACAGCGGCCCACAAACGATCACGGTCACCTCTGGAAAGGTTTCGGAATCCCTCGAATATGAGGTCCTCGGCAACGTAGGCGGCTTTTTCAAGGCAGGTGGTCCGTTGTATTACGTCGGCGCTGGATTGGCTGGAATCATCGTGTTTGTCATCCTTGGATTGTTGGTTGTTGCCCTCCGTGGAGGCGGCGAAGACTATGATGATGAGTTTGATTATGAGGATGAAGAAGACGAACCTCAACGCTCTGCAGCAGGACCGTCTGGCCCAGCACCGGGCCCAAGCGGACCAGCACCGGGGCCAAGCGGACCAGCACCTGGGCCTTCAGGCCCAGCCCCAACGCCAGAGCCAGCTGTTGAGGAAGACACGTCTTGGATTCAAGAACACCGAGTTGATGACGACGGCACCGAATGGGCAGAGTCTGAAGATGGCACCTGGTTTTACCGCCAACCAGATGAGAGCGAATGGTCTGAATGGACCGATTGAAGGGCATCTTTGATACGGGTTGAAGTGAAAGGGAGCGACATGCAGATGATACAAAACAGGTCAACAAAAAACCTCGTGTGTTTGATTCTTGTCGCCCTTTTTTGCGCACAATCCTACCAACCACTGGCACCTGAACCCTTGCTTGAATCCCCCCACGATGTGGCGCATGCAGGCCCTGCTACGCGAATTGCAATCACCTCGCCGGTCTACGCAATGACCGCTGATGAAGTGACCACATTTGAGGCCACATTGTACGATGCCGTCAACAGCGTTGCCACTGGACAAATCAACTGGTCCAGTTCAAACGGTACCATCACCGAAGACGGAACGTTCTACCCATGGCAGGCTGGCTTAGTGAGCATCGAAGCGAGCAGTGGAGCACTCATGGCCGTGTTCAACATCACAGTGAGTGCAGGTGTTGGACAAACCCTCGACATTACCACCTCCACCGCCCATGCTCGTGTGAGCACGACTCTTCAAGCCAACCTTCTGGATGCGAGGGGGAATTCCAAACCCGCTGAGAATGTGGTGTGGACGGTTGATGGCCAGTACGTCGGCATTGGTGCGCCGCAATGGACTCCAACAGAACTTGGTGACGTGCAGATCAGAGCCCGCCTCAACCAAATGGAAGACAACGCAGTCGTCGAAGTTGTTGCTGGTGCGCCATACGCCTTCCTTTTTGAGGAAAATCTGCAAATCCGGAGTGGGGAATCAACCTACCTTCAGGTTCGATTGCTTGATCATAACGGTTACGAAATGAACAACACCGAGGCAGGTTACAAAACATGGACGGCCGAAAATGGCACCATGAGTCCAGTGGGGCGATACACGGCGACTTATCCCGGCGTGTGGAACTTGACGGTGGCAGCAGGCAATGCAACCGGTGTCGCTACGATTCGAGTGGTACCTGCTGATGCATCGCTCTCTCAACTTACAGTTGTGCCCGATCTCGATGTTTATGTCGCAGGCCAAGCCTACGAACTTGTGACCATGCGCACCGATTCAAACGGGTACACCGGTTTTTTCACACCCCCGTTGGCTAATTTTTCAACCACAAGCGGTGGTTTGGCCTTTGTTGACGGGCGAGTGCATTGGACCCCTGGTGCAATGGGCCAGCATACTTTGAACGTCATCGATGAGGGCGTTGCGTCCTCGCTTGAATTGGCGGTGACCCATGGCGATGCCATTGACACATCACTCAGTCTCGATCCTGTGACCCTCCGCGCTGGCCAGCAAAACGTTCTTTCGTTCTGGGCCATCGATAACTCTGGCAACCAGTGGCTCGTCAATGGGACGATGTCGCTGATCAGTGGCAATGCAAGTCACTTCACTCCGGATGAAGGCTACGCAACGCTTTCTCCTCTAGCGCTTGGCGTGTGGCGCGTTGAGGCTTCATGGTACGATTCAACCTCAAACATACGCTTTGAGAGCACCTTCCAACAGGAAACACAAACCGGGCCATTGGCTTTCATTGAATTGAACGGTGCAAATCAAGTTCTTGCTTCAGACACCTCCCTTGACCTGAACCCAACCTTCTACGATGGGTTTGGTAACGAATTGCCACCCATTGGATTAAACTGGACTGTAGACGGTGAAGATGCGACGGTTGAATTGATGCTCGCTGACATGCATTGGACCCCCTCCAAAGTAGGCGGCCACGAAATCCGTGCGAATGCAGATGGCATCTTTGCGACCATCCGCTTAACCGTTGTAGCTGGGGAGGCACGAAACTTGGTCACCGACTATGAAAGCGGCCTCACCGTGAGTGCTGGCGTACCTACAGAGGTGTTCGTGCAAGTGATCGACGCTCACGGGAACATGGCGCCAGCAACCAATGTCAGCCTCTTGCTGAATGAAGAATTTGGCGTGCTTGAAGCCTCGCCATCTGGAAACGGATATTGGGACTTTACCGGCCGCATCTCGGGCACTTACACCCTTGAACTCAGTCAAGCCAACGCCACACATTCGATCGACTTGTTCATTCAGCCCGGCCAAGCCGTTCGCGTCTTGGCGGACTTGGACGGTTTCGACATCGCCCAAGGCGACACAGTCCTTCTGCAACTTCAAGGCGTTGATGAATTCGACAACCTTGTGATCGTAGAACCTGAAAACACAACCGTATCCTGCACGGCTGGAAAGGCGAGTTACGTGACCTCAGATACTTGGGAACTCAACGTCAATAAAGCAGGCGATGATCGTTCTTGCACCGTCAATTGGGACGGCTTGATCACTCAACGTTTCTTTGATGTCGAATCCGTTCTTCTTGGTGGCGCAGTTGGTTCAACGAACACAGCCATGACGCTTGCTTCGTTTTTGCTCGGGCTGATTTTAATCACCTTGGTTGTCCTTGTCCGTCGGGTGAACAGCGCGGAAGATGAGGAATGGGTCGAAGACGCATTCGAAGAAGATGAGGAAGCCAACGATGAAGAAAGCACCTCGTTCGATGAGGCGACTGAAGGTCCAGCAAACGATCCTGCTTCAGAACCTGGTTTGTCTGATGAGGTGAAAGCAAGCCTCGCTACCAAGGCTGCAGAAGTCGGAGTTATGCAAGCCGCACCCGGCACTGAACAGGGGCAATCCGGCTGGTATGTTGATGTCAGCACCGAGGTTCAGTATTGGGATGTCGGGGCCGATGGCTCGTGGACACAGGTGAGTTGATGCCACTCTTGCAACCCCTCGAAGAAGAGGCCGAATGGCTCTATGTTGCCGCTGCTTGCATTTGCTGGACAAGCCCATTGTGGTACAAGTGGTTCTCAACTGCACTGATCGAGCCTCTCGCTCAGTGGTCTCAATTGGGTCTGGTGTTCTTCTAAACTGATTGAGTGTATCTGAAGCACAGAAGCCAAGATCACTCGGTCTTCACTGTGCCTTCACGTAGGCTTTGGAAGGGGGTCACTCTGTGCTCAGCGTGCTGCTTTCCATACCCGAGGTAAAAGAGGGCACCAAGTGTAAGCGCTGCTGCTGCACCGATGAAGGCTTTGCTCCCCATGAGGTAAATGAGAATGAAGCCAGCCACGATGCCCCAGATCTGAATCCACGGATAAAAATGGGATTTGTATTCGGGGTTGTACCATTCTTTGGCTGCTGGTGCTCGGCGCAGCACGATAACGCATGAATTGATAAGCATGAAAATCATAATTTTGAATCCAGACGCAAGCTTTGCTACATCCTTGACGGGGAGGAAAAGAATGGCCAAGAGCATCATCACCCCTGTCACTATGATCGGCCAATGAGGTGTGCCGTATTTTTGATTGACATCTCCTAATGATTTTGGAAGCAGATTGTCGAGGGACATTGCGTACAAAAACCGGGATGCGGCGAGGATGCCGGCAAGAGCCATCGAGATCATTGTCAACACGGCGAGGGCCGCTGCGAGGGCGCCAATCTTTGAGCCTGCTACAACCTTGACGAATTCATACACTGGGTCTTCAATTGGCTTACCGTCTTTCATGTACCACATGTCAGGTAGCGCAGCCATCATCACGTAGGTCATAACGCAGTAGAGGATGGTTGCAATAGCCAGAGAGAGCATGATTCCCATTGGCAGGTTGCGCCCGGGTTCTTTCACTTCGCCACCGATGGCAGCGACCTTGGTGACTCCTGCATAGGCTACAAAGACAAATGCAGCCGTCTCGGCAATCGTTGCTGGTGATTGGTCAAACGCACCGTTTCCGCCGTTAATCGGACGGGAGAAGTCCGTGCTGCCATCGAACAAGGCCATGATGCAAATGATTGCCAGAAGGACCATCGTAACGCCAAGAATTGGAGTTTGAATCGCCTTTACCTTCTTGACGCCAAGAATATTGACAGCGGTGATGAGAACGAGTGCAGAAACTGAAACCATGAGGATTTCTCGCTCCCCAAGAGTGACCTCAAAATAAGTTGTTAATGCCAGCATGTAGGCCGAAAAACCAATCAGCGCAAACGAAGCCTTGAGTAAAAACGAAGCCCATAATCCGAGCCCGCTGATCGTTCCAAACAACGGTCCATAGGTTCGTTCAAGGTAGACATATGAGCCGCCACTGGATGGCATTGCAGAAGCAAGTTCAGATTTTGAAAGGGCACCCGGGAGCACCACTGTTGCAGCAAGCAAGAACGCCAACCAGATGCCAGGTCCCATCATTTCAGCGGCAAAAGCAGGCATTACAAACAGGCCGGAACCGAGCATCGAGGAAAGGGATATGACGACGATACCTGACAACCCTACAGTTCGCTCAATCGTTTGAGTGACATCCTCGATGACCCCTTTGACATCACCTTGGAGAAGTTTGCCTGCTGTACTTTTCAAATCCATTGTCAAACCCCGAAAAAGTACTGGTATTTCACCAATAATCTATGGTAAACCACCAAATCATATAGGGTTGTGGAACACTTCCCTTAGTGAACCCCCGAAAAACGGAACCTCAGTTTAACTTCGGAGCCTTGGCGATGACTTTCATCTCCACTGCAATGGGCGTTGGGAGGGCGCGAATGGCGAGCGTGGTCCTTGTTGGCCCCACCCTCCCAAGCGTGTTAGCCCAGACTTCATTGTAGCCACTGAAATCCCGATCCATGTCGACAAGGAATGAAGTGACGTCCAAGACATCTTCAATCGAACCACCGGCTTCTTCTAAGATTCTGGTGATGTTGTCAACAACGGCTTGGGTTTGAGCCTTGATGTCGTATTCCAGAGGGTTGCCTTGTCCATCGCTGATCGGGCCACCGGGAATTGCGTTGGTGCCTGGTTGGCGCGGACCGACACCCGAGAGGTAGAGTAGATCCCCCACCCTTCGAGCGTGGGGGTACATGCCAACTGGTTTGGGGGCTGCATCACTGTTGACGGAATCCG
>TARA_B110000467_G_scaffold165015_1_pt1 | contig 15631 bp, 15 predicted proteins | sample TARA_B110000467 | Tara Oceans TARA_B110000467 (sample SAMEA4398341) | marine metagenome | biome: Polar Biome; feature: [MES] marine water layer (ENVO:01000295) within the mesopelagic zone...; material: water (ENVO:00002006), including particulate matter (ENVO:01000060) such... | reverse complement strand
AAGTATTCGCGTTTTCGTGACGATAGTTTGATCAGCGAGATCAATCGGAATGCGGGCGTTTGCTGGACTGGCATAGACGCGGAAGTAGAATCTATTTTCGCAATTTGCGACGACCTGAACTTTATGACGCAAGGCGTGCTCGATCCTACAATGCTGCCGCTAATCAAGTTGTGGGACTATCGCGAAACGCATGCAAGTTTGCCAACCGACTCAGCTATTGCCGAAACAATGGCATTGATCGGCTGGGATAAAGTCGAACGGAAACCCGGAGCGGTTTTTCTTCCGAAGCCGGGAATGGCTTTGGACCTGGGAGGTTTTGGCAAGGAGTACGCAGTCGATAAAGTGGCGGCGATTGCCGTGGGGAATAGGATCGCCGCGTGCTTGGTTGATTTCGGTCGGGATATTCATGCTTTGGGCGTACCGCCCGGCGCGCCGGCTTGGCACATCGGCTTGGAAAATCCGGAAATGCCGGGAGCTTCCTGGAGTAGTTTGGCGGCAGTCGATATGGGCATTGCTACCTCGGGAGACTATCGTCGATTTTTCGAGCACGCAGGTCGGCGTTACGGGCACATTATCGACCCCAGAGTGGGCAAACCTGCGATCAATGGTATTTTGGCGGTAACTATCGCCGCAAACTCTTGTCTAGAAGCAGGGGTACTTTCGACGGCGGTTTTCGTTTTAGGCGAAGAAGCAGGAATGAAGCTTGTTGAAGGGACCTTTGGAGCGGAAGGATGTATTTTTATGAATTCAGGGATACAGCAAACATCGAAATTCTATGAACATGTGGTGGAAAAATAGCATACATTTAGGGTGTCGAATCGGCCTAATAATTGCCGTGATCGGCTCGGTTACTGCTAGGGCTGAAGGCTGGGGCCCGAAGACCGAAGTGGGCGACTTGGAGGCATTCGAGTTGGTTGGAGATATTCCTGAGATGAAAGGCAAGGTGACGCTCATCGATTTTTGGGCATCTTGGTGCGCTCCCTGCAAAGCGGCGTTTCCTGAGATGGATGACTTGTATCTGAAACACAAGGACGCTGGATTCCAGATTGTGGCGATAAGCTTGGATCAAAAAGCGAGAATGATGGATAGTTTTCTGAATCGTCAAAAGCCGAGTTTCGTTATCGCCCATGACTCGAAGCAATTATTGGCGAAAGCGGCGGAAATTCAGGTTATGCCTTCGTCTTTCTTAATAGATAAAAAAGGCGTGGTGCGATATGCCCACAAGGGATGGCACGGCGACAAGTCAGTTAAGAGCTTGAACGAACAAATTAAAACCCTACTGGAGGAATGAAACGATTAAGAATTTCTAGTCTAAGTATTTGGGTTTTGAGCGGGCTCTTTTTGGCTGTTTTCTCCGGTTGCGCCACGGTTGAGCCTTATCAAAAGGGCAATCTTGCCGACTATACCATGCGTTCCGATCGTGATGAACTCGCAAGTGTAATGACTTCCCACATACAATTTTCTCGCGAAGCCAGCACGGGTGGCGAAGGCGTTGGCGGAGGGGGTTGCGGTTGCAATTGACGATTGGTGGAGATTCTTTTTCCTTTTTTACGATAAACCATTAACCCCCTGGATTACCCATGAACTTATTTTGGCTACAGATGAAGTGCGCTCGCGCTCAAGTGAGCATTTTTATGTTGATGATGCTCTTGCAGCGTACGCCTGTTATCAAGTATATGATGCAGTTCGAGAAGGCGGCAACGGCTCCCATTGCGAAAATGATTCGGGCATTCACGGTTACGGCAGCCTCGTTGGGCGGGTTGCATTCGCTTTCTGGGGCCACAGAATACGTTATCAATCCGGCGTCGCCTGCCAGCTCGAAAGTCGGGGAGGAATTTGCTTTGGCTTTTGATGTTGCCGGTGCGCCTGGGGGAGCATCTTCATGGAGGATTACAGGGGATATTCCTCCGGGACTGACGATTGATGGTTTGGTAGGAAATAATATCAATACCGAAGATTCGGTCACGATTACGGGGACTCCGACAACAGTCGGGATTTACAATATAACTATCAAGCCGTTTAATGGAACGAATCAAACACAACAAACATGGATTTCGACTACGATCACAATCAATGTAGCGGAGGCCCCGAACCCGCCTGAAATCGTTTGGAATCCGCGATCGATGACAGTATCTACTGGCGGGCGAGCCCAGTTTTTCTTCGAAGCGTCAGGGGAAATGGATACGGTTCAATGGCTGAAGGATGGGGTTCCCATTGAAGGCGAATCGGGATCGACTCTGATTTTGACTGAGGCGACTTTATCGGATGCTGGAGTGTATACCGTGTCGGCGAGCAACGAAGGCAGCGCGACGATTTCCGAGGGGGCCACCCTGACGATAGATGATTCGGTGGTGGGCTCGACAGTGTCGTTTACCAACGAAGGCTTCATGACGCCTGGGAGCGATGTTTTGTTTTCGACTTTGGTGATCGAAGGCACGTCTGCCAGGACGATTCTGTTGCGCGGTTTGGGCCCTGCTTTGGAGGGAGCGAATGCTTCGGGAGTTCTGATAAACCCGCAGCTTGAGTTGATTCGATCGGTCATCGAGAGCGATGAAGAAATTGGAACGCAAGCGCTTTTGTCCAACGATGATTGGGAAGTGGATCCGAACGCGGCGGAACTGGCGGCGGCTTTGAATGCCAACGGGAAATCGTTTGAGGCGGGATCGAAAGACGCGGCGATACTGGTTACGCTTGCCGAAGGCATTTACACGGTTAGATTTTCGGGAAATAGTGGATGGGCGGGAGTAGGCCTGGTAGAAATGATAGTTGTCGAGTGAAGTTGTTTTTCGAAATATGTCGTTAATGTGGATTAAGCTTAAATTGGTGCGCGCTCAGTGGCTGATCGTTCTGTTGGCGATGCTCTTGCAGCGCTCCCCGGCGATCCGGGTGTTGACCGTTTTGGAAAAGGCGTTGAGCCAACCGGTCGCCCGTATTGTCCAAGGAACTACGTGGCTGGCCACGACGATGGGTGTGTTTCATGCGACTGCGGGGGCGACTGGACTACTTGCGTCACGAGATGGCGGGTCTTTTCGTACAGTTGATGAATCTTATGTTGCTGAAATAGGGCAGCATGTAACGCTTGCGTTTAAACTAGATGGTGCGCCGATTGTATCTTGGGAAGTTGATTTCGAAAGCGATCTAGTAGATGGGCTAGCTTTTATTAATACGAGTGGGGAAGAAGTGTTGGCGGGTCCTTTTGAGCGGGTTGGAGGCCCTGGTGGTATAAATAAGTATTACACTGTAGCGAGCGATATATTGATTCTTAATGGGATTCCGACTACGGCCAGTGTAGTAGCAACGATGGATGATCCGGCTACGAATAAAAATGTACTAGGGATTAAGGCTTTTGATGGAAACGGAGAGAGTGAGGGAGGATGGTATGGCGTTCAAATAGAGGTCCCATTGGCTGCCCCCGAGTTTGTATGGGAACCTCGATCCATGAGCGTGCCGACCGGAGGGCGAGCTCAGTTTTTCTTCGAAGCGGAGGAAGGTGTAGATACGGTTCAGTGGCTGAAAAACGGCAATACTCTGACAGGGCAATCAGGGCCGACATTGATATTGGCGGAAACGATCGGTACCGATGCCGGGGTGTATTCAGTTTCGATTAAGAAAGATGGAGCCGAGAGAATCTCGGCTGGGGCGACTTTGACGATCGACGACGCTGCTGCTGCCGCGAGAGTGGAGCTCCGAAATCAGGGTTTCGTCGAACCAGGAAGCGATGTTTTGATTTCAAGCTTAGTGGTTGAGGGTCCGTCGGCCGCAACGATTCTTTTGCGCGGTTTGGGTCCTGATCTGGAGGGAGCGAATGCTCCGGGGTTTTTGGGCAATCCGCGTTTGGAATTGTCGCGAACGATATTCGAGGGCGATGTCGAAGTAGGCGCTCAGGAGCTTTTGTCTAACGATGATTGGGAAGTGGATCCAAACGCGGTGGAACTAGCTGCCGTTTTGGTGGCTAACGGAAAGTCGCTTGAGACTGGGTCGAAAGACGCGGCGATATTGGTGACGCTTCCTGAAGGCGTTTACAGGATAAAGCTCTCGGGAGGCGGTGAATGGACCGGCGTAGGATTGGCGGAAATGATCGTGATCGAGTAGGGGTTTGAGCTTGAGGTCCCTATTGGCGATTGTTGATTTAGCGGTATTCGGTAGGGCAACGACGTCCCGCACAAGAAGAATATATGCACTGCGGCGGCCTCGGCGATGCCGCCCTACCTTGAGATGGGGGTTATGGGTTACAGTCCGCCGAAAAGGTCTTCGAGGGAGCGGGCGATTTTGATTGGAATGGATTTCTTTTCCTTGGCGGATTTGGCGAGAGCATCGAGGAGCTTCATGAGGGCGAGCCCTTCTTGGCCGCTGTTGAGCGGCTCGCGTTCTTCGCGGATCGCGTCGATGAATTCTTGGGCTTGGGCTACAAATAGATCTCCGGTTGCGATTGGGGTCGCGTAGGATTCGGTGAGGCTGTCTGGCTGATTGGATTGGGTTTTGGTTGCCGCAATCAAGTCGAGCGAGGCTCTCGTTCCGAAGATGCGTAGGCTGTTTTGCTCGGGGGCTTCGGTTTCGCCTTTGGGTCCGTCGACGTGACCGAAGGTCATTGCGGATAGGCTTAAGCTTGAGCCGTCTTTGAGGCGGGCAGTTCCGAAAATCGAATCTTCCGCGGCTTCGGATGGATCGGAAAGCCGTTCTTTGAGAAAAAGGTTGTGACTCGAAGCCATGGCTTCCATCGGGTCTGGGCACCCCATGGCGAACCAAATGCTATCGATAAGATGGATACCGAGATAGAGCAAGGCACCGCCGCCGGTTTCCTTGTTGCCGCGCCAGTTGTCGTCATCGAATGGCCACCAGGCTCGATGGCCAGTCGCTTCGCCGCGATAGACGTCGCCCAGGGCGCCAGTGGCGATTAGTTCGCGAGCGATTTGCAGTTCGGGGGCGAAGCGTTGGTGTCGGGCCCACATGTAGGTTTTTCCGCAAAACCCGGCTGCGGATACGATGCGGGACATTTCGCTTTGGTTGATGCCCGGAGGGCTTTCGCAGAGGACGTGCAGTCCGGCGTCGAAAGCGGAGCAAGTGGCGCGTTGGTGTCGATAGGTCGGTAGGCAGATCACGACGGCGTCGAGCGTCCCGGATTCCATCATCTCTTCATAGGAAATGTAGGCATTGTCGATTCCGAATGTATTGACCATTGCGGTACGGGCTTCTTCGTCGCGGTCGGCCACAGCGGTTAGGCTGACGCCTGCGATTTCCTTAAACGCGGCTGCATGCCGCCGTCCCCAGTTTGCTCCGGCGATGCCGACTCGAATCGATTCACTCATGACGGACGATTAGATCATGGCGGGAGGGAATGGCAACTATTGGTGGGTGGGGTGGATGAGGGATCAATAAAGTAATTGATTTAATGGTCGCGGCCGATCTCCGAGCGGCCATTATTTGCATAGGAAGCCGAACGATTACATCGTTCGGTATGGCCGCTCGGAGATCGGCCGCGACCATTTCGATTTGCTTACAGGTCGATGATGGGCAGTGTGGAACGAGCGGCGAGATTATGAGTTTACGGATACGGAATATGCAGTTTTTGGAGTGGTCGGGGATTGAGCTCGAGCTGGAAGCGGGGCAAGCGGTTTCTTTGCTGGGCGAGTCGGGTTCGGGTAAATCTTTGCTGTTGCGGGCGATTGCGGATTTGATATGCAATGATGGTACCCTCGAGCTAGACGGTCGAGAACGCGCATCATTCTCGCCTCAAGAATGGCGTCGGGCGGTTGGCTATTTGCCGGCTGAGATCTTTTGGTGGGAGGCGTCGGTTGGAGCTCATTTCGAGCATTTGCCAACGGAGATTGAATTGAAGCGTTTGCGGTTGTCTTTGGAGTCGCTGGATTGGGCGCCGAGTCGTTTGTCGATGGGCGAGCGTCAGCGTTTAGGGATTCTGAGAATGCTGGATCGGAAGCCGAGCGTTTTGCTTTTGGACGAGCCGACCGCGAATTTGGATGATGAGATTTCTTCGGTCGTGGAATCGTTGATACTGGAGTATTTGGAATCGAACGATGCCGCGGCTCTTTGGGTAACTCATAGCAAAGCGCAGGCTGCTCGTGTCGGTAAGCGAACGTATTTGATGAGGAATAAGGCGCTGGAATTGCCAGGAATGGAGGAGACTGTTGGATGAACGCTACAATCGAACTAGATTACTGGGATATAGCGTTTGCGGCCTCGATCGTTCTGGGTCTGGCGGTTCTACTTGCGTACTATCGGTTGGGGGTGACGCGTTCGCTGGTGGTCGCTTCGATTCGGCTGGTGATCCAGCTACAGGTTATTGGCTATGTGCTGAAATTTCTGTTTGCGGAAGGGCGATTGGGTTATGTGGCGATAATGGCGGCGCTGATGTTGTTGGTGGCTTCTCGCGAGATCATGGCTCGGCAGAAATTGCGACTTAAAGGTTGGGCATCGTTTGGGTTGGGAGCGTCGACCTTGTTTGTTTCGTCATTTGCGGTGGCCCTGTTCGGCTTGCTTGTGGTTGTGAAGCCGGAGCCTTGGTATTTGCCTCAGTATGCGATTCCGATGCTAGGCATGATTATGAGCAATACGATGAGCGGGGTCAGTCTCAGCATGGATCGGCTGACGTCTGCCTTGAGCGACAATCGCTCGATCATCGAGCAGCGACTGGCGTTGGGTCAAAGCGCTCGGGAGTCGATCCAACCTTATCTTCGGGACTGTATTCGGACGGGCATAATGCCGGTGGTTAATTCGATGGCGACAGCGGGAATTGTGTCGCTGCCGGGTATGATGACCGGGCAAATTCTTGCTGGAGCGGATCCGACGGAGGCGGTCAAGTATCAGATTATCATCTGGTTTTTCATTGTCGCAGGAGTGGGTTTTGGAATGGCGATGGCCCTTCGGATGTTGGAGATGCGGTTATTCGATGAACGGCAGCGTTTGCGGTTGGATCGACTGGTGGGGGAGTGAGCTTTTCGTTGGCTCGGGAATTCGAGTTGAAATTTGAATCCAAAGATATCTGGTCAACGAACCATTATTGGACAGGTTCGGTTTCGTCCGAGCTTGTACACCTGTTCGCATGAACAACAATGAAGACGCTTCGTATAGTTTTGTTTTTACTACTGATCCCAGCTTTGGCTTATTCGAAGCCGAAGAAGGAGATTCCGTTCATCTATTTGAACCCGAATCAGGTGCTTTACATCACCGTAATCGATAATATTTACGATATGGGCGGCGAAAGCGATCGCTACCATTATATCGAAGAAACATTGGAGAAAGTCTTAGACGAGACGGAATTTCCGATGGGCTTTAAGGTAGGCCGATTCGGCTGGCGCGTGCCGAAGGAACAGCCTGAACTGCAGTTGATTTTCCACAAGTGGGGTAATAATGGTCTGGGAGAGATAGAAGTCCGCCTAAATGCCTCGCTAAAAGAAACGTCTCATGGTCGAAGTCGAAATAAGCTAGGATATGTTCACGAAAGGGAGGGGTCTTTCGGCATCTTTTCTAGCAGCCACGCGATTAAGGTATATAATGATGTACTGAGCAAAGCGTTGATTAAGCTCCTCGCTGAGCTTAACGAGCATTTCGAGGTGGATTTCGGCTATGCCGAACCAGACGGGAATACCCAATCGCTTTCCCCGAGCTTGGGAACGCCTATCGACGATAAGTAGAGCGGCTGGAGTTAAGACGAAAAACCGATGGATGACGCGAGCATTGAAGCTGAATTGATACGCCGGATTGCCTTGGAGCAGCGCGATGCTTTCGACGAGCTTTATGCCCGGTACTCGAGACCGCTTTTTTCCTATGCCTTCAAATTCCTGAAGGATCGCATGATGGCGGAGGAAGTGTTGCAGGATGCGTTCATGAAGATCTGGCGTACATCCCCACGCTACAACCCGGCGCTTTCTCGCCCATTCAGTTGGGCAGTTTTGGTAACGAAACGTTTGTGTATCGATCGTTTGCGACGCCTGAAGCCGGAATCGATAGTTGCGGATCCGATGGAGTTGCAATCGAACGAAGCGACGCATTCGAAAGAACGCGATCCAGCCGAAGCGGTTGCCATGAAGGAAGAAGTCGGGCGTTTGCGTTCGATGCTCGAACGGCTCCCAAAGGCCCAAAAAGACAGCCTATCTCTTGCATTGAGCAAGGGGCTGACCCAACAGGAAATTTCAGATAAACTTAATATGCCTCTTGGCACCGTGAAAACCTCGATGAGACGAGGCATGCAACGGCTTAGGCAACTAATGTCCCATTGTTATGAGTAATAACGAAGAATTACACGAAACTGCGCTGCAATACGCGCTCGGTACGCTACCGGAGTCCGAAACCGAAACATTCGAATCGCACTTGGAATCAGATCGCGACTTGCAGGATCTCGTTCACGAGTGGCAGCGTGTGAACGAAGAAGATGCCCGCGATAACGAGCAGCAAGAACCGTCGTTTCGGATCTACTCGACTGTCATGGCAGAGCTTGAAGGCGAATCGGCGACGGATTCAGCGGAAATCGAGGCGACAGAATCGAAATCTAATCTAATCCCATTTCTTTCTTGGGGCGGTTGGGCCGCTGCAGCGGGATTGGCTATTTTTCTTGGTCTTACGATTGGAAGTCCAACAAGTTCGACTAGCGCGGTGACAGTTAATCTTCCTCACTCCGGCAGCGATATCATCCTCGATGATCTCGGAAACCCGGAATTGGCGACGACGATTCCCTTTGGCCAGGAACAGGATGAGTTCCAGGATCGATTGCTGGAATTAACCGGATTGGCGGAGTCGTATTGGTTTTCTCGCGAAGGATTGCCGCCCGAAGACGGGGAAGGTTTGGACGCGGAAGCGTTTTCCGGAGGATTTTCGATCTACGATCGAAAGATTAAAATAGGGGTAATCGGTATCGAAAACATTCCTGAAGGGCGATTGGGTACCTATTATAATGTTTGGGCTCGAGTTTCGGAAGATAGCGATCCGGTTTGGGCGGGTATGCTGAAGTCTGACGATGCGGGTAGTCGCTTGGCGTTTTTCGATTTGTCGTCAAATGCGACGATTATGGATCGGGATGAGGCGGTCTCGTTTTTCGTGACGGAAGAAAACGAGAAGCATCCTGAACGGCCAGAGGGTCGCGTTGTATTGAGCGGAATTTGAGGGGTTTTGCTTTCAAGGGTTTGGGGCGAGGCGTTACCGCTAATTGTTTTTGTTCTACCTCTGAAGCTTTCTTTAGAGATTTTGAAGTTGCGGCGGCTTTCGCGATTTTTATGCTGAGTTGAGAAATTCACAATTCCTTCTCGAACCAAGAACGCTATGAAACGACTTCTCTCTCTCTTCTCTGGACTCGCCTTTGTTCTGCCGTCGATTGCGATGGCGGCTGACGAAGCGACAATCGATTCGGGCGATACTGCCTGGATGATCGTGGCTTCCGCTTTGGTGCTTTTTATGACCTTGCCCGGGTTAGCTCTATTCTACGGAGGACTCGTGCGGTCGAAAAACGTGCTTTCGATTCTAATGCAGTGTTTCGCCATTTGCGCCGTGATGAGTCTTTTATGGGTGATTTATGGTTACAGCGTGGCAGCTCAAGAAGGTGGACGTTTTTGGGGTGGCTTCGAAATGGCCTTCCTCAAGCATCTAACGGTCGACACCGTTAACGGAACGATCCCGGAAAGCGTTTTCATAATGTTTCAAATGACCTTCGCGATTATTACCCCGGCTCTGATCGTGGGCGCGTTCGCGGAGCGTATCAAGTTCGGCGCGGTGATGCTTTTTTCGATTATTTGGTTCAGCTTTTCCTATCTGCCCATCTGGCACATGGCTTGGGGCGGCGGACTTTTCGCCGAATGGAACGTGATCGATTTCGCAGGCGGAACGGTTGTTCATATCAATGCAGCGGTTGCTGGTTTGGTCGGTTGCTTGATGGTTGGGAAGCGCCGCGGCGCATTTAGCGAGCCGATCAAACCGCATAATTTACCGCTAACGGTTGTTGGCGCGGCGATGCTTTGGGTCGGTTGGTTCGGATTTAATGCAGGCAGCCAATTGGCTGCTGATGGTACAGCGGGCATGGCTATGCTGGTCACTCAAATTGCTTCGGCATCAGCAGCGGTTACGTGGATGCTGATCGAGTGGGCGAAGCATGGCAAAGCGAGTGTTTTGGGTATCGCAACTGGCGCAGTCGCTGGTTTGGTCGCTATAACGCCGGCCTCGGGGAATTCGGGTCCAATGGGCGCAATATTGATCGGCGTAGCATCAGGCCTCTGTTGTTATCTGGTTGCTGTCAACCTGAAGCATAAGCTAAAAATCGACGATAGCTTGGACGTGTTTGGCGTTCATGGCATCGGCGGTATCGTAGGCGCTTTGTTGACGGGCGTTGTAGCGGCCAAGGGAATGGGCGGCTCAGGACTGTCAGTCGATGGCGGTATGGGCGAGCAGGTTTTCGCTCAATTCAAGAGCATCGTGGTCACGATCGTTTGGAGCGGAACGGTTTCGTATATCGCGTTTAAGCTGATCGGCTATCTTATGAACGGTATCCGTGTAGAGACGGACGACGAGCTTCGCGGTCTCGATCTCAGCTCGCACGACGAGCAAGGCTACGATATGTAAGTCGCTTTTTGGCGATTATGGAATTTTCAGCGACCAGAGAGCTTCAGCTTTCTGGTTCTTTTGCTTTCGAGCTGCGATGTTGCATTCTCAAACCAGAGGCGTAGCCTGTTGGCGAAAATGAAAAAAACACTTTTTTCGAGCGTTTCTTTAGGATTAGCAGTCCTCTTCACGAGCGGTTGCTCGATCAAGAAAATAGCGATGAACCAATTGGGCGACGCGCTTTCTGGCGGGGGGACCGTGTTTTCATCAGACGAGGACCCGGAGCTCGTTAAGGACGCCCTGCCATTTAGCTTGAAGCTCATGGAAAGCGTGCTTGCAGAAACTCCCGAGCATCGCGGGCTGCTTTTGTCGCTGGCGAGCGGTTTTACTCAGTACGGGTATGGGTTCGTGCAGCTGGACGCGGATGAGATCGAGAATGATGATTATGAGAAGGCCCAGGAGTTGAGGGATCGGGCAACCCGTCTTTATTTAAGAGCGAAACGTTATGGAATGCGGGCATTGGAAGTTAAGCATCCTGGTTTTGAAGCTCGATTGGTAAGCGATCGCGAGGCGGCTTTGAAGGAGCTAAAGGAAAGCGAGATACCCTATCTTTATTGGACTGGTTTGTCTTGGGCCGCGGCGATCTCTCTTTCGCTGGACGACCCGGAGAAATTGGGAAATCTGACCATCGCAGAGAGCATATTGGAGCGGGCGCTGGAGCTTAATTCTGATTGGGACTTCGGGACTTTGCGTGGTTTTTTCGTCACCTACGAAATGAACCGGATTGGGGGAACAGGGGATCCGATTAAAAAAGCGACCGAGCACTTTATTGAGGCTCAGCGGTTGTCGGGTGGGCTTATGGCTTCGAATTACGTAGCCTATGCGGAATCGGTAGCGACCGAGAAGCAGGATAAGAAGTTGTTCGTTTCGCTTTTGAATCAAGCTTTAGCCATCGATTTGGACACTCGTCCAGACTGGCGGCTTTCCAATAAGATCTATCAACGTCGCGCCAAGTGGTTGCTGACTCGCTTGGATTGGTATTTCTTTTAGAACTGGTAAATGAGTCGGAAATTTCTCCGCTCCTACACGGTGGCGCGAGACGTCCCGGCTCGCGTCTTGCAGTAGTAAGATCGACTATGTAGATACTTTCCTAGGCACTTTTTCTAGGACGGAAAACCGGAAATAATGAAACGTTTCGGAGTAATTGCTGTTTTATTGGAGTAAAACCTTGAATTCGTCCGTTAATCTAAGAGAACGCCTTTTCCATGACCTACGCATCTAGATACCTACGCAGCCTTTTGGGCTTAGCGGTTATTACAGTCTTTTTCACTGCGCTTGGCCTAAGCGCGCCGCTTCGCTTGGCCACGTTGGCGCCGAAGGACACGTCTTTCGACAAAGCTCTTCGTCGGATGGGGCAAACCTGGAAGAAGGAGACGAATGGCAAAGTGGAATTGATGGTCTACGCTGGTGGAAGCCAAGGCAGCGAGTCGGAGCTGATCAAGAAAATGCGCATCAATCGTCTGCATGCAGCGCTATTGACCGGTATTGGATTGTCGGAAATCGATGAAAGCGCGGCGGTTTTCCAAAAGGTCCCGCTATTGTATCGGAGCCTTGAAGAGCTTGAGTATGTCATGAAGGAAATGGCGCCGGTAATGGAAGAAAGAATACGTGAAAAAGGTTTCGTTGTCTTGAGCTGGATCGATAGCGGCTGGGTTCGCGTTTTCAGCAAGAATGAAATTCTAACGCCATCGGACATGGCGAAGAGTAAACTCTTTACCTGGTCGGGTGACCCGAAACAGACGGATTTGTTGAAGAAAATTGGATTTCGCCCGGTAGCAATCGACAGTACCGAGATCGTCTCAAGTATGACGACCGGTTTGATCGATACGGTACCGATGCCCCCTTTTTACGCTTTGGCTACGCAAACTTATAACACAGCTCCGCACATGTTGAATTTCAACTATGCTCCGATTACGGGAGCGATCGTTATATCGGAAAAAATGTGGCTGCGATTTTCCGAGGAAGATCGGAAGGCGATGAAAGCCGCTGCGATCGAAACGGGTAAAGAAATGACTGCTTCGGGGCGTGAGGAGAGCGAAGCGTCGATTCGTGTGATGCGCGATACGTGGGGCTTGAAGGTTAGCGAGCTGGACGACGCATCGCGTGATCAATGGCAGACGGTCGCGAAGGAAGCTTACGACTACATTCGAGGCAATACGGTGCCGGCTGAAGTCTGGGATAAGATGGTTCAGACTTTGGAGGAATACCGCTCGGCTAATTAGGAGGCTTTAAAATAGGACCGTTTCGTTGGTTCAGTTCCCCCTTGCGTTTGGCTTGGGGGTATTTTGATATTTCGCGTGGAAAATGCGGATTCTTCATCATCGCCGGAGAAAAGCGACGCGACTGGCTTGAATTTAGTTGTGGGCAAAACGGTTGCTTATTGGGGCCGGATTGAGAACTGGCTCATAACGTTCGCCTTGGGGACGATGATGCTTCTGCCGCTTCTGGAGATCGTCTTGCGCCAGTTTCGCTCTGGCATTTCGGGATCGGCGGAATTGCTTCAGCATTTGGTGCTTTTCGTGGCGATGCTCGGGGGAGCAATTGCGGCTCGGGAGAATCGTCTGCTTTCGCTTTCCACGTTCACGTCTTTTTTGAAAGGTCCTTGGAAGATTGCGGCGCAGTCGGTTAGTTCGACCGTCGCTTTGTTTGTCACGTTTACGATTGGCGTAGGTTGCTATCAGTTCATCAACACCGAAGGGATTGGGGGGACCGCTTTGTTCGCGGGTTTGCCGTCTTGGGTATTTATGAGCGTGATGCCGATCGGTTTCGGTCTTTTGGCGGTTCGAATTTTGTGGTTGAGCGGTGATTCTTGGCGACTGCGGTTAATCCCACTTGTTGTGGGAGTAGTCTTGTTCGTGTTCTGCACGTATCATTTCGAAGCGGTTGAGTCGTTTGTATGGCCGCTTCTCATTCTGTTGATTATCGGGACAGTTGCGGGGGCTCCGCTATACGTGACGATTGGCGGCGCGGCACTGATTATGAATTGGGGTTGGGGCGGCTACTTTCCCGAGGAGCGAGTCGAGATCGCGATTAACACTCAAGCGCAGACTTTGTATAGCTTTATTCGCAATCCTTTGTTGGTGACCTTGCCGCTCTTTACTTTGGCGGGGTATTTTTTGGCGCAGGGGGATTCGTCGAAACGTTTGATCCGCCTGATTCAATCGGTGTTCGGGGGCGTACGCGGAGGCGCGGTGATCGTTACGGTGGTCGTGTGCGCGTTTTTTACGACTTTCACGGGCGCGTCGGGGGTTACGATTTTGGCTCTGGGAGGCTTGCTCATGCCAGTGCTCCAATCAGCTGGATACAGCGAGCGATCGAGTATTGGCATGTTGACCGGCGCGGGATCTCTAGGAATTTTGTTCCCGCCGTGTTTACCGCTTATTTTGTATGCGGTGGTTGCTACGAATACGCAGCTGGTGAGTTTGTCGCTTAAGGATGTTTTTCTCGGTGGAGCGATTCCGGGAACGTTGTTGGTTTTGATGACGATCGGTTGGGGAATGTGGAATCAGCCGAAGTTCGAGGGTGAGCGTTCTCCATTGGATTGGAACGAAATCCGTAAGGCATTCGTGGGCGCTTTAGGAGAACTGCTTTTGCCGGTCTTGACGCTTTTCGCTTTGTTCAGCGGATACGCGACGCCGATTGAAGCGGCTTCGGTTTCCGCGTTTTACGCGTTTCTGCTCTATCTTGTCGATGCGCATTGGGTGCGTAATGCTAATATCCGGACGGAGCTGCCGAAGATGGTATCGGAGTGCGGGTTGCTGGTCGGGGGCGTATTGTTGATTTTGGGAGTGGCGATGGGGCTGACGGATTATCTTATCTTCGCGATGATTCCTGACCAAATGGTGGAATGGGCTCAGGCGACGATTGAATCGAAATACGTGTTTCTGTTGGCGCTAAATGGAACGCTGATTTTGGTCGGCTGTTTAATGGATATTTTTTCCGCGATCATTGTGATTGTTCCGTTGATCGTTCCGCTGGGGGTGGTTTTTGGAATTCATCCGGTTCATTTGGGCATCATCTTTCTCGCGAATCTGCAGTTGGGTTATCTCACGCCACCAATCGGGATGAACTTGTTTCTAGCTTCCTATCGGTTCGGCAAACCGATGTCGGAAGTGATCAGGGCATCTCTACCATTGCTCATTGTATTCGCAATTGGGGTACTGCTCATTACGTATGTGCCGATATTGACGACATGGCTACCGGATTTATTTCAGTAATAGCGCGATGAATATCGTTTTGTTCGAGCCTGACGAGATCGGCAAGGCGCTGGCGCTTTCCGATGAACGCGCGAAGCATATTTTAAATGTTTTGCGTCGCCAAGAAGGCGATACGTTCGATGCGGGTGTAATCGATGGTAAGCGGGGTAAAGCGACGGTGCAATCGATTGGCAATGAGTCGATCGACCTTCAATTCGACCTGCAGCATGAGGAACCTTTTTTGTTTCCGATCGATTTGATCATTGGTTTGTCTCGTCCTCAGACGAATCGAAAAATATTGCAAGAAGCCACTTCTATGGGTGTGCGAAGTTTGTCGTTCGTCACTACGGAGCGAGGCGAGCCGTCGTATGCGACCTCGAAGCTGTGGACCACCGGGGAATGGCGTCGTCATGTGATTGCGGGAGTCGTTCAAGCCTACACCACTCGCATGCCGCAAGTGTCGTTCGGGATAAGCTTGGAAGCGGCGCTTGAGGCGAACGAAAGCGTCGAAGTTAAGATCGCATTGGACAACTACGAAGCGGAATCGGCTTTGAGCGACGTCGATCGCGGGAGGGGTTCAATTGCTTTGGCTTTGGGGTCAGAGCGCGGTTGGGCGGGAGCGGAGCGCGCGTTATTGCGAGAGCATCGTTTTCAGTTGGCTCATCTCGGATCGCGTCCTTTACGAACGGAAACGGCGGCCGTTGCAGGAATAGCGGTGCTGTTGAGCTAGTTTTTGAATCGCAACCGGGTTCATTTCTCGAAACCTGGAGGGCGAAGTAGGAAGCGTCAGCGAGGTATTAAAGGGTAGCGGCCGATCTCCGAGCGGCCATTTCCTC
>TARA_B110000467_G_scaffold53296_1_pt1 | contig 15708 bp, 10 predicted proteins | sample TARA_B110000467 | Tara Oceans TARA_B110000467 (sample SAMEA4398341) | marine metagenome | biome: Polar Biome; feature: [MES] marine water layer (ENVO:01000295) within the mesopelagic zone...; material: water (ENVO:00002006), including particulate matter (ENVO:01000060) such as...... | reverse complement strand
GCTAATAATGCTAATAACGGGAACATTATGACAATGAATACAGCATCGTCTTTCGACTTATTGCATCAAGCCAAACTATCAGAAGTTGCAGTTGCTGTTTGTTTTAATGGCATTAGTCAATCGGTAATGATGGTTTCTCCAAATGATTTACATGACTTCGCTTTAGGTTTTGCCCTGACGGAAGGATTAATTAATTCAACCGCAGAAGTGTTAGATATTGTGATTGAAAAACAATCCTTAGGTTGGCAACTCGATCTGCAGGTACTGTCTAGAACTGAGCACCGCTTAAAACAAAGACGAAGAACTATGGCCGGCCCGAGTGGCTGTGGCCTTTGTGGTCTTGAGTCGATTAATGAAGTAATGGCACTGCCTACTAAAACTCAAACTAGCGCTATTTTACCTTCTGTAGATATGATTATCAAAGCACGTGATACTTTATCACAAATACAAGAAAACCATAACGGTATCAAGGGTAACCACACTGCCGTGTACTTCGATCTACAGGCTAAAGTGATTGCCGTCAGAGAAGATGTTGGACGGCATTCCGCACTCGATAAACTTATTGGTAGCCTATACAGTAATAAGCAAGAAAGAGTTGCTGGCTTTGCATTATTAACCAGTCGCTGTAGCCATGATTTGGTCATTAAAGCTGCGCGAGCCAAAATTCCGGTGTTAATCACTTTATCTCAGCCAACAGATCTCGCCGTAACTTCAGCTGAGCAAAGCGGCTTAGTATTATTTAGCTTTCAACATCATCAACTTAAACGTTTTGCTTAAAAAGCAATCAAGAGAAGTCATGCCTAATTCAAATAACCATAAACCGCCTTATTCTTCACCAGCAGGAGGCTGGGGCGCCTTGAAAAGTTCAGCTAAACACCTAATTCGTAGTGAAGGTGCGATGAAAAGTGTCAAGGCATTACTTAAAGCCAATCAGCCCGGCGGATTCGACTGCCCCGGTTGCGCATGGGGAGATGATATTCATGCCGGTAAAATTGATTTTTGTGAAAATGGCGTAAAAGCTATTGCCTGGGAAGCTACAAGCAAGCGAGTGGATAGAGATTTTTTCAAGCAACATTCCGTAAGCCAATTACAGCAATGGGATGATCATTCACTGGAAAACAGTGGCCGATTAACAGAGCCGATGTTATATGATGGTCGAGACAATCACTATCATCCAGTAAGTTGGCAGCTTGCATTTGAGTTAATTGCAAAAAATCTCAAAAAATTACCTTCACCTGATCAAGCATTATTTTACACCTCCGGCAGAGCCAGTAATGAAGTTGCCTATTTATATCAACTTTTTGGTCGAACATTTGGCACTAACAACTTTCCTGATTGCTCAAATATGTGTCATGAAGCCTCTGGTGTGGGCATGACGCGCAGTATCGGTATTGGCAAAGGAACCGTCACAATGCAAGACTTTGAGCATGCTGACGCTATTTTTGTTTTTGGTCAAAACCCGGGAACCAACCACCCTCGTATGCTAGCAACCCTGCGTAAAGCCAGGAAACGTGGTGCTCGCATTGTGGCTATCAATAATTTAAAAGAGCAAGGGCTACAAAAGTTTGCCGATCCACAAAGCCCTAAAGAAATGATCTTGTTTTCAAGCACGGATATCAGTCAATACTATTTTACGCCAAAATTGGGTGGTGATATGGCAATACTGCGTGGTATTGCTAAAGGGCTATTTGAAAAATCGGTACATGATAGCAGCATATTAGACCAAACATTTATCAGCGAACATTGTCATGGCTTTGAAGATTATCAGCAAACAGTAATCGACAGCTCTTGGGATGAAATAACACAGCAAAGTGGTATAACTCGCGCAGAAATAGAACAGATGGTCGACATCTATAGTAATAGCCAAAAAGTCATTTTTACTTGGGCGATGGGGATCACCCAGCACCGACACTCGGTTGCAACGGTAGGTGAATTAATTAATGTCCTGTTATTAAGAGGTAATATAGGTAAAGTCGGCGCTGGTGCTTGTCCAGTAAGAGGCCATTCTAATGTTCAAGGAAACCGCACTGTCGGTATCGATGAGCAACCATCAATAGCATTTTTAGCAGCGCTTAAAGCAAGATACAATTTTGAACCACCAAAAGAATCAGGCTTTAATACCGTAGATTCTATTCATGCAATGCTGGCAGGAAAAGCGAAAGTATTCATCGGGCTTGGCGGTAATTTCGCAGCAGCAACACCAGATACTACGCGCACTTACCAAGCTCTACAGCAATGCGAATTGACCGTGCAAATCAGTACAAAGTTGAACCGAAGCCATGTAATAACCGGAAAATCCGCCTTGATTCTGCCTTGTATTGGCCGTACTGAAATAGATCAACAGTCCAGTGGTCCGCAGCAAATTACTGTTGAAGACTCTATGAGCATGGTGCACAGTTCACGTGGACAGAATGAGCCAGCCTCTGAGCAGTTGCGCTCTGAAGTCGCCATTATTACGGGTATTGCTACGGCAACATTGGGCGATGAAATCGTAGATTGGACTAAACTTAGCACTGATTATAGCTTGATTCGTGATGAAATTTCTGCCGTGATCCCTGGTTTTAAAAACTACAACCAACGTATTGAAACTGAACGTGGTTTTTATCTGCAAAATTCAGCGGCACAGCGTGAATGGAAAACACCTACCGGTAAAGCCACCTTTTCAAGCGCAATTTTACCCAGCCATTTATCTTCTCCGATATTAGAAAGTCCATCATCACACCCGATACTGACATTACAAACGTTACGCTCGCATGATCAATATAATACCTCGATCTATGGCCTTAATGATCGTTACCGAGGCATCCATGGGCAGCGGAAAGTGGTTTTTGCAAATAGTGAAGATATGGGAAGTCAACGCCTACAAGATGGTGACTTGATCAGTATAATAACCGTATCAAATGATAATATAAAACGTTCTGTTTCTGGATTTAGAGTGGTGAGCTATCAAATACCTGCTGGTTGCATCGCGGCCTATTATCCAGAAACGAACCCACTCGTGCCATTAGAAAGTATTGCTGACGATTGCGGCACGCCAACTTATAAATCTATTCCGGTGATGTTGAAACTTGAGACTGAAGTATAAGTTTGTCAGCTCGCTTATAATCAAAGCAAAGTTCATTTAACCTCAGTTCGGGTTAATGGACTTTATAACCTGTTGATTCATAGCATTGTTGGGTAAAGTAGCTTAAGCCGAACTGGGGTTATTTATAGCTCGAATTTTATTACTCAAACCAGAGAATAAAAACTCAGTAGATAAAAAAGGAGCCATTAGGCTCCTTTTGAAAATCTTTGCTTTTATTTAATAAAGCTTGTCTTAACGACGTAGACCTAATTTACCGATCAAAGCAGTATAACGTGTAACGTTTTTGCCTTTTAAGTAATCAAGTAATTTACGACGTTGGCTTACCATGCGTAATAAACCACGACGTGAGTGGTGATCATGGATGTGCTGTTTGAAGTGACCTTGTAAGTGGTTGATTTGTGTAGTTAACAAAGCAACTTGTACTTCTGGAGAACCAGTGTCACCTTCAGCTTGTGCGTATTCTGCAACGATAGCAGCTTTTTCAGCAGCATTTAAAGACATAATATTTACCTTAATTTTAGTGTTTAAAAATCGCGTCGAGCCGAACACTAAATCAGCAAGACGTTCTAAAGAGCGCGTATTCTAGCAATAATAGCGACAATTGCAACTTTTACTACCCCAGTCTACGCATAGGCTTTAATTTAACTAACAACCGTGATTCGTTTCGGGGCAACTAAACCGTCATCATCAATAAAACCGATGCCAATAAACTCCCCGCTTTCCACATCATCACCAATAAATACTTGTACTAAACCGTCGCTTGGCGCATTAGAGCATTGTACTGGATTACCATGGCGTAAAAAATTTGCTGACATATCGTCGACAAATACCACGGGAATGCCATCACATGCTGATGTCATAGGTAATAGCAAAGGATCTAAATAAACTGATGGTGCAAGCTCTTCGCTTTCTGCTTGTGCAAGTAAAGCTTCTAATTGCGCCATGCTGACCATGCGATCAGTTGGATAATTACCTACCGCACTACGGTGCAATTGAGCAACATGCGCACCACAGCCTAACAACTCACCTAAATCATCAATAATAGTGCGAATATAAGTGCCTTTAGATACATGAATATCTAAATCAACTTCATCACCTTCAAAACGCAATAAATCTAAGCGAAAAACAGTAATATCACGAGACTCTCTCGGCACTTCAATACCTTCACGCGCATACTTGTAAAGCGGTTGTCCTTGATACTTTAACGCTGAGTACATTGATGGGATTTGTTTTGTCATGCCGCGAAATGAATCTAATGCTATCGCTAATTGCTCAGCACTAACATCTACAGCTCTTTCACTAACAACCTCACCATCGATATCACTAGTCGTAGTACGAACACCTAGCTTAGCCGTTACTTGATAAGTTTTATCGGTATCAAGTAAAAATTGCGAAAACTTAGTTCCTTCACCTAAACATATCGGCAACATACCCGTCGCAAGGGGATCTAAGGCGCCGGTATGGCCAGCTTTTTGAGCAAAATAAATGCGTTTAACTTTTTGTAAAGCACTATTCGATGACATATCGTATGGCTTATCAAGGAGTAAAACGCCGTTAATTGCACGACCTTTTCTTTTTTTCGCCATCGCTATTCACTCTCTGGAGCTTCGTCTACATCAGTTTCGCTTAGATCGCCTTCATGGTTTTTCATGTCTTGGGCAACCGCTTTATCAACTAAGTTACCCATGCGTACACCTTCAACCATAGAGCTATCATAAATAAATCTAAGTTCAGGCATAATACGCGCATTGATACGCTTAGCGAGTAACGTACGAATGTAACTTGCTGCTTCATTTAGTACTTCAATGGAAACATCAACGTTTTGACCTTCCAAAGTAAAGAAAGTAACAAAGATTTTTGCATAAGCTAAATCACGGGTAATTTCTACGGCATTAACCGTGACCATACCTAAACGTGGATCTTTCACTTCGCGTTGAATAATCATCGCGATTTCTTTTTGAATTTCTTGTGCAACTCGATCGGTACGAGCAAATTCTCTTGCCATGATGGCTACTCCTAATAACGCTATAAACCTATCAATAAGTTAGATAAATTTTATAGCAAAAAATGGAGGCCAAGCCCCCATTTTAATAAATCGATTGTGATTAAATATTGAAGCTGTTGATAACTAGAGCAAAGAAAAAGCACGCAGTTGACGCATGTCAATGAGTACTTTTGATGCAACTATCGTTAACAACAGTAATAATATTAATTACAAGGTACGTTGTATTTCTACGGTTTCAAATACTTCAATTTGGTCACCAACGCGTACGTCGTTGTAGTTCTTAACACCGATACCACACTCAGTACCGTTACGAACTTCTGCTACATCATCTTTAAAGCGACGTAGAGATTCCAACTCACCTTCGTAAATAACCACGTTTTCACGTAGTACACGAATTGGTGCTGAACGTTTGATAAGACCTTCAGTAACCATACAACCAGCGATTGCGCCAATTTTAGGTGACTTAAATACATCACGTACTTGTGCCAAACCAATGATTTCTTGTTTAAATTCAGGAGCAAGCATACCGCTCATTGCTGATTTAACTTCATCAATCAAGGCATAGATAACACTGTAGTAACGTAAATCAATCTTCTCAGACTCAATTACTTTACGTGCAGTTGCATCAGCACGAACGTTAAAGCCAACTACGATTGCGTTTGACGCTGCTGCTAATGTTGCATCAGTTTCAGTAATCGCACCAACACCACTACCGATAATACGTACTTTCACTTCATCAGTAGAAAGTTTAAGTAGTGAGTCAGATATCGCTTCAAGTGAACCTTGTACATCAGACTTAAGTACAACATTTACTTCAGAAACTTCACCTGTAGCCATGTTAGCAAACATGTTTTCAAGTTTAGACTTCTGTTGACGAGCAAGTTTCACATCACGGAATTTACCTTGACGGAATAAAGCAACTTCACGCGCTTTCTTTTCATCTTTAACAACTGTTGCTTCATCACCTGAAATGGGTACACCACTTAAGCCAATAATTTCTACTGGAATAGATGGACCTGCAGATTGAATTTCTTTGCCGTTTTCATCACGCATGGCACGAACACGACCGTATTCTAAACCACAAAGTACGATATCACCTTGGTTCAATGTACCTTCTTGAACAAGAATAGTCGCTACTGGACCACGGCCTTTATCAAGTTTAGATTCAACCACAACACCGTTTGCCATTTTATCAACAACAGCCGTAAGCTCTAATACTTCAGACTGAAGTAAGATAGCGTCAAGTAGATCATCAATACCAAGACCTGTTTTAGCTGAAACGTGACAGAATTGAACGTCTCCGCCCCACTCTTCAGATAATACATCGTGTTGTGATAATTCACTCTTAACACGGTCCGGATCAGCACCTTCTTTATCCATTTTGTTAACAGCGATGATAATTGGCGCTTCAGATGCTTTAGCATGCTGGATAGCTTCAATTGTTTGTGGCATTACACCATCATCAGCAGCAACAACAATGATAACGATATCAGTTGCTTTAGCACCACGTGAACGCATAGCTGTAAACGCAGCATGACCTGGAGTATCAAGGAATGTAATCATTCCATGACCTGTTTCTACATGGTATGCACCAATATGCTGAGTAATACCACCGGCTTCGCCAGCAGCAACTTTCGCTTCACGGATGTGATCAAGTAATGACGTTTTACCGTGATCAACATGACCCATGATAGTAACAACAGGCGCACGCGTTATTGCTTCACCAGAATGACCACGATCAGATAATACCGCTTCTTCAAGGGCATTTTCTTTCACTAAGACCACTTCACGACCCATTTCTTCTGCAACCAGTGCGGCAGTTTCTTGGTCAATCACTTGGTTAATGGTTGCCATAGCACCCATTTTGAACATAGCTTTTACAACTTCAGCGCCTTTAACAGACATTTTATTGGCTAGCTCTGCAACCGAAATGGTTTCACCGATGCGTACTTCATTAAGCTTAATTTCAACTGGTTTTGTAAAACCATGTTTTAAACTTTGAGGAGAAGATAAGCCTAACTTGCCTTTGCCTCTTGCATTACGTCCGCGGTTATTTCTGTCTTGACCGGCTGGTTTTTTCTTCTTACGACGACGGCCACTTTCATCCGCTGAATCACTTTTATCTTCAGCTTCTTGAGCGTATTTTGAAGAAGTTAAATGTACCACTTCTTTTTCTTTCGCCTTACGTTCTGCTTCTTGCTCTTTCCAACGAGCTTCATTTTCTTCAGCAAGTTTACGTGCTACTTCTGCAGACAATTTAGCTTCTTCTTCAGCTTTTGCTGTTAATTCCGCTTCTTGTTGTAGACGTAACTTTTTAGCTTCTTCGGTTTCAGCAGCTGGTGCTGGCTTAGCGGCTGACTCTTCAAGGTTTTTCGCTTTAGCGACAGCTGCTTGCTTAGCTTTAGCTTCGGCTTCAACTTTGGCTTCTGCTTTGGCTTCTGCTTGAACTTCTGCTTTAACCGCTGCAACAGCACGCGCATTTTCAGCTTCTTTTGCGTCTGCTTCTGCTTTAGCTTTCGCTTCAACTTCTGCTTGAACACGAGCTTCTTCAGCTGCTTTCGCTTCCACTTCTGCTTGTTGTTGCTCTTCTAAATCACTACGTTTTACATAAGTACGTTTTTTACGTACTTCGACTTGTACTGATTTTGCTTTACTACCATGACCAAGTACTAAAGTAGATTTTTTCTTACGGCTAAGCGTCATTTTACTTGGGCTAGCCGTTGAATCATCACCATGTTGTTTTTTCAAGTGGTCAAGTAGTGCTTCTTTTTCTTCTTGCGAAACAGAATCGGTTGCCGATTTATTCACGCCAGAGTCAGCCAATTGGCTCACTAAGCGATCCACCGGTGTACCGATTTCATTGGCAAGTTGTTCTACTGTTACTGATGCCATCTATATTTTTCTCCCGGTGAGTTATTCTTCGTTAAACCAACAAATATTACGAGCAGCCATAATTAGCTCTCCCGCTTTGGTTTCATCTAAGTCTTCAATATCTGATATTTCATCAACGCCTTGTTCTGCAAGATCTTCAAGTGTTCTCACACCTCGGCTTGCTAGAACAAATGCTAAGTGACGCTCTAAACCGGCAAGGTCTAATAGATCTTGCGCTGGCTCTGCACCTTCAAGTGTTTCTTCACTTGCTAATGCTTGAGTCGTAATAGCCGCTTTTGCACGTTCACGTAATTCTTCAATTGTGTCTTCGTCCATACCGTCAATGTCAAGCATTTCTGATACAGGTACGTAGGCAATTTCTTCTAATGAAGTAAAACCTTCTTCAACTAACATCAAGGCAAAATCTTCATCAAGATCGAGCTTATCAACAAATAAAGTTAACACTTTATCGTTCTCAGCTTGGTGCTTTTCGTTCATGTCAGCAACAGTCATGACGTTAAGTTCCCAACCAGTTAACTGGCTAGCTAAACGTACGTTTTGACCACTACGACCGATCGCCATAGCTAAATTACCTTCTTCAACGGCAATATCCATGGTGTTTTTGTCTTCATCAACAATGATAGAAGCAACTTCCGCAGGAGCCATTGCATTAATAACGTATTGTGCTGGGTTGTCATCGTATAAAACGATATCAACACGTTCGCCGCCTAACTCACTTGAAACGGCTTGTACACGTGAACCACGCATACCAACACAAGCACCAACAGGATCGATGCGTTTGTCGTTACTTTTTACAGAGATTTTTGCACGAGAACCAGGGTCGCGAGCTGCGCCTTTAATCTCAAGCATTTCTTCGCCAATTTCTGGTACTTCAACACGAAATAATTCAATTAACATTTCAGGTTTAGTACGGCTAACAAATAATTGCGCGCCACGTGCTTCAGGTTTAATTTCATACAATAAACCGCGAATACGATCGCCTGGACGGAAACTTTCACGTGGTAACATATCGTCACGGTAAACAATCGCTTCGGCATTGTTACCTAAATCTAAAATCACGCTATCACGACTCGCTTTTTTCACTACGCCGGTAATGATTTCGCCGATTTGCTCTTGATAAGCATCAACAATTAAACCACGTTCAGCTTCACGAATCTTTTGTACGATTACTTGTTTTGCCGTTTGTGTTGTTACACGGTCAAACTTAACCGATTCAATTTGTTCTTCAACATAATCACCAATGTTTAATTCTGGCTCATCATATTGCGCCGCTGCTAAACTAATTTCAGCATACGGATTTTCCATTGGCGTATCGCTTTCTCCAACGATTAACCAACGACGGAAAGTGTCAAATTCACCTGTTGTGCGATCAATACTGACACGAACGACGATATCGCCTTCATATTTCTTTTTAGTCGCTGTTTCTAAAGCGGTTTCCATCGCTTCAAAAATGCTTTCTCGTGGTAATGCCTTTTCATTAGAAACAGCATCTACAACCAGTAATATTTCCTTACTCATGCTAGTTAGCCTTTCTCAGTATTTTAAATTTATTTTTTATGGTTAAAAACAAGGTGAGCCTTGTCTATGTTACTGATAACGAGCTCATATTCCTCATTATCCACCATGACAATTAAGCTGTCGTTTTCAACGGCAATTAATTTACCTTTAAACTTGCGACGGCCATTTAATGGCATTGATATTTTTACTTCTACGGTTTCATCAACAACCGCTTCAAAATGCGCTTTGTCGAATAATGGCCGATCAAGCCCTGGTGATGAAACTTCTAAGCTATATTCACTACTGATCGGGTCTTCTACATCGAGAATAGCCCCTACTTGACGACTCACTTCTGCGCAGTCATCAACATCGATACCATTTTCATGGTCGATAAATAAGCGTAAAACCGAATGGTTACCGGCACTAATAAATTCAACGCCTAATAATTCCTTACCCGTTTCTTCAACGGCAGGACGTAACATTGCGGTTAATTTATGTTCAAATTTAGCCAATCATTTTTCTCCAATTTGGAAGAGTTCAGAAACAAAAAAAGGGCATATAGCCCAGCGATTTACCTTGCTGTTATTGCACATTTTCACATTGTTAAGATACAAAAAAGCCCCATTACGCGGGGCTTATTCACTGAACCCACGATGTAAACCAAGCAATAACTCTCTTGGTTCTGTATAACAATATCTTAGAAAATCTATCTAACAGCGATAAAAATCTATTCAGTGAAATATTGCTATATTCAAGCTGCGCAAATTATATAGACTTGCTATTTTTATAGCAAGTTAATTTTAGTAAGCAATGCCAAAACGGCATCGTAAAACCACCGTAATTTAAGCAGAAAACAAAGTAAAAATTATTCAACAAGAGACTAAAAATTATTGCGGCATAATCAGATAGTTAGTAAATTAGTTCCATTCATGTTAAAAATAATTAACTGTAATTATTTTGTTATCATTATAACGGCACTTAGCAGCATTTTGGAATTATATGTATTCATATTCTCAATTACTTTTAAGAAACTTTCTTTTTGCTTTAGGCTTTAGTGCCTGCGTGGCGCTTGCTAGTATAGTGCTATTGGCACTACAAACATCAGGGCAACAAAATCAACACCAGCAAACCCTACTCTCTCTAGAGCAAAAAACACAATTTATTAACCACGAAGAACTTGTTAAACATTTAGCACACTTCAATCGTTACCATTTTCTCAATATCATCAATAAAGAGGGAGCTGTTATTGTCAACCAACAGCAAAGCCCAATGCTATTGGACGAGTTAGTATTAGCCCCTATTAATGAGGTAATACTGCCTAACTCATCGTTAACCATACGTTATCAATTAGATGTAAGAGACAGTTTGACTTTACTACGCAATACAATATTGGCGGTATTTGTTTTGAGTATTATATTCATTGTTATTGCAGCATCATTCAGTATTGGGCGCTATCGTCGTTTGGCAGGAAAAATTAATCAGCAAATAAAACGAGACCTCGCAAGTGTTATTACCGGTGAAAATAACGATGATGAAATTGCAGATAATGAAATAGATTTACCTGAAATTCAACAACACTTGTCTGAGATCAAAGCACTTATTGCCAATAAAGTTAGTGCAACCGCCATACTAGAGAAAGATGCTTACATTGAACCGATTACTCAATTAGAAAATCGTAACCGTTTTATTCAGTTTTTTGAAAATGTTGAAAGTCGCTCTGACTTTGGTGTTTTAGCCATTACCCGTTGCTCGGAATTACAAACAATTAACCAAATTCACGGTTATCATGAGGGTGATAGCTATATTCGTAATGTCGCTGAGATAATGAAACATGCCATAAGCCGATATAACGGTGCGCAAGTGTTTCGTTTAAACAGTTCTGATTTTGCAACATTAATCCCTAACATTACCTTAAAAGCCGCAGAAAACTTTGCCAGCGATTTAACCGGTCGCTTCAATGAATATCAACAAGCATCTGACTTAGATTCTGTTGGTTATACTGGCATGGTTTATTTTGATAGCGATAAGCCTTTGGGTGAGCTTTTAGCTTTAGCTGATACCGGTATAAGTATTGCCCAAACACAGCAAATTAATGCCTGGTTTGCACAAACAGACAGCAGTATTTTAGCAAACAGTAGCGCCAGTTACGGCAACCAAAACTGGCGTCAAGAAATTGATAATGTAATTGAGAATCAAAGAGTTAACTTGCTCGTTCAAACAATTAAACCCAGCAGCCCAAATAATCGCGTATACGGCGAAATTTTAGCGCGCTTTATCAATAGTAATAATGATCTTCTACCCACAGCTTCTTTTTTTGCTATGGCTGAAAAACTCGATAAAATCGTTGCGGTTGATAAAATGATTATTGAAGCTGCGATTAAAGAGATCACTGAAAAGAATATGCTCGATAGCTTTTTTGGTATTAACGTTAGTGCCCGTTCAATAAACGATGGCCATTTCTTAATTTGGTTAGAAAGACGTTTACTACGTGACTCTGCCGTTGCCGCCAAGTTAGTTTTTGAAATCACCGAACACGGCTTACAACAAAACATTAAAACCAGTAAAAACTTTATTGATATGATCCACCGAGTGGGTGCACGCATTACCGTTGAGCGTTTTGGTGTCGGGCTAACGTCATTTAAATTCTTTCGAGATTTAAAACCTGATTTTATTAAAATGGATAGTACCTATACCCGTGAGATAGATGAAGATAAAAACAATCAGTACTTCTTACGTTTAATGGTAGATTTAGCCCATAGATTAAGCATTAGCGTTTTGGCTGAAAGCGTTGAAAGCCAAGAAGAAAAGTTCACCCTTGAAAAGCTATTTGTTGATGGCTGTCAGGGGTTTTATATCGGTAAACCTAAAAACATTTCAGCAATGTAGCTTGGTCTATTCCAATATTAGCGCTCTTAAGTAATAAACGATGCATTAAGAACGCTTTATTTATCGCCTGCTGTAAACGACATCAAATAAAGTAATGATTTATCATAAGGTAGTATACCTTTGAAGGCATTTCTTGATCACAAATAAACATCTGCTGATAAAAATGAATAACCCTACGCTTCATATGTTGTTTATTGCTAGATAAACACGGATAATAGTGCGAATTTTCACGGTAAAATATTGATCGAATGACTGATTATCTTCTGCTACTCGTTGGCACTGTATTAGTAAATAACTTTGTCTTGGTTAAGTTTCTTGGCTTATGCCCCTTTATGGGCGTGTCATCCAAGATTGAAACCGCTATCGGCATGTCGTTCGCGACAACGTTTGTCATGACCTTGGCATCTTTATTAAGCTACATTGTTAATAGTTATATTTTAGCGCCATTAGGCTTAGAGTATTTAACCACCATGAGTTTTATTTTAGTGATCGCCGTTGTGGTGCAATTTACTGAAATGGTGGTCCATAAAACCAGTGCCAATCTCTACCGTACATTAGGTATATTCTTGCCCTTGATCACCACTAACTGTGCAGTATTAGGGGTAGCGCTACTAAACCTTCAAGAACAACATAATTTTTTCGAATCCATTATCTATGGTTTTGGCGCAGCCGTTGGCTTTTCTTTAGTATTAATCATGTTTTCTGCTATGCGTGAAAAATTGGCCAATGCTGACGTGCCAACGCCATTTAAAGGCTCAGCAATAGCCATGATCACCGCGGGTTTAATGTCATTAGCATTTATGGGCTTTACAGGGTTGGTTAAGTTTTAATGAGTACTCTTATTGCAATATTAGTCCTTGGTGCCATGGCGGCATTATTTGGCGCTTTATTAGGTTTCGCTTCAGTACGATTTAAAGTAGAAGGTGACCCGCTTGCAGAGCAACTGGACGCGCTACTACCACAAACGCAATGTGGCCAATGTGGCTATCCGGGTTGTAAACCTTATGCCGAAGCTGTTGCAAACGGTGAAGCAATCAATAAATGTGCACCAGGTGGTGAAGACACCATCAAAAAAATTGCTGATTTAATGGGGGTTGAAGTTCAACCATTAGATGGAAATCACGAAACAGATAATTCACCGAAAGTTGCTTTTATTATAGAAGAAGATTGCATTGGCTGTACCAAGTGTATTCAAGCCTGCCCTGTTGACGCCATTATAGGCACAACAAAACAAATGCATACGATTATAGCAGACGAGTGTACAGGTTGTGATTTATGTGTCGCACCTTGCCCAGTAGACTGTATAGAAATGATCCCTGTTGCTACAACAACACAGAACTGGCAATGGGATTTAAATAATATTCCTGTTGTACAAATAGATTAGATGAGGTTTGGGTGGAATCGGTAATTGAACGTATACAAAAAGGAAGGTTTTCACAGTTTCATGGCGGTATTCATCCGCCAGAGCAGAAATTCCTTACCTGCACCAAACCTATTGCAAGTGCACAAATTCCTGAGCAATTAATTATTCCTCTGCGCCAGCATATTGGCCAAGCGGGAGATTTAATTGTTAGCATTGGTGATAAAGTCCTAAAAGGACAAATGTTAAGTACCAGTGACAGCCCGATGTCATTGCCTATTCATGCGCCCACCAGTGGCACAATCACAGCAATTCAATCTATGGCTATTCCTCATCCTTCTGGCCTGAGTGAAAACTGTGTGATTTTAACACCTGATGGTGAAGATACTTGGCAAGAGCGCCACATCTGTCCTGACTTTCAATTACTCAGTAAAGCGCAAATTTTAGAAAAAATTGCTGATGCTGGTATTAGCGGTATGGGCGGCGCTGGTTTTCCTACACAAGTAAAAGTTTCAACCTTAGCAAAAATAGACTATTTGATAATCAATGCGGTTGAATGCGAACCTTATATCACAGCTGATGACTTATTGATCCAAGAGCATAGCCCAACGATTTTAGATGGCATTAAAATTTTAGATCATCTTCTCGCACCGAAAAATATTCTTATCGGTATTGAAGACAATAAAGCAAAAGCGATTGAAGTATTAAAAAAAGTTACCGCTGATATTGATCATATTCATGTCTGTGTTATCCCGACAAAGTACCCTAGCGGCGGCGAAAAACAACTGATTAAGATATTAACTGGGCAAGAAGTTCCCAGTGGCGTATTGCCTAGCTCATTAGGTATGGTCATGCAAAATATTGCCACTTGTTTTGCTATTGCTGACGCGGTGATTAACGACACACCACTGATCAAACGTGTGGTCACGGTTAGTGGTCAAGCGCTTGATAAACCACAAAACGTTTGGGCACTTATTGGTACTCCCGTGGGTTATTTAACCCAGCAATGTGGCTACAGTAATAGCCAAGATAAGCATTTGATTATGGGCGGCCCTATGATGGGCTTTAGTTTAGCTAATGATCAAATTCCAGTAATAAAAACCACTAACTGTATTTTAGCGCCCAGTGAAATTGAAATAGCCTCGCCCTTTTCCTCAACCAGCAGTAAAGAGGTAGAGTGCATTCGTTGTGGGCAATGCGCTGATGTTTGCCCTGCACAATTATTGCCACAAGAATTGCAGTGGAGTGCGAAAGCAAAAGATCAATCACAACTCGAAATGCTTAATTTGTTTGATTGTATTGAATGCGGAGCTTGTGCTTACGTCTGTCCAAGCCAAATTCCTTTAGTGCACTATTATCGGGTAGCAAAAGCTGAAATTCGCCAACAGAAACTACTCGACATTAAAGCTGAAAAAGCAAAAGTGAGATTTGAAGCGCGTAAATTACGTCTTGAGCGCGAAAAAATTGCTCGTGCAGAAAAACATAGAATTGCAGCCGAAGCACGTAAAGCTAGAATGAATGCAGGTACCACGGAAGCCAAATCAGAAAAATCTGCTGTTGCCGCGGCCCTTGCTCGTGTAAAAGCAAAAAAAGCACAAACTAATAACAGTGAAAATAGCCCAGAGACTATCAACGCACCAGCTGCGCAAATTGACGACAGTAAAAGCCAAGTGGCGAATGCGATCGCCAGAGCTAAGGCAAAAAAATTAGCACAAAAAAATCAGGCCGCTGAAAATCAAGCGCCTGATAATGCAACCTTAGCGACAACGACTGAAGCTGCGCCTGTAAATGATAAAAAAGCCAAAGTGGCTGCTGCTATTGCAAAAGCGAAAGCAAAAAAATTGGCAGAAAAGGTACAGCAAGAAGCAGCGAGTGAAACAGTAGACCTAGTAGCTGAGTCAACAGTGAGTGCAACGGGAGCAGAGGCAGAAAAAGACGCTGAAACCAAGCTTGATAAAAAGCTCACCACTGAAGCTACACCTG
>TARA_B110000467_G_scaffold164898_1_pt1 | contig 15826 bp, 14 predicted proteins | sample TARA_B110000467 | Tara Oceans TARA_B110000467 (sample SAMEA4398341) | marine metagenome | biome: Polar Biome; feature: [MES] marine water layer (ENVO:01000295) within the mesopelagic zone...; material: water (ENVO:00002006), including particulate matter (ENVO:01000060) such... | reverse complement strand
CGGTGCCCGAGAGTGAGTAAGTGATGGATGCCGATTCGGGATCACTGGCAGAAGCAGTCACCACAGTCGTTCCCACAGCCGAAGTTTCAGCGAAAGTAACCGCTGCAAGATTACTCGTGAGTGTGGGTGCTTCATTTGTATTAGCCACACTTAGTGACAATACCTCTGTCACGGTAATACCATCTACGGTGGTCTCTACATTGACGCTGTAGTCGGTTTTGGTTTCATAATCCAATAAGGAGGCAAGCTTTATAGTTCCATTACTATCAATACTGAATTGAGCACTGTCTGTTCCTGAGAGCGCATAATTAATTGTGCCACCCTCAGGATCAATTACAGCCGTGGTCGCCACTATTGTATCCACTGTTGAAGTCTCTGTGATGGTTGTATCAGCCAATGCAACATTAACACTATGCGCCTCATTCACATCTGTCAGTGAGACTGTCATCGCAGTTGAGGTACTTTGTGTGCCATCAGAGGCGGTGATAATTAAATTGTAATTATTCTTGGTTTCATAATCCAAGGCACTGTTGAGCGTGACAGTACCATCATTAGCAATCGTAAATTTGTCACTGCCCTCCCCAGAGAGCGAGAAATTCACAGTGGCAGCTTCAGGATCAACTGCAGAGGTGTTAATCACCGTAGTTCCAATAGCCAAATTTTCAGCAAAATTTACCGCGGCTAAAGCGCCCAATAATTCCGGGGCTTCATCAAGGTTATTTACAGCGATTCTGATTGGCACCATAACAATATCATTATTTTCTTTGGTATAAATAATTGTAAGTGCAAATGATTGGTTACTCTCATAATTTGCATTACCATTATAAATTAAGTCGTTGCTTTCCTGATCGTAACTGAATAACTCACTGCCAAAGCCAGCAAGTTGCACCGTATAAGCAATTTCAGATGGATTATCTATCGCTATATTGGCAACAGTAGAGGTGAGGCTATTCTCATCTATCGTTAATAAATTTTGCGTCAAGACCGTTTCAAATACTTGAGTGACTTGCACTGTATTCGTTGCTTTACGTTCTACCGTGGTTTCTGAGGCAACTTGGGTGGTCTCTTGTGCTACTTCCTGAGTCTCGACTTCACCCGTTTCTACTTCAACCTCAACATTAATCTCACCCGCAAAATCATCGGCAACTGAGAGAGTATCTGGTGCAGCTTGAGATGAATTATCTGAAATACCAGAGGAATCCAATGCACCTTCATTAACTTGAGGTTGTGACTCAGTCTGAGTATCTGCATCAGCTTGCACCTCAGTCTCACTGCTAGATACAGACTCAGTTTCAGTTTCAGTTTCAGTTTCAGCAGAATTATCTGTACCAGAATCCTCAGTGGAGCTAGCCTCTTCATTGCTTTCCTCTGACTCAGTTTCATCGCTCGCTTGAGTGTCAGATTCCTCACTATTTTCGGCTTCAGATTCTTCGTTGTTGCCTTCAGATTCTTCACTTTCTGCTTCTTCCTCTGACTCTCCTTCTTCAGATTCTTCTTCTGACTCTTCTTCTGATTCCTCACCCTCTTCTTCAGATTCACTTTCTGCTTCTTCTTCCTCTTCTTCTTTATTAGCCACCAAACTGGCTTGAAAGGCATTCAACATCTCAGTGGTGAGGGCTTGTGGCAAGTCAATTTCATCAGTTGGATCTTCCACTACTACCACAAAACCATTTTCTGTTAATACGATATCACCATCAGTATTTTGGGTTGGGACAACGCGCATCTCCTCCCCATAGATAAAAGCTGCTGTGGTACGTTGATTGACACTATCCACTATGGTGATCCCACCCCGAATACCGATAGTGGCAGAGTTAGTCTTAATAATAGCGGGTTTCTTTTTGGTTACTTTACCACCCACTAAGCGGAGTAAGCCTCGGCTAGTCACTTCTAGCGAACCTTCTGCAGTTTCTGGGTTATAGATAAATCGATCTAGCGTCACACTGGAATTTGGACCAATCGTAAAGGCTGTCCCGTCAATTAATAGCATTTGAGCTTTACCCACACCATCGGTTTCAATAGTGTGATTCTGGATGATCTTATAGCCTGCTTCGACAAGTTTACGCTCTTCTTCTAAAGTGAGATCGGTGGTGTTTTTATTTACGGCCGCAGCCACACCGATTCGATCTTGAGCGACCACGGGTTGCCAGCATAAAGACATAAGTATGCTCATCAGGCCAATTCTGCTTGGCCATTGAATAAAAAATTCTTTTGTCATATGGTCAGCTCTACCCTAAACTTATTACCGTCACTCAAAGAGCCCCCTCCTTGAGTAAATTGCAATATTCTTACTTTTTTCTACACCATTAAACATTATCCCCGCGGTTAACCAAACTCAGTCAGGTCAATGATGACATTTTATTGACATTTAATGACACATATGACAATTTAAGACAATTAAGTGACATATAACGACAATTATTGTTATTTTTTAATTAAAGATCTCCATCAAGTCAATAAGGTAAAAATTAATAATGTTAGAAGGCCATTGCGAATGTAGAAAAGTTAGCTTCCAAGTTAATGGCGAAATGAATCAATTGTCACATTGTCATTGCTCTCAATGCCGCCGAATACATGGTGCTGCTTATGGTAGCTATGCATGTGTTTTGAAATCAGAATTTCAATATTTAACGGGCAGTAATGAGGTTAAAAATTATGCCTCTTCAGCTGATTTAACTCGTGTTTTTTGCCTGCACTGTGGTTCGAATATCATGGCTATTATTAAAACTGAGCCAACACAATTATACCTGGCTATGGGCCTCATCAATGGTGAACCCATAATCCCTGATGATCACCATCATATTTATGTCGGTTCAAAAGCCAATTGGCATTCTATCACTGATGATTTACCCCAATATGATGAAGATACAGTAGAGGTTAAATCGTGATTCAATTGCGAAAAATGGCTATGTTTGGATTTCCAGAGATAGCGCGCGAACTTGGCGCAGATCCAGCTCAAATTCTCAATAGTCATGGTTTACCTTCTGATTACTTCAAAGCGATTAAGGTCGACGATTTAATGACAATGCAAGACGCTGAACAACTTATGGAAACTCTTGCTGATAAAACCAAAGCACATCATTGCGGAGCTTTAATGGGAAGTCGACAAGATATCGGCTTCCTGGGTATTATTGGTTACATCATGCAACAATCCAGCACAGTGCGTCTGGCACTGGATGCTCTGCATGAACATCTAACTTTGCACCACGAAAAAGGACAAACAGGCGTCGCTAGTTACGGTGATGTTTCTGGTTTGTATTGGAATAATCCGTTGCCTTTTGAGGAGCAACACTACACCAATGAAGCGGCAATGGCACAAGCTGCTGTGGTTTTAAGGGCAATTATTGGTAATCAATTCAGAGCTAAAACGGTACATTTTACCCATCGAGCACCTGCTGACATCAAACCTTACAAACAAATCTTCAAAGCGCCTGTGTATTTCAATCAAGCTAAAAATGAAATCATCTTTGATAGTATCCTTTTAAAAAAGAAAATTATAAAAGCCGATCCCCTCTTAAAAGAAATTCTTATTGCCAAAATTGAAAAACACCATCCTCATAAAGATAATGACCTGCTTAGCGAGGTTGAAGTTTTGATTAGGCAGTCACTGCAAGGTCAGCAATATCAAATCGAAGTGATCGCGAAACATCTCTCACTTCACCCTCGGACCCTCCAACGCAAATTACAGGATTTAGGTATCTCTTATTCGGGATTACTTGAGAAAATCAGGCGCAACATCGCCCAAGAACGACTGGCTAATGCCGACATATCCATTACTCAGCTTTCTGATTATTTGGGCTATGCAGATAATACCGCCTTGACAAGAGCTTTTAAGCGTTGGTTTGGCATCACTCCAACGGAGTGGAAAAAAAAATACAAAACATAATTTCAAGCAATTGATGATGGAATTATTACTTGGACAGAGCCACAAACACACCAGCCCATTCTGGTCCTGGGGGGTTTGCTTGAAGCATATTAATTCGCGCCGTAAATAATTCGTAGTAATGCTTGAAACTGGGTACTTTATTTTCATGGGCTTTAATGTGCCTCATAGCTGCATCCCAATCTTGTCCACGATAGGCTCGAAGGAATGCTTGATGCGCTATCCGGAAAGCCTCGGCATCCTCGACATCGCTCTCATTACCTTCAAAGACAGTATAGATAGTGACTGGCTGAGTCTTCCCTTTAACTGCCAATAGATCGAGCTCAAATATTTCATACCCTGATAAAGATTTGACCGTATCAGTACCCACTATTATTTGAAACCCATACTCACCAGACTGACCTTCGAGTCGAGAGGCTAAGTTTACCGTGTCACCCAGAACAGTATAATCAAAACGCTGCGTTGAGCCCATATTCCCAACGACACAATCACCAGTATTAATCCCAATGCCTACTGCCATGGTTTTTTTACCCTCAGCGGCTAACTCTTCATTTAGTTTTTGCATAGCATGACCCATCGCCATGGCTGCTTCTATCGCTAAATTTGCATGCTCAGGTTGATCAGTGGGTGCATTCCAAAATGCCATAATACAATCACCCATGTACTTATCAATGGTTCCCTCAGTGCTTAAAATCTCATCTGAGAGGACTGACAGTAATTTATTGATTAATTGTGTTAGTCCCTCAGGATCATCTTTATATTGTTCGGAAATTCCAGTAAAACCTCGGATATCAGAAAACATCACAGTCATCTCTTTGCTCTGACCACCCAACACCAGTGACTCACTCGATTGAGCTAATTTTTCAACCATGGCAGGCGCTAAATATTGAGAAAATGCAGTTCTCACTTTACTTCGCTCTAGTTCTGTAAAAAGGAAATTAAAAAAAGTAATAACCAAATAAACTATCAAGCAAATCACTGCTGGTGAGATTGGATCAACTAAAAATTGCTCCTGAATAAATAGGTAATAACTGCCATAAAATAGTCCACCAAGACCTACCAAAAAGACCACCAAACCGCCGATAGGACCTTGTCTTTGAATCACTAAGGTGACTAAGATTGAGAGACTTAAACCTGCCAGAAGTTCGAGCCCAAGCAACCAATCTGGTCGCTGCAAAAAGGTTCCTGAAATAAGCTGCTGAATAAATTGAGCTACAATCGTCACCCCTGGGATATTTTGTTCAACGGCTGTTGAGCGCAAATCAAATAGTCCCGAAGCACTGGTCCCAATGACACTGATTTTCCCGTCAAAATACTCTTCAGAAAGCGTGCCATCGAGAACTTTCCAGGCTGGTACAATATTCAAATTTGATATTTTCGTGGAATATATCCAGAGACTGCCATCTGGATTAGTGGGTATTACAAGATCACCAAGCTTAATATGATTTATGCCTGTGGCCTCGCCAAAAGCTTGCTCACTTGATGCATTTGAGGACTTGATTTGATAGGTGCTAGCCCCGATCGCTACCCGGACCATTTCCAATGGAAATGAGGGGACTAGGGTCTCGCCTATGGTTTCAAAAGTTGGAATGGTGCGGACCACTGAGTCATCATTCCCAATACTCATACTTCCCAAGCCTTGACTAACGGCATTTAAAAGTGAAATATTTTGCTCAAGACCAGTGTAATTACGTAAAAATTGTCGTGGCTCATCCCCTTGCACCACAACACCCGCTTTTATCGGTGGCCCAACTACTGTTTGATTGTTATGCAGGGCCAAGCCCAGAACTACAGTTCCATGTTGCTCAATAGCAGCACTGAAAATCTCATCGTGATCAATGGCTGCATCTAAAGCACTGACGACTGCCAAATTATCACGATAAGTTTCTTTTAATTGGTTGGCACCAGTTCGATCTGGTTCGGCGAAAACCATATCAAAACCAGTAGCAAGAGAGTAATAACTGCGATTAACTAATTCAGCAACCACATTTCGAGGCCATGGCCATTGTCCATAACGACGCAAAGACTCATCATCAATATCAATCACTATTACAGGATCATCAACTAATCGTTCTCGAGGATAATATTGTTGCAATCCATCAAATGATCGTAATTGTAATTCAGTAAATACCTCACCCGGATCCAGCAAGGGAAGAAACGCTGCCATCACTGCAAACGGTAATAATAATCTTTTACCTAATTTTGACCAATTAATTTTCATTATCACTAGTTCAACTTAATCTCTGTTATTACCTGCATACCTAAATTCTACTTTATTATTTACTCACCAATGAGTACTTATAATTATTTTAGTCATAAAATGTCATAAAAATGTCGTAATAAGCCTAGTTAAATTGTAATTAAACTTTAAAATGAATATGTATCAAATCATTAATGAATATTATGCTAAAAAAATCTCTTATTCTTTGTATTTTTTTTGGAGCTTTCTTCTCTGCCATAGCTGTTGCTCAAAATGTAAACCCAACTATAATTGATAAGGAAGAGCTAGAGAAAACGCAAAAAGAGCGCGACCGAATTTTTAGTGAAATAATTGATCAGCCCACCAATATGGATAATTTATTTAAGTATGCCAATCTTTCTATTTTGGTTGGTGACCTAGAAGCAGCAGTGGGTATTTTTGAGCAAATGCTAATCTATAACGAGGAGTTACCCCGTATTCGGCTTGAATTAGGTGTTTTGTATTATCGCTTAGGGGCTTTTACAACCGCTAAGTCTTACCTCGAAAGTGTCAAACTTTATAATCCACCTGATCAAGTCTTAGAGAATGTGAATAATTTTTTGAGTGCCATCGATGACTCGGAACAAACTTTTAAATTCAGTTCTGTCATGGGGACATCCATCACTCGTTCTAGTAATGCAAATTCTGGTTTAGATGCTGACATCATCAACATTGCTGGTTACCCCTTTTTAGTCTCCCCAGAAACAAAGCAACAACCAGATTTCAGTCGCAGTTTATCTTATACCTTATCTGTCAATCATGATCTCAAGCATCCTCGTGGTGATACTGCCCGTTACATCGTCTCTCTTTCTGATACCAAACAAGATGAATTTAAACGTTTTGATCTACAAACTATGGTCTTTTCGGCTTCTCGACAATACAACTTTGATGCGGATGAAGGTGCGTGGTTTTCTAAACCAACTATTGTGCCATCCTACAGTGCCTTTAAGGTGTTCTTGGATGGTGAGGGTTTACTTACCTCACACAAGCTCTCAACCACCTTTGGTGGTATTCTTAATAAAAGCTCCTCAGCGGCATTCGAGCTCTTCCTTGATCAAAGAGATTTCTTGGGCAATGATACCAAATCAGGGCAAATGCATGGCTTTACAATGAGTAATAATCGTTTTTTTTCTGAGCGCGGCATAAATAGTCAGCTAAAATACGGTTATGATCACTTCAATGCTGGTATTGATTCTGAAAATTATGGCCAACATAATTTTGAGGTTAGCGCGAGTCGCACCATGCGTCTCTCCATTTTACAAATCTTCGGAGTAAATCCCCCTTGGCGAGATGGATGGAGAGTGAGTGGTAGCTTGAGCCATCGGATCAAAAAACATGCTTCAGGTACTGAGATCTTTCCAAAACGTCGGGACCGTATTAATTCACTACAAATAAGCGCGAGCCGACCAATTAATGATTGCTGGATATCTAATTTTAGTTATCGTTACAATAAATCCAAAAGTACTGTCGACTTATTTAATATAAAAAATAAGCAGGTCAGTATAGATTTTAGTCACGTTTGCCTGAATAATTAGAATCGTTACTATTGATTTATGGCAGAGATTTTATCTTCAATTTCTTGAAATAAGATTTCATGTTCCTCAAATAACTCTTCCAAATCTTCTTTCGTCAGCTCCAAGAGTTTTACCTCATCAAGAGTCGTGATAGTGGCATTGCGTGTGGTGTTTCCCAATAACCCCATTTCTCCAAAATAATCTCCAGGACCCAGTCTGACTGGTTCATCAATCTCTACTTGTACATGGCCAAACTCGATAATGTACATTGAGTCAGCTTTATCACCCTTACTAAATACTGGTTTTTTAGCTGGCATGATCACTGGATCTAGTTTTTGATTAATCTTACTCAATGCTGCTATGGGCAACTTAGCAAATAAGGGTATTTCAGTAATAGTCTCAATGCTCACCAAAAAATTCTTCTTTTGTATTTCCTCATAATAAGCTGATGCCAATATGGCAGCTGGCAAAGCGAACATTCCAATACCCAGAAACATAGTTAAGCTGGCTAAAATTTTTCCAGTCAATGTCGCTGGGTATATATCACCATATCCAACAGTGGTTAGTGTTGCTATACCCCACCACATCGCATCCGGAATGCTACCGAATGCTTCTGGCTGTACTCCGCCCTCAATAAAATATATTAATATGGAAAATACTAATAACACACTTAGCACCATAATTTGCGATCCCAGCAAGGCAAATCTTTGCAGATAAATAGTGCGAACTAGGGTGTTACTGGGAAATAAAATACGCGTATGTTTATAGATCTCAAAAACTCGAAATAAACGAAATGCGCGCAGATCAAATACCCCACCCAAAATAAAATAATTGAGTACAACAATGAGATCAATTCCACCTAAAAAACCCAGACGTTTGTCTAAATAGGTTCTAATGACAATTTCTATTACAAAGATAATAATAGAAACCAGATAGAATAATTCAAACAGAGATAACCACTCTGGATAGCTCTCCATAAGTGTGGTCGAAGCTATAATTTGATGCAAAATATTTAACGCAATCAGAATCCCGAAAAAATTTTCTAGGTAACGCTCAAATATATTTTTTATATTCATACTCTATAAACTATGAGATCAAAGAATCACCGACTCATTCTGACTTATCTTCAGCAATGTTTGGAATAGCATTATCCACACTCTCAGGAGTTGATTCCACATACAAAGAAGTCGAAGGATAAGCGAATTCAGAGCCATTTTCTCTCACCACTCGCATAATCTCATAAATGAAATTTTGTTTGATGGCCGTAAACTCAGTAAGATTAACCGGTGCCATATAACAGAGAACTTGCACGTCTATTGAACTGGCACCAAACTCCACTGCGCGAGCAAAACATTCTTGCCCAGGATTTTCAGCAATTTCGTCTGAATCATTCATGTAAGTTTCAATATCAGCACAGATTTTTGCCAGTTGCTCGACGGTTGTGGAGTAGACTAAATTAATTTTCCAGTTAAGGCGCCGATAAACCATTTCCCCATGATTGATGACCTTTACATCGGAGAGGTCTTTATTTGGAATAACCATCGGTGCTGTATTAAATAGACGCACCGTGGTGGAACGAAACCCAATTTGCTCCACCATGCCATGCATCTCCCCAATGACTTCAATACGATCGCCAGGCTGAAAACGATTCTCACCAATAATCAAAATACCAGCAATTAGATTTTTAAATAAGTCTTGTGCACCTAGTGCAACAGCCACTGAGAAGAGACCTAAACCAGCTATTAATGGACCAATCTCAACTCCAAAAATATCCAGAATGATGGCTAAACAAATGATCCCTAAAATCATTCTTACAGCCCGCTCCAACCACATCGACATTGAGGCTGTGAGCCATGTCGTGCTCGATAATACTCCAAAAATTGGAGTGACCGTGTTCATTAGAGCACTGAATATTGTAAACGCTACTAGGGCTTCAACTAAATTAGAACCAAACTCACCAAAATCACCTGTGATAGGCAGATATACTGTCAGCACATAAAGACCGATCACAATGGGAACATAACCAAGTGGGCGCTCTAATGATTTTAATACCACATCATCGATACTTGATTCGGTATTCTCAGTAAGTTTTGCAAGCCATGCTAATGCACGTCGTATAAAAAATATGCGCGCCAAAAATGACAGTAACAAAATAGTAATTGCCACAATTATCTCGGTGATACTCACGCCCCAGAGACCGTTTGCCCAGATCCCATTAAATATATTTAGAAATTCAGTCATAATTTAAAATGAATAAGAAAAGTTAGTGGCTATACCCTCATCACGTTTAAGCGCAGTTATAGGTGGCCTTGAATCATAGAATGTATTGTACTGCAAAGTGACTTTAAATTTTTCATTCATTTTAAAGTCTAAAGCGCCTATGAGACTCGCTTTAAAATCTTCGTTTTTCTCAACTGCAGGTTGATAATATACGGTTAAGTTGAAGTCCATATTTTCAGAGACCTCAAAATCATCATGGAAATAGGTAGCAAGTCGTTCTGTGCGAGTTTTTAACTGATTCATATCTTCTTCGTTTTCTGACAATACACCCAAGCCTAAGCGGGCATGATCATTTACTGTGATTCTTGCTCCTGCTCCAACAATATCTCTTTGCAGGTAACGAAGAAAGGGATTTTTTCCATGCTGCAAAAACATTTCTAAGTCATAAATTGAGTCATTTTTGAGCACCAATCTGGCATGTGCCATTGTGGAATCATTCCATTTTATAGTATTAGTTTTACGCTCTTCCTTTTTTAGGACCAAAAATGAATCATAACGGTCAGTATTATTATCAAAACGAATTTGTGCAGATAATGAGTCACGAATCTTATTTCCCCGAGAAGCACTTATGGCAAAAGATACTGAAGTAAAAAATCCAATATCACCCTCCCGTCGCATATCTTCGATATTGACAATGGCATCAGCAACTACCAAATTAGGTAACCCTAAAAGTAATATAAAAATAGCAATTAGCCTTTGTATATTCATTTATTTACTGTCCTTTTAAAAAAAATCTGCATTCAATTTTTTAACTTTGTAACCCAAATAAGCGAGTATCATACTGATAAGTAATGAAAAGTATACTGGTATGATATAACCATAAACTGTAATGATTCCACCCAGAATAAAATTAGTAAAATGCAAGATAGCTGCCCAGAATAAAATAAATGACACTATCTTGAGAATCAACGCTCTACTCATCATGTCCACTATAATTAAGTATCATAGTTATAGTATCCTATAAAAAATGTATCCAAATCAATTAATTAAAAGAATATAAAAGATTCAATTAGCTAAGATTATGATTGCTTGAATATTAATATATTGTCGCTTAATGTCAATATATGAGTATTATCAAGGACTAACTAATGTATTTTGGTTTCTTGGTAACATCAAAATCAAGAAAAAAAGAAGCGTGTTAAGCATTCCACCAAATAAATATAAATAATAAAAATCACCAGTTAATGCGTGACTATGTGCTACGAGATACACCACCAATGGAGCTACAGAAAAAGACAGAATGTATTTAATGCCGTAAATCATGCTTTGATATTCTGCTGGAGCGAAACGAGCCAACAGAATATTCTCAGCCGGCAAAATACTAGAATTAAATGCCACAATGACAAGTGCAAATAAAATTAATGAAATATGATCCATATCAGCAAACACAAATAATAAAAGTCCTTGCAGCAACATGCCATAGGCATAGATTAATCTCACCGAATAATGATCAGCTGCAATGCCACCCAAATAATTCATGAGCCCACTGACTACATAGATACTGGAGACTACTAGCCCAATTTTTGCAGTATCAAGGGCCATAACTTCTGTCAATCGAATATCAATCACTTTTGGTAATGAGGTTTGTAACACCTGAAAGGTAAACCCAATACATGTGACACCAATCAGCATAACTATAATAATTTTTACATAATCACCTTGATCTGGGTTATCAGAAAACTTTGGGGAATGATTATTGTGTAGTGCAATCCTTGCTGAATATAAATGCCAACTTAGTGTAATACCCAATATTATTGATACTAAGCCAGGTAAAATGAAAGCAAATTGCCAGCCAAGATTATCCACAAGATAACCAGCAATAAGGGCGCCAATACCAATCCCCACACCACCAAAAATATTATTAAATCCCAATGCTCTTCCAGTGTTTCCTGGCATATTGACCACCCAAGAAATACCAGCTGGGTGGTAAATTGAGCAAAACAAACCCAGAATTGATAGGTTAATCATCAAAGCCCATTTGTTATCACTTAAGCCACACAAGACAGCTGCAACACCCAACCCAAAAAACATTACAGCGATCATACCAGTCCGACTCCAACGATCACTTAGCCAACCAGCTGGCAGAGAACCAAGCCCTACTAACAATGATCCTATAAACCATAGATTGATTAAATCAGCGTAGGACAATTGCCAGTCATCTTCAATTCCTAAAACAATAACAAAATAGATGGCAGCAAACATATGCATAAACAAATGTCCTGTTGCTGCATAAAAAGTGGCTAATTTATCTTGCATAAGAAAAATAAATGTAATTCATTAAATTTTCTGATTCAACAGTGTTCAAGTACATTCCTTTATTAGGATGGGATTAATATAATAAGAAAAGTATAAACTAGGATCACATTAGTTACACTTTTTCAATCGAAAGTAAGAGGTAATTTACATGTTATACAACAATATACTTGAAATGATTGGAAACACACCAATCGTCAAACTTGATAGAATTGGACGCTTTTTTGGATCCTGTTGCTGATAAATTGCTGCAAGCTATCGTACTTATCTTTTTAGTTCAATCTGATCGAATTTGGTATGTCGATATTATAGCTGTAATCATTATAGGTCGTGAAATAACTTTATCTGCATTAAGAGAATGGATGGCAACCATTGGCAATTAGAGATAAAGTCATGGTCTTATGTCTGTTAAGTTGAAGATCACATTACAGATGTTTGGTATTGGTTTTATGGTTTATTTGCAACCAATTCTAGGTATTTATGAATACGCTCTAAGCTTCACATTGCCCTTGTTATCTGCAGTGATGACTTTGTGGTCAATGTATTAATATCTTGAGGCTGCTCGGCCGTCAATGCAGAAAGAGTCCTAAATTATTTATTAAGCTTTCAGCTTTCACTGCCTTAACAAAGTATGCTATATGTAATATGCATATATGACTGAGATGCAAGAATAATGACAAAACAATCCAAGCAGAAATTAACCTCTCTGGTATTAACTATTATGCTGGGTTTATTGGCTTTTAATACAGATGCTTAATTATTTTATATTCATATTATCAGTATCATTAAGCATATCTGCTTGGTCTTATGATCTTGATGATTTTACAAAATTTAACAATACTAAAGTATGTCTTGATTGTAATTTAAATAATATAGAATTATTAAATAAAGTATTAATAAACAGTATTTTAAATAACTCTTCTATTTCTAATTCTACTTTAAATAATTCAATTTTTAGGTATGGAAATTTAGTAAATGTGAGATTCGTGAAATCGAATTTACAAGGTGTAGATTTTACTAATGCTAATCTAAAAAATTCTAATTTTAGGTTATCTGATTGCACTAATAGTAATTTTACTTCTACAAATCTTAATAATGCTAATTTTTCAGGAGCAAACTTAAAAAGGGCATCATTTAAAAATGCAAAACTGAAATATGTAAATTTCAGGGATGCAAATCTTGAGGCCACGTTTTTTGAGGCTACTGATCTCACTCAAGCACAATTAAATAACGCTGAACTGAATAATGTTAATTTTAGTTTCGCTATTCTTATAGAGTCGAACTTTTCTGGTGCAAATTTAACGGGTGCAAATTTGGCAAATGCAGATGCCAGAGGAGCTGATTTTACAAATGCAAAGTTTATAAATGCTAATCTTACTAATACTAATCTCAGTAATGCCACTCTCTATGGTGCTGACCTTAATAAAGCTGACTTAAGATTTGCAAATCTTACCAATACAGACCTAACTAATGTCAGCTATTGCAGGACGATGATGCCATGGGGCCTCATAAATGATGATTGTAGTTAAAGTTGAGTTAGATTAGTTTTTTATAATTAAGGATAACTTTAGCTATCAAGATTGGTACGAACGCATTTTCTTAATTGGAGATCTTGGATTTCCTCAAGTAATACTTTTAGCTTTCTGAACTCATTTACTTCAGGGGCTACTCCTGACGATTGATAGCCTATAAAATCTTTTCCTGTAATTGGATTTGATATAGAGATTCCAGCAGTGAAGGATGGAGTGCTTCTTGCTGCACCTTCAATTGTTTCTTCAGCGATCGTATTGATTAGATCTGAGACTTGAATCTTAGCTTCGTTTAATTGTCGACAGTTTAATACGGCAGGATTTTTGTCAAAATGAACTTCCTGTTGAGCAATCTCTGGATAAACATAGACAGGTGAGGCACAACTAGCTAAAAAAAATGTGGCTACGGTAAATAAAAAAGATAGTTTGGTGATATAAGACACTTTCATTTGTTCCTCACTAGTGTTTTTCTAAATCTAGGCTAATATAATTATAAATGACATATGATGACAATTACTATACAACTAATTGTAATGATATCCAATCCAAAAGATAAATAATTTCATCGAAATAGGAAATTGATGTTTTAAATAAATCTAAATAGGTTGGTTAGGAGCGCTCTATGAACAATTTAGAGCTAATTATTAAATGATTTGATGTATCCAAATGAGGTCACTCATTTAAAAAAAAGAAATTTTGAGACAATAAAAATGAATGGCATGGTCATAGGTAGGGTAACTTATGAGCCAACTAGCAATGAACCAATAAACTATAAATCAATCAATTCGTCATAAGAGAATTGCCAATCAACTTCAATCTCAAGAACAATTACGAAACAAATCGCAGCAAACATATGCATAAATAACTCTCCAACTGCTGCATAAAATGTAGGTAATTTAGATTGTGAGACTGACATACAATATTTCTCTAAATATTTTCTCTGATTGGATGGTGCTCAAGTATATTCCTTTGCTAGGATAGGTATTACATTTAGATGAAAAATATAAACTAGGTTTAATAAGGAAAACAGCTAATGTCCGCACCATTTGCAATTATTTCCCTTGAAAAACAAAAAAAAGATGCCAAACAATTCGCACAAGAATTAGGTGAAAGCTTCCTGCAATGTGGGTTTTGTGGAATTAGTGAGCATACTCTTGATCTTGATCTTATTGATGATGTGATGATTATTTTTAAAGAATTTTTTGCTCTTCCACACGCTACAAAAAAACAGTATTTTGATCCTAAAGTTAAAGGCGCTCGAGGTTACACGCCGACTCGTATAGAGACGCCTAAAGATAGTAATCACGCAGATTATAAAGAATTCTGGCATGTGGGGCGAGAACTTGAAAGTCACCATCCACTATCACAATGGATGCACAAAAACTTAGATGTCAAAGAGATTGAGAAATTTAACAAAAAAACTAATGCCTTATATGATCAATTTGATAAATTAGGTCAATCCCTCCTTTCAGCCATCGCTATATTCTTAAAACTTGATGCCACCTATTTCATAACTCATGCTGGAGCAGGTAACAGCATTATGCGTGCAATACATTACCCTCCGATTGAATTAAAAGAAGAGGCGCAAAGAGCAGGTGCTCATGAAGATATCAATTTAATCACACTACTAATAGGTGGACATCAAAGTGGGCTTGAATTACTCACCAAACAGGGAAAATGGGAAAAAATTCAAGTTGAGCGTAATATCATTATTTGTAATATTGGCGATATGCTACAGCGATTTACTAATCACTATCTACCTTCAACGACTCATCGCGTATCAGCCTCAATGATGGAGGCAAAGATATCGCGTTATTCTATTCCTTTTTTCGTGCACCCAAACTCGGATTGGCGCATCAAAACACTGGCTGATTGCATCACTAATCAAAATCCAAATCGTTATTCTGAAAGTATCCTAGCAGAGGATTTTCTTGCCTCAAGATTGAGAGAAATTAATCTAGCTTAACCAATAACTAAAGAGAATTTTATGTCTATAACCCCAAAAAATATCTACATAAGTGTCATGATTGGAATAATAATCTCATTCTCAAATGTATTAGCAGATGATGATTCATATGAAGTATTTAAGGCGTATCAATCATATTCTAGAAACTGGATGAATATGGATGCA
>TARA_B110000467_G_scaffold31463_1_pt1 | contig 16012 bp, 11 predicted proteins | sample TARA_B110000467 | Tara Oceans TARA_B110000467 (sample SAMEA4398341) | marine metagenome | biome: Polar Biome; feature: [MES] marine water layer (ENVO:01000295) within the mesopelagic zone...; material: water (ENVO:00002006), including particulate matter (ENVO:01000060) such as...... | reverse complement strand
GGTTTTTCGACCGTTGCAGATGCCGTTGCCGAACTGATTGAAGGAGCAATTATTGTTGGGCATAACGTTCGGAAGTTCGACATGGCCATGTTGGAAAGCGAGTACCTTCGTCTTGGAAAACGAGCGCCGAAACCAAAGGCAATCATGGACACATACGAACTGGTGCGCCGGCTAAAAATAGGCCGGCCTCACAACCTTGGTGCGCAATGCACTCGCCACGGGATTGCCTTGAAAGACGCCCACACTGCCGCGGCTGATGCGGCTGCATCGTTGTTGTTGTTCTGGAAGTTGTCCATCGATCATGCGCCCTCCTTCCGTAAATCGGTTGAGGAAATTGAGCGCTGGGCGGTTCACGGAAACGTGAGTTCGGATTCTTCCGACTTGGGGCGGGGCCTCACCGACCTCGAACCAGTCGACAAATTGGGCAAAATTAGAATCGATGACGGTCACATGGTTCTGGCTTTCGGACGCAACAAGGGGCGGCACCTAAGTGAAGTTCAATTCGAAGATCCGCGGTACATTCAGTGGTTGCTTTCGCCAAAGGGCATCGAAGATGAAGAAGCAAGAGAACGGGTAAAAGCGTACCTTGCCGCCCTCTAAGCAGGATTTAACCCCTAACCTGGAAATCCTTCATCGCATAATCGGTCCAATGCGGCAGATGCAATGGGGAAAGGTTGGTCAAGACGAAGCAAACTCTGGGTGGTTTGGAAATGCCATACTCTGGTTGACGGCCATCCTCTTGTTTGTTCTGATGGACATTCCATTATGGTGGGTTTTCATCTGATTGAAAGGGTGTCATCTGTGGTGTTCAACGCCATCAGGCATCGGCGCCCAAGGCAGCACATCGCACCAGTGGCCGACTCGCCAGACGCGTTGCGCTGTCATGACTGATCCGAGGAATAAAGCCCCTTGGTGGCCTGCAGCAAGCGTTTCTTGCAACGCCTCTTTACCACGATCTGAGAATTTTGCAGATTGTTGAACTCCAGTGGGTACGGCGCGGCCCTCGGCGTTGATTGGCTCGCACAACTCCAACACCGCAGCGCCGGAGGAGGGGTCGAAATGATGCAACAACACAACTGCATCAGAGAAGTCGCTCTTGTGGAGCGTTCCGTTTTCATGGCGCCAATTCCACCAATGTGGACACCATGCTTTCCAATCGCAAAATCCACCGCATGAAGCGTCACCAACCGTCGGCTCCATTGGCATTGGCGTTGGCACTGTGGCCTGCCATGCAGCATAAGCATCTTCGAGCACGCTCTCCCCAACAGCAGCCCATTTCGAGGCATCGTGCGTGTACCATCCTTCAGTTCGAACGGGAGGGGCATCTGGATTGTTGGCCAGAAGAATATCCCTGTACATCCTCAATTGACGGTTTACGTCAACTTTGAGTTCCCCTTCAGGGATGCGACCGGTTTTGAGGTCCGCAACAAGCCATCCACTGGGTTTACCATCTTCGTCAAGATCTGCCATCAGCAAGTCAAGGCGACCCATGAGGCGCCCATCTGATGTTTTGAGCTCCCCTTCAACTGCGATCGCCGTCGACTGAATTTTCCGCCATAACGCTGCTGTGATTCGCTGATGGTCAAGGCCTCGCACGCCGACGTGGTCGAGCAGCATGATGATGCCCCCGCGCTGGTGCTGAAGGGCGTCTTTCCATTTTTCTTCCTTCCATTTTGGCCGGCGGGGTGTGGCCATGAACGAGGCTTTCTCTTCTTCCCAGCGACGTTTTAGCACCCGTTCTGCTTCTTCGACCATCCAACCGCTCTCGCTGTCGGGCTTGGCGGTGATGTCGAGGTTGAGTAAATCTTCAACTGATGCGTGGACTGCTGTTCCGACGGAGGCCGCCATGCCTGCTTTTCTTGGAAGGCCTTGCCGGCTTAGCCAATACATACGAGGGCATGTTTCATAGCGATTCCAAGCCGATGGTGAAAGCATGTGTGGTCGTGCTTCATCGGCCATAAGTCGTGCTTCACCTTAACGAACATGAAGCCACCGGCGCCATCTAATGGAGGCAAAGTGTTGATACAGAAGGGGGGCTGTGTGAGCGGCATGGAAGGTCCTCAAGTCCGCATTACAAAGGATGTCAACATGGAAAACGCGCTCGTCGTAGCGTGCTTTCCGAGCATTGGCATGGTCTCGAGCGTCGTCGCACATTTTCTCATCGACCACCTGGAGCTCGAATTCGTCGGCGCCGTTGTCGACAACCGACTTCCAGTGATCACGCTTGTCAGCGAAGGTGAACCAATGCCGGTCATCCGCGCCTATGCTGGAAAGCCACAATGCACCATTGAAGGATGCGAGCAGGTCATCTTGTTGATGAGCGAACTTGTGGTTCCTGAACCCCTCATCAACGAAATCGTTTGGGCTATGTTTGAATGGTCCAAGGAGAACAACATTGTTGCGGGCGTCGTGATTGATGCTTTTGCCAAAGAAGGCATGAAAGGCAGCCTAAACGGTTCGGAACCTTCTGTTGAATATGAAGACACAGAAGGCGTTGATGTTGTTGGAATTGGCGCCAACGCAAAGGTCCGAGAAATGCTGAAGGAACTCGGCATCCCACTCTTGAATCAAGGCGTCATCAAAGGCATCAATGCAGCAATCCTCAGTGAGGCACGACGGCGTGGGTTAGATCTCATGTCGATCATGGTTGAAGCGGACCCTCGCTTCCCCGACGCTCGTGCAGCGGCCACGCTCATTGAGCACCTCAACGCTTACCTCCCTGCAATTGATTTGCCACATCAACCTCTGATTGAAGAAGCTGAATTCCTTGAAGCCCAAATCAAGTCGATGATGGACGGGGCTGCTCTACCAGAACCTTCCCAAGACAACTCGATGTACGGTTAAGCCGAAGATCGAAGACCGATTGTGGCACAAGTTATGCCCAAGAGAAGCAAAAGGACACTGAGGAACGTCGGCATCAGCAAGGTCTCGTTGTAAGGTAAATGAAGCCAATCCAGCAGCGATTCCCCACGTGCAAAGGTGCCACCTGCTGAGGCAGTGAGCAACATAAGTCCCGTAGCTCCAACGCCAGAAAGCGCCTGAATGGTGCTTGAACGGGTCGAATCCCATACGCTGATTCCGGTGCGCAAGCGGACAACAACCGTGGCTGATGCAAGGCCAAGCCCGCTCAACGAAAACAGCATCTTGTTCGCCAACAAGGCGCTCCCCATCTCCCCGCCTGGGGCCGAAGAAAGTCCACTCCAGATTGCGAAGGGGGTGGCGAGCAGTCCGAACATCAGTGCTGCGTGAGCAACCGCATCGCCTGAGGCTTGTTTGTCATGAAGAGAGAACGGTAAACGAGGGCTAAGCCAACAGAATAAGAAGGCCAGGCCAGCCAAGGAGTATGCACCAACAACCAATTCGGTAGCGACAACGTGGAAGGTGTTGGAGGAAATCATGATGGCCCATCTCCATAGGTGCCGGCGAGGTATTCATGGCCGTACCACTCCCATTGTTCAGCCGTCCACCCGGGAGGTAAACCGCCCTCTGGCAACGGTGCAATTTGGCTGGAAGGTTCGGCTGGATTGGATTCAGCCATGCTCGCCGTGATTTCATCGGTGCCATCGTAGATTTTGGTAGGTTGTTCGGTTGATGCTCGTGGTTTTTGAAGTGCAACAACGGCACCGAACAACAGCAGTCCCATGGCGAACCCTTGAAGATAAATCGGTCCATTTTCGACTTCTTCGGGGGTAATTTGGGCGCCGACTGCGAACCAGGGCGTCGTCTGAGTTGGCCCTTCGCCGGCGAGCGTTGCGCGCCACTGCAGCACCGAGGGAGCCAGTGCAGCAGGGAGGGTAAATTCCCAATGATCGAGTGTTGTAGCGTTCACTGCCGCCTGCAATACCGCTCCATCTTCCGTTTTCCATTCCACGCTGACCGCTTCGGTGAATGCGGTATGCAGTTCAATTATGGTCTCGGAACCGACCTCTCGCATGCTCGTGGGGGTGAACGCGTCATCAAGGCGAGGCAAATCTTCTGGAACAACTTCGACTTCAATTTCAAAGGCTTCGGAGACGCCAAAGAATGGACGGCCTTCGGAAGAACCACCGGCATCACCGTGGTGCACTGATGCGTACAAAGTTCGCATGCCAACAGCATCGGGTCGCAGCACCCATGTGTGTTCGAGGGAAACGCCAGAGCCGTTTGTCAACCGTTCGACGTAATTCCCCATACCGCCGTTGCCGTCCGAGAGGATATCCCAGCCGTCGGAAAGTGGGGTATCTGCGTTTGCGTTGGTGCTTGAGAGCAGGAAGAGCCCGACCAAACCTTCGTCGTGATTGACATCGACGCCTTGGACGACAATGGTCACTTCAGTTGGCTGGCCCATCCAAACATGTTCAGCGAACTCGATGGAAAGGGAGAGGCTTGAGGTCGCGTTTTGTCCGGCATCCCCGTGGCACGCTCCACCGCATTGCATGTCGCGAAGCCCGTCACCATTACCACCTGGCTCTGCAGCCCCGAGCGTGGTTGATGCAACGAGAACAAGGAGTAAAAGAAGAACTTTTACTTGGCGTTGGAACATTCAATCCCTCCTCTCAAGCACGATAAACCCAACCGCTGCAACGCCGATGAGGAGCAAAAAGAAACCGACGATTGAACCGGTAAGGGATGTCGAACTGGATGTTGCTTCGACTTCAGCGGTCACTTCGATTGCCACCGTAGCGGAAGCTCCGTCTTGCAAGGCCAGGCCTTCCAAAACTGGGCGAACGGTGTACGTGGTTTGCCCCGCCGTCAGGGGCATGTCGGAAAACTCCTGAACGCTCACCGTGTCGATGGTGATTCCGTTTCGTTGAATTTGGAAGGTCGCATTTGGCCCTTCATAGGACCATCTAAGGGCCACTGTTTGGCTTTCTGCTGAGGCTTCAAGTTCCGTCACTTTAGGACCTGCTGTAGGGGTGAGCGTTTGGTTTTCAGTCGCCGTTGCACCAAGATCATCCATCACAATGAGCGTCACTGAAGCGACACCGCTTGGAATGAAAGAGAAGGTTGCTCCAACCCCTGCTCCAGATGCGCCGTTGACGTCAGCCCATGCCCAACTAAAACTGGCAACTCGGCCGTCAAGATCCGACGAAGCCGAACCGTCGAAGGTGACGGTTTCACCAATCCATGCTACAACCGAACGCTGTTCGAATTGGGCGGTTGGTGCAAGGTTGAGCACTGTTGTGGATTGGTAGGCAGTCGGGCCAATGGCCGTGCCGTCGCTCACGGTCGCTTCAACAGACCAGACTTGGCCGGGGCCAAGCAAAAGCGCCGGTACACTCGTTTGATTGGTCAGAGACGCTTCGAGGAAACCGTTTCTGTACCAGTTGAGTGTTGATGTAAGGGCGTCGCCGTCTACATCGGTCGTGCTTATGTCAGCACTGAGTGGATTGAGAATGGATGGGTCTGCGCTCAGTTCCACTGAGATTGATGGAGCGGTATTGACAATTTCAATGCTTTTTGTAAGGGTGTTTTCACTGAGCAACGAGCCATCGCCGGCTTTGACTTGAACCGTCCAAACCTCGCCCTTCAGCGTTTGTTCGGAGGACAAAGTGGTGCTTCCATCGAGGCTTGATTCGCGCACGCCGTCTTTGAGCCAAATAATTTGAGAGTTGGCCATTGCGTCCCCGTCGACGTCGGAATGCGTCAACTCGACCGTTGCACTTTCCAACGTCGTGAGGGTTGCCTGGCTGATCGTGAGGGCGGTTGTAATCGGGGCTGTGTTGCCGATGACAACGGTGTTCGACGTGGCCCATGGCGACCACGCTGCACCGTCGCTGACCCTCACTTTAGCCGTCCAAGAGTGGCCCTTCGAAGTCGAGGATGATGGGATGCCTGCACCCTTGAACACTGCGTCAAGAACCCCGTTGAGGTACCATTCAATCTCATAGCGAGTCTCTGCGTCACCATCAGCGTCTGAGAAGGCGTAGGTGAAAGACAAATCTTCAGCGGTAAGAGGGTTTGCAGGATTGATTGCAGGCATGGAAGCTACCGGGGCGGTGTTTTCGATTTCACCACCAATTTGTACGGTTTGAGAAGTCTGCCAGGCAGTGACCGATTCACCATCGCTGGCACGGACTTCCATCGACCAGTTTTCCCCGCTTCGTGTGGCATAGGAAGGCACGGTCTGACTGTTGTCCAATTCAGCGATCACAACCCCCTCGAGCAACCATCGAGTGTCGTAGGTAATGGTGTCTTGATCATCGTCGCTGGCGGTGGCTGAAAACGTAAGAACATCGTCGCTGTCAGGAGAACTTGGAGCGATCGAGGGGGCATTCATCACCGGTATGGAATTGGCAATGGTGAGGGTGTTGCTCGTCACATTCGCCCCGTCGTCTTGGCCGTCAGAAGGCGTAATGATGGCGTACCATTCTTGGTGCTTGCTGGTTGAGGATGAAGCAACCGTAGCCCCCGTCAGTGAAAGGAGAACGTCATCCTTGAACCACTGGATTGTTGTTCCAGATTCGGGGTCGTTTTCTGCATCGCTGTAGGTGTATGAAAGCGCTAAAGTGGACGAGGTCGTTGCTCCATTGGGCCCCAAAATTGCATTTGTTGCGACTGGTGCCGTGTTTGCAGCAGCTCCAGCCTCTGGAACCTGATACACTGCTGTAGCCCAACGATCGCCGCCGTTTAGGCTGTTGCCGTTTGCGGTAAGGCCGGCGACGCTCAACGTCGATTGGCCAGAGCCAGTTGACGGGGCCGTCCAATCCACGCTCCACGTTCGTTGGTTTGAACCGGTGATTGAATGGGTTGCGCTAGTGCCTGCGCCGTTTACATTGACTGCAAAGCCAAGTCCTGAGGAGAGTGAACCCTTGTTGATGTCTAAACTAAAGCCTCCATCGGTGCCTGAAACACCGCCCGTGACGGAGATGGTCAGTGTGTAGGTTGAACCTGCGGTGTAACTGACTGGATGGCCGCTGATCGATACGCTTGCAGCAGGTGTGCCGGTGTTGGCGTGGCAGGAGCATCCTCCGCTTTGGTTGTATTTTCCACCGGCGTTGCCTTCAGAAAGGGGAGCCACTGAAAGCAAGAGCAACATCACCAACAAAATTGGGACAGGCTTCGAGAACATGCTTTCTGGTTGACCGCTCCCTATCAAAGCGTTTTGGTGAATCGGGTAGGACGAAGTGGGCTTGGTAGCATTTCACTAATAGTCGAAGAGGGAAGGTTGCTTTGAATCCGTGCCTTGGGATTGCGTGGCGCCTTGGTTTTCCTCGGCTAGGCCCTCTTCGGCTCCGGGGCCGTGGTCGCTCCGGCATGCCTCATGCAATTGCTGTTCGGTCCATACTGTGAGGCCGAGTTTTTCGGCCTTGGCGAGTTTTGATCCTGCTTTTTCACCTGCAACGAGCACATCAAGTTGGGATGAGACGCTGCCGACAACTTTGCCACCTGCCGCTTTAATCGTCAACTGAACTTCCTTCCGTGGGCGCTGGAGTGAACCCGTGAGGCACAGGGTCATGCCTGTGAGTGGGCCACCATCTGCGGCTTTTGGTTCGTCTGTCACCTCAATGATGGTGGCAAGATCGTTGAGCATCGTGCTTCTTTGGTGCAAACCATCTCGAACTTGAATCGCGACCTTGCTGCCGATGCCGTCCACTTCACACAGTGAACGAATCGCTTGATTCTCAGTGTGCGCCTTGCCTTTTTCATCCAATTCGGGTCCAAAGTCTGCATGGCCCTCGGGGGCCCTAGCCGAGTCAACCCACTGCATCATTTGTCCGAACGAAGTGAACCGCTGAGCCACCGCTGTTGCCAATTCAGGACCAATTCCTGGCAAACCGAGAGCGTGCAAAAAGGAACCAAGTTTCAGGGACTTGGTTTTGTTTAATTCATTCAGCACATTGACTGCAGATTTTTCACCCATTCGGTCAATGCTTTCCAATTCGGCTTGCTGCAAACGATAGAGATCGGGGATGGATTGCACCATGTCCGATTGAAGCAACTGGTCAACCAACTTTTCACCAATACCGTCCATCTCCAAGCTTCGGCACCAGTACAATATCGCTCTGCTCGTACGCGCATCGCACATTGTGTTGACGCAGCGAATGAAGGCGCCATCTGGCGTGAGAGCGGCCTGACACGCAGGGCATAGTGTTGGAATCTGGATGGGGCCGAAGTCCGGCATTGCTTCCTCAAATGCTGAACCATCAGCGTGGAACCTGTTGGCGAGGTCTTCTTTGACGCCCGGGCCCATGCTCGACTCGATTTTGGGGATGACATCGCCTCTGCGAACGATCAAAACACGATCCCCGAGTTGGACATTAAGCCGTTCCACTTCACCGACGTTGTGAAGCGTAGTATGCTCAACAGTAACGCCGCCAACAGATTGTGGAGCAATTCGTGCGACGGGTGTGACCGCTCCAGTGCGCCCTGTTTGCCATGAAACTTCCAATAGAATCGACGTTGCCTCTTCAGGAGGGAACTTCCAAGCAAGCGCCCATCGAGGATGATGAGCGGTCATCCCGAGTAAACCTCGTGTTTCAAGCGCATCGACCTTGAAAACAATCCCATCGATTTCGTAATCATAACCCTCGCGTTGGCCGCCCCATGTGTTCGTGGCTTCGATCATGTGGTGTGCGACCTGCGCTGGTGCTGCTTCATCATGGACCGTCCAAGGGGCCGGATTGATCCCCGCTACGTCCCGAAGCCATAGCAAACGTTCACTGTCATGGGCATCGGTTGGGGGAGCGTCAGAATCGGGGTGGCGTTCCTGTTCGGATGGAAATTTTGCATCGTAGGCTTGGAACACTAAATCTTCTGCTTTGGCTTTTCCTTCCGCTCTTTTTTGCCGCAGGGCGCCCGCTGCAAGGTTGCGGGGGTTTGGAGAGACATCTGCATACTTGTCGAGAAAGACCGCCTTGGCCATCACGACTTCTCCACGCACGTGAACATCAACGCTTGCCCCAAGGCGCTCCGGTACGTTGCCAATGCGCCGAGCGTTTCTCGTTACATCCTCGCCGCGCGTGCCGCTGCCCCGAGTGGAAGCCCTCACGAGTCGTCCTTTGCGGTACTCAAGCGACAAGGCAGATCCATCGAGTTTGGGTTGGCTCAAAAAGCGAGTCGCTCCGAGCGCTGTCTCGTTGACGAAATGAAGGATCTCTTGATCGCTTGTGGCCTTGTCGAGGCTTTGCATTGGGAACATGTGGACCACCTTCACCGATCCAGGGTCCACGTCTGAGCCCACTTTCATCAATTGTGGATGCGTGGCATCGAGCTGCTTGAGTTCGTCCCATAGGCGGTCGAATTCTACATCGGTAATGCTTGGTTCAGCCAGATTGTAATACAGGTGAGAATGGTGTGCAATTTGGCTTGCAAGCCATGAAACGCGAGCCGGCTCATCGTGAGGAGCAGGGCCGGTTTGTGCCATGATTCAAACAGAAGGTCGAGGCCTAATGAAGCATCGCTTCAGGGCGGTTCAATCGAACTTTAAAGCGACGAAATCGCTGTTCTCGATCGGGCAGCGAGTCATGATGGCTTTGGTCATGATGCGGAGATGGATTTCTGCAACGACTTCCACGGTGGCTTCGAACATGTGACCGGCGTGTACCTTGTTGTCGTTGTCCGTGAAGGTAGCGTGGATGTGAGTGAACGGGCTACCGTCTTCGTGGCGGGCCAAGTTTCCTTGAAGGCTAACCAGTTCGCATGGCTCTTCTTGGGTCCAGCGGTGGTAGGTGTGGGTGGCGTCCATGAATCCGTGAACGTTCATTCGTGTACGTCCAATACCGCTTGTAATCGCTGCGGCTTTGAGGTCTAATTCTTCTGCGAGCGCTCGAATTGAGGCGTGAATTTCTTCACCCGGTTCAAGCACCAAAAACAGGTCGTCGTTGCTTCGTGTCCATTCCATGGTTCGGCGACACTGAACTCGATTATTGAGGATAGCGCTCATTCCTCTTCCTTTGGCGTTGAGGTTGACGGCCACTGAGCAGGGTCGCCAAGTGCAAGAGAGATTCGTTCGCGAGCGGTGCTCAAATCGTGTTGGGCTCCGCCGAGTGGAAGCGGTCCAAAAATACCCCAACCTTTGCGAAGCAGCATGATTCGACGCGCAGGCTGGCGTCCAGCAAGACGGAGGCGTTGCCAATCATAGCGTTGGCCGTCAGCAAAAGCATGGGTTCGAGTGACAGCGTAGCGCTTTGGGATCAGAAGGGAAATGAGATGCAAGGTCAAGCAAACATCCCAAGCGATGGCGTAAGCAGGATTTGTGTTCGAAACACCAACCAATCCCCAAGGCAACACCATCATCGCCGCCATCGAGCCAAGGTTGCCCCATTGACGAATCAGTTCTTGCGCCCCCTCACTTTCCCAAGCAAAACCGCCGTTCGACAATTCCCCCAAGGTGGGTACGTCGAGTCGTTGCCGCGTCAGCCAAAAGGCGTCCCACACCACGATGCCAAAGAGCACGGTCACTGCAAGCGCAGCGAACATGTTTGGATCCGGGAGGGAGGGTTCCATGGGACCACCTCAAAGATGTTGTAAATTAATTTCACCAAGATCTCCGCCGCCCTTGCGCATGCGGAGAATGAACAGCAACACTGCAGCTGCCAGAAGCGCAACAAGCAGGAGGGTTCCGGTGGAAAAGTCGCCTCCTTCTTGAGCCGTTTCACCTTCAAGCACATCAGGAATGCCATCGTTGTCATCGTCTTGGTCTGCGAACAACCATGTCGTCATACCAGGAGGGCAGTTCACCGTATCAGGTTGTCCGTCTCGATCGGTGTCCACGTGAGCGCAAGCATCCATCGGATAATCATCTCGAGCGTCTGGATAACCGTCGTTATCGTCATCGGTGTCCTCTTGATCTGGTCCACAAGGGTATCCAAGTTCAGCATTGAACCAAACATCGGTTGCTTGAGTGTAGGTGCACGAAGACGTCCAATCGCCATCGGTGTCCAATTGAGTGATTTCGAAATCGACGCTATCGCTTGAGGATGCACCGAGTGCATCGGTCACCCTTGCTTCCAGCACGTAGAATCCGTAAGGAAGGTCAGTGATGTTGAATTGTGGCTCATTTGGCCCCTCCATGACTTCATCACCGGTTGCGTCGGTGATGAACCATTGAACGGTGAGGGTTTGTACTTCATCGAGGTCATCGGAGTAACTTACTGCTGCATTAAGTGGCGTTGTCTCCATCGCCCTTTGTCCAGAATAAGGTTTGAGGATTTCAACAAGCGGGGCCCCGTTCAAAGCCATCGCAATCACAATCGAGGTGTTCATGCCCTCGGTTGCGTTGATGAGAAGCGTTTGAAGCGGTAGACCGGTCTTCGATGCTTCAATGGTGATGGTGGCCAAAGAACTGGTCGATGCCTCATCAACAACTGTCATTGGCAATTCGATGAGGATCGAAGCCCCACTTGCCGCTGCAGTGAATGCCGGCGTGAGGCCGGTGGTTGTGATTGTGAAGTTTGCAGCAACCGATGAGCCGGTGACTTGGGCATCGATGTTGAAGGTCTTCCACATGCGAAGCATTGCCCCGTCGTAGACAGAAGTTTGACTGGTTGTTGCATCGATCAAGTCGATGATGACCGCGCCCGTAACCGCGACTTCTCCAACCATAGCGCCCCCTTCAACTCGAGCCCCATAGCCTTCGGCAGAAATTACAACGGAAGCCAGCAAATCCGGCGAACGCAGAATGAGGGGGGCCACTGTCCCATCGGATTCATCGGCATGCAAGTCGACGGCTACAGCGTAATTTGCGGCCACGAGGTCTTGGACAACGAGTGAATCCAATGAACGACCGTGGTGGCTGGCAAAAGCTGTTCCCGTCCCTTGACCGTTGAGGATCAATCCGTCAATGTGGCCTGCTGTGTTGTCGAAGTCAACCGCTGGCGCGCCCGTGATTTGGATTGATTCAAGGTCGAGGAAGCGGTTGTTGGCCCCAGCCAATCCACCCGCGGCGCCAACCGTCCCATTGAGTTGGGAAAGCGTAAACGTCTCGTCGACTGATTCCAGCCATCCAATGAATCCAGTGCCGTCAAATTGAGTTGCCTCGATGCCGTTCATGCTGCCCGTAACAGCGGTCAATTCGAACCCATGGGTGAACCCGTCTTGAAATTCTAAGCCGTCAACTTCGAGATGAGATTGCCTAGCCCAAAGACCCACTCCGTTGCAGGTCGACATGGTGACATCGGTGAGGTGAAGGGTGCCTTCGGTTGCAAATGATTTGATGCAACCGGTTCCCGCATCGTAGAGTTGGCTGTCGCTCAAATCAACCGTTGCGTTGCTCCCAAGGGCGATTGTAATCAGAGTGTCCGCTCCGGAAGCTCGTGCAAATTCCGCCCCGTCTGCGGTGAACCTGCCAAGGTCGGAGACCGTGAGTGCTGGTGAGGCTTCGAGGATTGAGGTTGCCGAGAGATCGATGGTGGACGACGTAAGGGTACCGAGGTGCATGCCACCCCACCGGGCGCCTTGCCCTGTGGAGGAGAGCGTTGCATCACCGACATCCATGGTGCCGTCAACGGTGATGGTCCGTCCTTCTGAAATTCGAACTGAAACACCGTCATCGATGCTCAATGTACCTGTTTGGCCAACCACCAAATCTTCGTCAAGGAAGTACGGACTCCACTGCGATTCTAAAATCAACCATTGGTCAAGTGTCCCGCCATCAATTCTTGACGCCATAAAGGTGTGATCGAAGGATCCCGTTGAATCCCACGTCACAAAATCTGAGAAAGACCCAATTTGGAGGTTGATGTTCTTGATGCCGCCGAGTGTTTCGCTGCTGTCTGTGACCTTTCTGGCCACTGCGGTCGTGCTCAAGCGGCCTTCTGCATCGGTTGAGCCAACTGCGCCATCGACTGAAATCAGGGCGTCTTCAACCGGTTCACCTTGATCCAAAACGCGCACGTTCAATTCCGAAAGGACGTTGAGCTCGCTGCCTGTCAAAGCAGTGACGGTTCCAGAAATTGTACCTGCAATCAAATCCATTTTACAGCCGGGCTGGAGCATAAGGTGGCCATCGATGTGGACGTAGTTTGAGGTGCGAAGCGTTTGACAAGCCCAGGAAACGTTTCCGAGCACGGTGAATCCGTCTTCAACATTTGATGACGAGAGGGTGCTGTCTTGGCCCATCGAAATGGAGTGGGCGGTGATGGTTGAAGCGTCGCCAAGCAGTTGAGCTGAGCCTTCCACGTTCACAGTGCCGCCTTCGGGGAGCATGAGTGTGGTGCGATCGAGTTGCAGTCCGCTTCCTGTTTCGAGGGTGAGGTCGCCGCTCAGAACATGTGGTGCGCCGTCAGGGCGCGCTCCGAGGTACACGAATTGACCGCTTGTGATGGTCCAATCCCCTTGGGGGATGACTGGCACCTGTACAGATTGGCCCATGGTGCCTCCATACAAGATGACACGGACACCGGCACCACCGAGGCTGACGTCTACTGTGCTTCCTTGAGAAAGGAGAGGAATGGTTGCAGCGCCGTTGCTGTTGCTCATCAAGGTGAAGCCGTGAACCAAAACCGTGGCTTCAATGGGGGAACCGGAGAGATCTGTGAATGTCACTGGCGTTTCTTCGAGGAAATCAGAAGACGATGTCGAAATTGTTGCGGCGGTTGAGCCGCCATAAAGCAAGTGCCCATCGCCCAAAGCATCGGAAGATGACGCCTGGGTGTTTTGGGGTTGGAAGTTGCGCACGGTTGCCGTCGATTCCGTATCAAGATTGAGCGGGGTTGCGTGTACGTTGGCAACCCACTCCCCAACGTGCAACGACGAGGCTCCTTCCATGCGGACTCCGGTGGAAAAGACGCGAGTGGAAAGGGTGTCCAGCACCAAATGTGTGTCTTGTAAGCCAAGCCCTATCGAGGCTCCATCAACCACTGTAAACGCACCACCGGATAACGCAGAATCGGTAGCATCGATGCCTGTGGCATGGTTCGAAATCGTAAGCGTTTCTGCATCGATTGAACTGTACCACGCCTTGACACCGATTGAAGTGGTGTCTTGAGAAGAATATGGTTTGGTGATCTCAAGATCTTTCCAGTGGTGCGCTCCATCGAGGACATCGACACCAAGTGCGTTCGGGGAAAGAAGCGAGAGCGTTGCTCCGTCGATTTGACTGTCCGGTCCGCGCAGGCTTATTGCAGCATCTGAGCCGGTTAGGTTGAGGTTGCTGAGTGAGACTTCCCCCGTGCCGGCGGCGTCGATGTTGCGCTGTGTTGAGTCGATCGTGGTGTTGTGAAAGCCGTGAGTACCGCTTCCGGAAAGGGCGGCTCCCCAAACGGTGTTGGTCAGCGTTGTGAGGTCCCAAACGCAGGAACCGCTGCATCGTTGGTCGATAATCGGCCTTGTCTCGTTGAGGTTGCTGGTGAAGGTGATGTCATTGGCTGCGATCATCGTGGCGCCATTGGCGAGCAGCAACCGGTGGCCTTCGAGCACCATATTGTCCAGAGAAAGCCCGTCGCTGTCGCCCGCGTCAACGGCCAGTGCGACTTGGGTCCCGGTGACGCTGGAGAGGTCGACTGTGGCACCAGCTTGGCTCGCGAGGCCGACCGTGACGGTGTCAAAGCCGACTCGAGTGGCCGTCATTTGCCCAGAAGTTGCTTTCAGAGCCAAACCAGTTTGAATGAAGGACGCATCCGTTACCACGCTGGTTCCCGAGGAGATGATGCCCCCCGCCACATTGGTCATCGACGCCTCTTCGATGGTGAGGTCGCCGGATGTTCGAACCACATCGTAGTCGATGTTGTGAGCGGTGAGTCGATCTAAAACAGCGGCTCCAGCGTTGTTGATGCCGATGTAGGCGTCATCGATGGTGAGGTCTGCTGCAGTGAGCGTTCCTTCGTTGCGTACGGCGGTTTTGGCGTTGTCTATTGTGACGTTGTTGAGCACCGCATGGCCTGTGGAAGAAATGTGAAGGCCGACCCAAAGACCCGCCCCGTGGGAGCCTTGTGTAAGAGGGGTTTGTGAAGAGAAAAAGGTTGCATCTTGTGCAATGAGTGTTCCATCGACGCGAATCCAATGGTCATTGGTTCCATCGATGGTTGTGGATGAACTGATCGTCAGCGTGGTGCCGTTGGCGACCGTGACGTTGCCGGTGAGAACAACTGAGCCCGACCATGTGGTTTCGCTGTTCACGGTTGTGTCCGCTGCATTCGCAGGCAGAAGCAATGCGCTGAAGGAAGCAAGCAGGAGCAAGCAGACCAAGGTGGAAGCCTGAAGGGTTCGCATGGTCGATTGTTTATGCGCCTGCCATATCAACCCAAAGGGTTCCTGTCAAACGATTGATAATGCTTTGCTGAACCGAAAGGAAGCGAGAAGATCAGGTGGGCCCGCCCAGATTTGAACTGGGGTCTGACGGCCCCCAGCCGCCAAGTATAGGCCAAGCTAACCCACGGGCCCCCGTGTTCTGATCTTCGTTCTCGAGATTCACTGGGATGAAGCGCTGAAAGGTGCTGCTTCGTAGATGAGGTCGATGTGACCCACATACATACGGCGGCAGCAGTAACGCATCAAGCCAACCTTATCGAGAGCATCTGCCTCTTCAAGACCTGCAGCCTTGAGTTCGTTAAATTCTTCCCATTTGTGGGCGATAACGCCACCGCAACTAAAACATCGTACTGGAATAATCATGCAATCAACTCATCGGTAGGACTTTTGCTTCTTTCGGCGAGCACCGCGACCCAGTTGGTGCTTTGCTTCCTTGCGCCGTGGATCGTTGACCAAAAGGCTACGATCGAAGCGAAGGTATTCGTCTCGGAGTTCTTCGTCAATGCCTTCTGCTCCGCCGTTGTAGTGGACAAGTCCACGTGCAATTGCGGTGCGGATAGCGTCGGTTTGACCCATGATTCCGCCACCAAGGGTGGTGATGCTGATGTCGACCTTGCTGAGTCGGTTCATTGCGTCTGCGATGATCAGTGGTTCCATGGCCTTGCGTCGAGCAAGGGATGGGGATAGGATTTCGATTGGGGCGCTGTTCACACGAACGCGTCCCTTACCTGCCTTGACCGATGCACGTGCAACGGCGGTCTTACGCTTTCCAGAGGATTGGACTGACTTCTTTTGTTTCTTACGAGCCATCATTGCTCACCTCCGTCCCAGCGGTGGGTTG
>TARA_B110000467_G_scaffold7385_1_pt1 | contig 16104 bp, 16 predicted proteins | sample TARA_B110000467 | Tara Oceans TARA_B110000467 (sample SAMEA4398341) | marine metagenome | biome: Polar Biome; feature: [MES] marine water layer (ENVO:01000295) within the mesopelagic zone...; material: water (ENVO:00002006), including particulate matter (ENVO:01000060) such as...... | reverse complement strand
CAAGCAAACAACCCCGTGGCGCAGCCCTAAAAGCAGCAACCCGCGGACACACGACCATCCGCCTACGTGAGCGTGGCACCAAGCGTGTCCACTGCTTCAGTGGCAGCATCGCTATGGTTCCAAAGCCAGCGAACGGTCCTGCATGGCTTCCTGAGAAGATCAAGAAGGCAAACGTCAAGAAGACCGGCATCGAACACCTTTGAGTTCGTAACCACCGTCTTGACCGACCTTCGAATGGAGTGAAGCTCCGTTCGTTCCCGCAAGGGTAGCCGCCTTACCACCTCTTCGGAGGGGGATAAGGCCAACAACTTTCTTTTTGTTATTTTTTTACACGAGGCTCGCCCCGTGCAATCATGACGGCCAAACCAATCATGGCGAGTTGCGCCATGCCACGGGCTGCATGAGCGACGTCGCTGAACGTTGTGCCGTTGAGAGGGATGTCGTTGATCCACATGTTGAGGTTCGCCCAATACAGCACGACAAGAAATCCTGCCATGGCCCATGCAGCGCGCGCACGTGTTGCTGGCACCATCATCGTACACCCAAGAACAACTTCGACCACACCGCTGGCGTACACCCAAAATCGAGGAAAACCAAGAACATCGGGTACGATGGGATCAAAAAACGATGGCCCAATGAAGTGTTGAATTCCAATTAAGACAAAAGACCCACCGAGGACGAGCGCTGCCACTTGGCGCACCCGCTCAAGCGTGAATGCCACGGTTTTCACACCTCAGTACCGCACGTTTTGCCTGGTGATGGTTCGCCAGATGCGTTGAAGTGGATCGTAGTAGCGATCGACCACGCGCTCTTTCAATTGGATGATGGCATCATCTGTGATTTGGATGCCTGCGGGGCACACTTCGGTGCAGCAGCGAGTGATGTTGCAGTATTCAATGCCAAATTCCTTCTTAACTTCAGGAATGCGATCTTCTGTGTCGAGGGGGTGCATTTCGTATTGAGCCAAACGAACCAAGTTTCTCGGCCCGGCAAAGTCGTTAAACAAAGCGTGATCGCGGAGCACGTGGCACGTGTTGACGCAGAGGAAACATTCGATGCATTCTCTGAATTGCTGAACGCGCTCTGCCTCCATTTGGTTGAATTCCCAATCCATCTTTTCTGGACCTTTAATCGGCTTAATGCGTTGAGCCATCTCATAGTTCCATGAGACATCGGTGACCAAGTCCTTGACGTGAGGGAAGGCTTTCATTGGACGAATTTCGATGGCTTGACCTTCGGGAGTTTCCTCGACCACATCGCTCATGCGCGTCATGCACATCAAACGAGGGCGCCCATTGATTTCAGCGGAGCAGGAACCACATTTCCCTGCTTTGCAATTCCATCGCACCGCCAAATCTGGTTGTTGCTCGTGTTGGATTCGGTGAACACAATCGAGCACCACCATGCCCTCATCGAGTTCAATGCTGAAGGCTTCGATTTTTGCATCGTCGCCTTCGCCTCTTAGGATGTTGAATTCTTGCGTTTTTCCTTTTAGTCCCATTACTTTCCACCTCCACTTTGTTCAGCGGCCCGTTTGGAGATCATTGCTTTCACTTCTGTGATTGCTTCAGCAAGGTCGTCCCGCATTGGCTCCACATCTTCTTGGCGAACCTTTATTTCGCCCTTCTCCATGTAGATAATGTTGATAATTTTGCCCCATTCTTCGATTTCACCGGGGAAATCATCGCGGGTGTGACCGCCACGGCTTTCCTCACGGGCAAGTGCAGCAAGTGTAGCAGCGGTCGATACATCGACCATGTTCTTGAGGTCAAGGGCTTGGTGCCATCCCGAATTGTATTTGCGTGACGCGCCTGGGAAGCACGCTTCTTGACGCTCATTGAAGGCCAAAAGATCACTCATTGCTTCCGTCATTTCTTCCTTTGTGCGGATGATGCCAACCTTCGCCTGCATCATGTCACGCATTTCATCGTAAATCATACCCGGATTTTCTCCGCCTTCTCGCTTGAGGGGTGCAAGCATAAGTTCGATTGCTGATTGGACTTGAGCGTCTTCAATACCAGGTTGCGCAAGATCCTCAGCGCGCTTTGATGCGTGTTCTCCAGCTCGCTTTCCGAAGGTGATTAAGTCAGACAATGAATTGCCTCCAAGTCGGTTTGCACCGTGAAGGCCAGATGCCACTTCGCCGCAAGCAAAGAGTCCGGGCACGTTGCTTTCTTGAGTTTCTGCGTTGACGCGAACGCCACCCATCACATAGTGGGCGGTAGGGCCAACTTCCATTGGTTCCTTGGAGATATCGACGCCGGCCAGTTCCTTGAATTGGTGATGCATCGAAGGGAGTTTCTTCAAAATCGCCTCTTCTCCTCGGTGGGATATATCGAGGAATGCTCCACCGTGGGGCGAGCCTCGGCCTGCTTTCACTTCAGAGTTGATTGCTTTTGCAACAACGTCACGGGTCAGCAGTTCGGGTGGTCTTCGAACAGTTGCAAGTTTTCCTGAAACGACTTCTTCGACCCATTGGTCGCTTTCTTCAATGGTTCCAGCGTGATCGCCTGCAAACATTTCGGGGACGTAGTTGAACATGAACCGGTCGCCTTCTGAGTTTGTCAAACGGCCGCCTTCACCACGAACGCCTTCCGTGACGAGGATGCCACGTACTGACGGTGGCCAGACCATTCCAGTTGGGTGAAATTGTACGAATTCCATGTCGCGCAATTCAGCACCGGCCCATAGAGCAAGAGCATGACCGTCGCCGGTGTATTCCCAAGAGCCAGAGCAGACTGACCAACATCGTGTGATGCCGCCGGTGGCTAGGATGACTGACTTTGCCGAAAAGGCATGGAAGTCGCCGTCGACTCGAGTGTAAGCCACACAGCCGGTGACTCGATTGCCCTCTTTGAGCAGATGCCGGACCGTGTACTCCATGAAGATGTCAATCCCTTCGTGAATGCCTCGTTCTTGTAAAGTTCGGATCAGTTCGAGTCCAGTCGCATCGCCGACGTGAGCCAAGCGTGGGAAAGTGTGGCCGCCAAAATTGCGTTGATTGATCAGGTTGTTTGGTGTTCGGTCAAATACGGCGCCCCATGTTTCGAGTTCGCGAACCCGGTCAGGTGCTTCTTTGGCGTGGAATTCCGCCATGCGCCAGTCAGCAAGCCACTTGCTTCCTTTCATGGTGTCGTGGAAGTGAACCTTCCAACCGTCTCGAGGGTCTGCGTTTTGTAATGCTGCAGCGCATCCACCCTCGGCCATGACCGTGTGAGCCTTGCCGAGCAAGGACTTCGTGATGATGGCGGTTTTTGCGCCACTTCGAGCGGCCTCGATGGCAGCACGAAGGCCAGCGCCACCGGCGCCAATCACAATAACATCGTATTCGTGTTTGGAGTATTCTTCAGTCATTTTCAATCACCTCAAAAAGCAAAGAGCACCATGTCGCTCAGCACGCCGGCGTCAACAGCCAAAACCCAAAGGTCGCCCAAGAAGACGAACATCAGTGAAGTCCAGAACCAGAACCCGTGGGAACGGTTCAGAACGCTGATGCGTCCAAACAACTTTCCACGAAGCCGTGAAATTGGTGAGGTCCAACGGTCAAGAACACCACCAGCAAGGTGGCGCAGAGCGTGGCAAGACGTGACATACATCGTCAGGAGGAACGCTTCGAAGCCCATGACAAGGGTGCCAATGCAAACGCCCCACCCTTGTGCAGCGCCTTCGGTAAAGTGCAGGGTGTGGGTCACATCCCACCACTTGATGGCTAGGATGACCATCGCAGCATAGAGGAAGTAACGGTGGAGGTTGTTGAAGATGAACAATCGCTTCTCGCCTTTGTAGCCCAATTTCTTGTTGATTTCAGGCTCATCGACCCAGCAGGCGACAGGGCTTGCGAAGAAGGTGCGGTAGTACACGCGTCGCATGTAGTAGCATGTGCCCCGGAATCCGAATGGAATCCAAAGCACCAGAACCGCAGCGTTAACCCATCCAGGGTGGTCCCATTCATTGAGGCCGAAAAGGCTCCACTCGAGGACGTTAGGGGAAAAGATTGGCGACATGACGGTCGCACCGTTAATGTCGTAGTGAATGGTATCAGGGTAGAGGAAAAGCCTCACTGCGGTGTAGATCATTGCAGCCGTAAGGGCGATGCCCATAGCCACTGGCTGGCGAAGCCATTTATCGATTCGATTTGTGCGACCCAACCCGTTGAGGACTGGAAGTTTGATGCCTTCACCCATCTAATTCACCCACCGCCCGAGGGCGCTTGTATAGAACCAACACGCTGGGGTCTTTGAGGTTCACCATTCGCCTTGTTTGTAGCATCGTCCGCAGTAGGGCTTTTTTGGCCATTTCATCTAGAAGTTCATTCGAAAAAGGAGAGCGCCTCTTCGAGCACCGTTTCATTCGCCCAGTAGGTCTTTGATTGCCATGCTAATGCCCCGTTTTGATCGATGAGTTGCAAGGTTGGTGTACTCGGGTTCCCGTAAGCTTCGTACAGAGGGTAGGACGTTTTCTGCTCCGAGCTGAATTCAAAGGTTGGCGTGTCCAGTTGAGGGACGACAACGGTCCACGGCGTGTAGTGGGTTTTGTTTGAGGCTACAGAGAAGGTATCGCTTACATCTTGGGTTGTTTCAAACTGAGCCCACCGATGAACGCTCACAACGCTGATGTTTGAGCCGTTAAACTGCCCTTCATCCATGGAGGTGCGAATCAGTTGTGTCCAATCATGACAGCCTGAGCAGCCTGCTCCAATCCAAAGCATCAGTACAGGTCCGTCGTTAAGCGTATCTTTGAGGTCGAATGTTGCTCCACCGTCCTCGGCTCGATCAAGCGTTGGGGCTTCGAAGGTCATGTGAAGCGGGGGGGCGGCGAGTCCACCATCATCGATGGCTTGAGGCTCAATGCAACCCGTGCACAGGCTCAGGCATATGCAGACAAGGGCAAGCAGGTCATACCGCATGCCCTTCACCGTTGTTCGACGCAATCGCTTGTGGTTGAGCGGAAGGTCGGGCAGCGACGCGGGGGCGCTTGACATCCTTGAACCACGAATCAACGCCGTTCCAATCGGGGCGCATGCCGAGGTCAGCAAGCACCAGCTTGCTGCTGATTCGAGCGCTCTCAAAGATGGTTGGTAGTCCACTTCCGGGGTGAGTTCCGCCACCGACGATGTAGAGGTTGTTTGCTTCCTCAAATCTGTTGTGTGGTCGGCGCCATAGCATCTGCTTGAGGTCGTGGGTGAGGTTGAACACTGCACCGCGATAGATGTCTGAGGCACCCCAGTCGTCGGGGGTAATGATCGTCTCAGAAACAATGTGATCGGCGATGTCGTCGTAGCCGACTTTCGCCAATTGCTTGATGATGGTGTCGCGGAAATCAGATTTGATGTCATCCCAAACAATGCTTTCGTGTTGGTTAGGCACTGGGACAAGGACGTAAACCGTCGAGTGCCCTTCAGGAGCGAGCGAATCATCGGTGATTGCAGCGTTCTGAACATACACCGATGGGTCATCCCAAGTGAGTCGGTGGTTTGTGATGTCCTTCAGGTTCGATTCGTAGGCTGAGGATGCGTAAATTTGGTGGTGATGGAGGTCGTACTTCTTGTCAACTCCGAGGTAAAGCATGAATGTGGAGCATGAGTAACCCTTCTTTTCGAGTTTCTTATCGGACCACTTCTTGCGCTTTTCGTCTGGAACGAGGGTTTTCATGGCGTGTGCAAAGTCAGCATTGACGACTGTTTTATCGGCGAGTATTTCTTCACCTTCAATTCGAACACCGGTGACGGTTTTGCCTTCAAAAATCAGTGAATCAACTGGAGTGTTGAGGCGGATTTCGACACCCATTTCTTCTGCGATTTCACCCATGCGGGCAGTGATGCTTCCGAGCCCGCCCTTGGCGTGGAAGATGCCGTGTTCGTACTCGAGGAAGGCGAGGATGGTGAACAAGGATGGTGCTTGGAACGGACTCATTCCCAGGTATTTGGTTTGGAACGACATTGCAAGGCGAATGCGCTCATCGTCGAAGTGCTTGGCTAAATCTCCGGCAACACTGGACCATGGTTTGAGGATGGTAGCGACTCGCATGGCCCGCTTGGAAAACACGTCGAGGGGGCTTGACCATGGGGTTTGCAAGCATTGCTTTGAGAAATCGAGCTTCTTTCTGTTTTGCTTGACGTAATTTTTGAATCCGTCTGCGTTTTTGTCACCAGCGAGTTCACGGATGCGTTCGGTCATCTGTTCGAGGTCGCTCGTTGCATCGATGTGACCGCCAGCTCCGAAAACGAGCCTGTACATTGGATCAAGGGGCATCAATCCAAGTTCTTTGTGAGCGTCCCTTCCTATGGCTTGGAAGATTTGTTCAATGACCTCTGGGTAGTGGAAGAAGGTTGGACCACGGTCGAATGTGTAGCCGTCTTTTTCGAACAGGCGAGTTCGACCGCCGACCACTTCGGCCTTTTCCAAAACCGTGACCTTGACTCCCGAATGGGCGAGGAGAAGGGCTGATGCGAGACCGCCTGGTCCCGAGCCTACGATGATTGCGGTTGGTGGATTGAGGGCTGACATGGTTCTAGACCGCCGGGTTCTCCCTATAAAAGGCCGTTTCAAACCTTGAGGGGGCGGTGTTTTTCGCCCAGCGCGGAGGGGGGACAGCATTAGGCATGGTCGGCGGTGATAAGCATCTTAAGGAGGCTATGTTTGGGGCAAATCACAGCCTTTGGTTGTGCGGTGATACCATGAGCGATTGGAGTTCCAAGAATCCATACATGACCCAAATCACAGAGAACTACGTCTTGAACGGTAAGGGCTCTCGAAAAGAAACTCGACACATTGTGTTCGAGCTTGGTGATTCAGGCCTCGATTACAAGGTCGGCGATGCTTTGGGCGTTTTGGCCGAGAACCCACCTCACATTGTCGAAGAACTCCTTGAAGTTCAAGGCTGGGACCGCGAAGCAACCGTTACCACTCACAACGGCGAACGGGATGTCTATACGGCGCTGAAAAAGGACTTCGAAGTCCACATGGCCAACAAGAAGTTCGTTCAATCGCTCGCTCACAAAGTCGTTTCCAGCGGCATGCGGATTTCCCTCTCAATCGTATCTCGCTCTCGCAACGGCGAAGAATGGTCCGCTCAAGGTGAAGGCGAGATGCCTCCAGGGCTCGCCCCAAACCAGCCCTCGGATGATCCTGTTGCCAAAGTCGCAGCCCTCGTTGAAGACGCAAAAGCTGTTGAAGATTACCTCTGGACGCGGGATTACGTTGACATCATGCGTGAATTTGACGTCAAGTATTCTCCAGAAGAATTCTTGGAGTTGGCCGATCGCCTCAAGCCTCGTCTTTACTCCATCGCTTCCTCTCACGATGCCCATCCCGGATTTGTTGAGTTGACCGTCGGCATCGTTCGCTTTGAATACAACAACCGGCCCCGTGGTGGCCTATGCACGGTCTTTATGGCTGATGAAATTGACACATCTGGATCCCCAATTGGCGTGTTCATGTCACCTACCAAATCGTTTATTCTCCCCGAGGACAAGAACACCGACATCATCATGGTGGGTCCCGGAACAGGTATCGCTCCGTTCAGAGCCTTCATGGAACAGCGAGTGTTTGACGGCGGCAAAGGGCGAAATTGGTTGTTCTTTGGCGACCAGTCCGCTAAGACTGAGTTCTATTACAAGGAAACCATCGAAGAATGGATGGACAGCGGCGATTTGTACAAGTTCACCACCGCCTGGTCCCGTGACCAAGAAGAAAAGATCTATGTTCAACACCGGCTCAAGGAACACGGTGCAGAGATCTGGGAATGGTTCGAAAACGGTGCTTATTTCTACATTTGCGGCGATAAAACCTACATGGCTAAAGACGTACACAGGGCCTTGATTGCTATTGCAGAAGATCACGGCGGCATGTCAAACGAAGACGCAACACACTTCATCGAAAAGACCATGATGCGAGAACAAAAGCGCTACCTACGTGACGTGTATTGACGAACTTTTCTGAATAAAACAGGGCCATCCTCACCGAGGAAGACACAAGTTCAGCCCTTCAAATCCTTCTTCTCTGGTTCTGGTTTCAAAACCCCACCGAATCATCATTGTGTTGGAACTGCAGAGTCAATCTTTTCATCGATCTGCGCGCTCATAACAGCGCCAACGCCGATGACGATACCGTCAACAAGCCATGGTGTCGCATCAGCCATTTCATTGAGGAATCGGAACGCTGACCACGGGGATCGAATGGGCATGTGCAGCCTGCTCCATCTTCTTTGTCCAAACGGAGTCAGGTCCTGGGAAGGCTAACATGTGGGTTGCAGGAACCAACATCCGGTCGACAAGACTTGCTTCAGCTTCAGGCCGCCCGCTGTCGTCGGGGCCGTTCGGGCGGGGAGCTGACCATGCTTCGGTGAACACAGCCAGTGGTACGTTGTTGTTGTCAGCCCACCGTTCAGCGAGGTAATCTACGCCGCTTGCTCCCCCGAGAATGATGAGATCAGGGTAGGCATTGTCCTTGACCCAATCATCAATGGCACCTTCGAGCCAAGCGTAATCATAAAATTTGGAATTGCCGCAAATGACTAAGTTTACGATTTTTCCATCATTGTTCAAGTCCCTTCCAGCGAGTCGGTCGAGGGCTTCGGCCCCGGTTTGGTCTGTCGGCGTCATGTTTATCGAACATCGTGCCACGATATGAAACTTCTGCTGTATTTTCTTGTTTTTGGAAGTTTTTTGAGAAAAATTTTCCGGTTTATGGCAACATTATTGTTCTTTGGGATGACCAGAGGCGTTTCGCTGTTCCTCAAAAAAATACCACCTCTTGTTGATTCTCGACCGTTGGCATCATAGAGTAATTCCTCCACGAGCAACCATGGCCTTCAAGCGAGTGCTGATTGCAAACCGCGGTGAAATCGCTCTTCGAATTCTCCGAACCCTGCGCGATATGGGCATCGAAGCAGCCATCATTCACGGCCGAGAAGATCGCCTTTCTTTGCCCGTTCGTTTGGCAGATGTAGCCTATGCGAACAACAAAGCAAATCCACTTGACACCTATTTGGATATTGAATCGGTCATCACTGCCGCCAAAGAAATGGGTTGCGATGCCGTGCACCCTGGCTATGGATTCTTGGCAGAGAACGCAACCTTTGTCCGCCGACTGCAAGAAGAGGGCATCACCTTCATTGGACCATCTGCAGATGTCATCACGTTGCTCGGGGATAAAATTGAGGCTCGTGCAGCAATGGAAGCCGCTGGCCTTCCAACCGCAAAGGGCTCTTCGGAACCGATTTCAGATGCTGGTGTCGCCTCGACCCTCGCCGAAGAAATTGGCTATCCAGTGATCATCAAAGCCGCAGCTGGTGGCGGCGGTATTGGGATGCAAATCGTCGAACAATCCTCGGAATTTGAAAGCGCTCTCAAACTCTGCAAATCAAGGGCTAAATCTGCTTTTGGCGATGAGCGCGTCTTTGTTGAAAAATACATTCAAGGCGCTCAACACGTCGAATTCCAAGTTTTAGGGGACGGGAAAAAGGCAATTCATTTTGGAGAACGTTTCTGTTCAATTCAACGCCGACATCAAAAGTTGGTCGAAGAAGGTCCATGGCTCGATGAAGAAACACGCCAAAAAATCGGTGACCTTGTGTGCAGAGGTGCAGAATCTGTAGGCTACAAAGGCCTCGCAACGTTTGAATTCCTCCGAGACGCCAATGGCGATTTTTACTTCCTTGAGGTCAATCCACGCGTTCAAGTTGAACACACTGTTACTGAACTCATCACCGGTTACAATTTGGTCGAACTGGGCATAAGGGTCGCTCAGGGGGAGGCATTACCGCTGACTCAAGAGGATGTGAAATGGAACGGGCATGCCATCCAATGCCGGCTCAATGCAGAGGACCCTCGGAAATTTATTCCAAGCCCTGGTCGCTTGTGGGAGTGCCACTTCCCGTCTGGGTACGGCGTGCGCGTCGACACCCACGCCTACCCTGGCTACGACATGCCGGGGTGCTTCGACTCCCTTTTGGCCAAGCTTCTGGTTTGGGGCCGGGACCGAGATGACGCGGTTCGCCGAATGCGTACAGCGCTTGACGAAACAATGATCACCGGCGTTGAACATTTGATTCCATTGCATCGCCGAATCATGGATGAACAAGATTTCCTCGACCGCAACATCACGATTCAATACATCGATATGCATCAAGAATTGCTTGGATGAACCCTGTCCAAGGTTTTGGCATCATCTGCTCCTGCTGTACTTGTCGATAAAGTGGCAACAATCGAGCAGTGACAAATTGAAATAGAATCTGCATTTCGCCAGCACATGGATGTTCTGTTGGTCGGCAGCATTGCTTATGATTCAGTGACTTCACCAGTTGGGCAGGTCAAACATGCTCTTGGCGGCTCTGCGACCTACGGCGGCCTCGCCGCTTCGTTTCATGCTCAACGGCTGGGCATTGGAAAGGTTGGTTTGGTCGGGGTCGTTGGTGAAGACTTTTCCGATGAAGATCGATTGATCTTGGCGAGCCATGGCACCGATGTATCAGGCATCGAAACCGCTGCAGGGGAAACATTCCGCTGGGAAGGGGCCTACGAAGGGTCGATGGCTGAAGCCGAAACCTACGCGACTCATCTCAATGTGTTTGAACACTTCCAACCAAAGGTACCTGAGCATGCACGCACACCGAAGGTCACCTTCTGTGCGAACCTGCATCCGGCACTCCAAGCCAGCGTTTTGGACCAAACCACGCCAAACCGTATCTCGATGCTTGATTCAATGAACCTCTGGATTAACATCGCCCGGGAACCCTTGCTTGAAGTGATGCAGCGGGTGGACTTGATCATCATCAATGATGGAGAAGTTCGCATGCTCGCGGAGGATGAAAACCTCATCCGCGCAGCACATACCGTACGCTCTATGACTTCGGCTTCCACGTTGGTTGTGAAGCGCGGTGAACATGGCGTGCTCGCCTTCCATGGCGATGAGATCATTGCGTTGCCGGCTTTCCCAACCGCTGATGTCTGCGACCCAACTGGATGTGGCGACACTTTTGCAGGGACACTTGCAGCCTACATTGCTTCAGGCGACGGTCCATTGGGACGCGATGAATTGAGAACTGCACTTGTCGCAGCAACCGTTTCAGCAAGTTTTACTTTGCAATCGTTTGGCGTCGAAGCGCTTCAAACAATGACTTCAGAAGCCTTTGCCCATCGGTTGAGCCGCTTTGAGAACATCCTCGGATGATCAAGAATCCAGCCTTGGCAATTGCGATGCTTGTTCTGCATCCGACACCTCGCCATCATGTTCAACGAGGTCCCCAAACGATAAGTTGTCCAAATCTAAATTGTTTGATGCAGGGCCTTGTTCTTGCTGAATTTGCTCTATGAGCGTGTGCCGTCGGTCGATGTGCTTCATCATTTGTTCAACAGTTTCCTTGGGCAAAACACCGCCATGTTGTTCCGAGAGGTTCGATACAGAATTCTCAATTTCTTGCTGATGGGTTCTGGTCGATCGTTCCCGTAATTCTTGACTGCTTTCAGTTCCTGCTTCCCCATTGAGGGCTTGGACCGTTTCCCCAGTGAGCAGTTGGCCTGCCATGGAGGCGGTGCGTCCGATTCCTTCGATGAGCGCCTGAACTCGATTGCCGTTCCGCCTTTTCCGTTTATGGACGAATTGGGGGTTTGAGTACCCGGAGTTCCGCGGTTCAATTTTGTATTGGCTGCGTTGCGGTGTTGGCTGACTTTGGGGGTGGACCAATTCAGCGTCGAGGAGCGGGGCTTCTCTGCGAGCAGCATCGACAATCGAAGTGACTGGTTCCTCTTCCTCGGAGAATAAATTGCTGAATTCAAGATCAAATTCTGCTTCCATTGGCATCGCCGCCGGGGCGGGCTGTGGGACATGAGCTCCTTCCGGTCCAACAAAACTCGGGAGGAAGGTTTGCGGGGTTTCTTGTGCAGGGTCCACCGCATGGTGCTGGGGTAGATTTTGGTTTGTTTCGGCAATGCGCCCGTAGGATCGTTCCGTGTTCATTGACTGAGTGGCTGGATAAGGGTGGGATGGATGATTGTAATGCATTGGTTGGTGTTGGGACTGTGATGATTGCGGCAAGGCATGCGTTCGCTGCCTTGCGTTTGCCCGGCCACGTTGAATCAATCCGTGTTCAGCGCTGATGTGTGGCTGGTGGCTTAAATCAGGCTCTCCAAACATCCATCCTTCGGTAGGGGGCTGTTCAAAATCCAACTCCAGGGGCTCTTCAGTTCCAAAGAGGTTGAGTGGTACAGCTGATTCGGGAAGGTCTTCCGGATTGCCATGATTTGCAAGCAACGCCGCAATCGAGGGTGATGCTTCAATTCTCACGGGTTCTACAGGGAGAATTGGCGCCGCTTCGGAACGAGGGTAGTCGACATCTCGCTGAAGATCTTCCAAACCCAGACGGGCGATTTCCATGCTCTGGCCTTCTGCCAGCCTTGAATGCAAATAGCACAAACGCATGAGCACAGCCGCATTACCGGTGAGGATGTGGCAGTCGTTGGCTTGTGTTTCAATGGTCAATGTTGGTCGCTTTGTGCCAAAGCGTCCGATGAGGAGGAGCATTCCAACCCCGACGGTCAACAACTGCCATGAAGTTCCAATGACCATTCCACGGTATGCAACCAATAACAACACAGCGCCCACGACGCCCCATCCGGTGGGCAAAAGTGGTTTTGAGGTTTGATCTAAACGCATGACCCAATCGTGAGCGACTTCTGTGAATTCGCCGGTCTTTTGTTCAATCGAAAGCTTGCGCTCAGAAACAGTGACTCGAACCTTTCCAGGTTTTCCAACCATGTGCAGTCCCTTGAAGACTTCAAGGTCTTCTGCACGGTATGGACTCTCTTGTTGTCCAGTGATGCGCATCCCAGCGCGCAAAGGGCCCGTGGTTGGTTATCAATCCACCGACAGTTGCACCCACTTGCCCTTGGAAATATCGACCCCTTTTGAAACGCCAAATCCCCCAATTTGAAGGCAATCAAAGGTTTGCTCCACCGGCAGGAAGTTTAACAACAATAAGTTAGACGTCTTTCTATGCTTGAAGAGGTCCTCCTCTCGCCGGCGCTCGATGAAGTCCTCGAGGAATTGGGGAACAAAACAGAAGCCTGGACCAACAAATGGTGGTGGATGCCGCTGCGGGCGTTGCTCCTTGCTGCACCCTTCATAGCGATTGGCATCTACTATTTTTGGTTCCTTTGAGCATCACTCGAGGCAATCGAGCCGACCACTGCCCATGATCCTCGGCTTTGAATCGAGTTGCGCAATCAGTGTTGGTTCAGGATTCTCTCTTCGGATAAACAAGGGGTTCTCCCAAGCCACAACCGCATTTTCACCATCAACCGATGCGATCCGTCCGACGACAAATTGCAAATCGACGCTGGCGTGGATGACATCGCCTTCAGCCAAAATACGCTTTTGAAACGGTGAACGCTTGAGTTCGAGTTTGGACCGGTGGTGTGCAACCACGGCCAAAGGGATGCTTGTGTTGGTTTTCTTATCTTCAACAGCGGGTCGGACGAGCAAGGTTCCACTGCCCAAATGGTCTTCCTTTGCGTTGCGCAATGCAAGACCGACGCGGTCGCCAGCGCGGGCTGCAGGTACATCATCGTCCATCACTTGGAGCGATTTTGCGTTTCCAGTGCCGTTTGCGGGCAAAAGCACTAGGTCGTCATGAACATGAACGGTGCCAGATTGAACATAGCCGATGGCCACCAAACCAATGCCTTTGACGTTGAAGTGTTGATCGACAGGAATGACAAGGGGTGCTTCGGCGTTTGCCTTTAAATCATCAGAAATAGCGTCCATGAGATCATACAGCATGTTCCGCAATCCAATTCCATCGCCTTTGGCAAAAATCCATTCACCGAGGCCTGCCTGCTTGAACAGCATTTTCACTTGATCTTCATCGACCCACTCACCCTGAGGCGGGTTGATGACAGCAATCCCCTTTGTGAGTCCAGAACTGGCGAAAGCAACGAGCGCTTCTCCGAGCGTGGCGTCGATGCCGCTGACTTCGACGACACCAACGCGGGCAGCGGAGAGGGCGTTGAGGAACGGGCGCAGTCGCTCGGGGTATTTTGCAGGTCGAATGAGGGAAAGGATTCGTGGTCCATCGCTGCCGCTTTCCTTGTGAACGTAGGTATGCACATCCCGCTGGTCTGTGGGTTTTGCGATTTCACGGGCCAAATCATCGCTGCCAACCATGGCGATGTTGAGAACAGGCATGACTTCGCCACCAGCGAAGGCCACATCAATGTAGGGGTGCTCAATCGTTGTTGGTGCTGCGCATTTGTTCTCGGATGCGCTTCGCCTGGTCCCAATCTTTTTGCTCATCTTCTCCATCAATGGTCAATTGAGGGATCGGAATTGGCCTCATCATAGAATCAATTGCAACAAAGAAGAAGTAGCCTTCACAGATTTTCTTTTTATTCCATGTGGCTTTGTCCACTGCCATCGCAGTTACCTTTGTGCATGCCGTGTGCGTGCTCGTGAAAACGACCTTGCCAGTCACTTCCAAAAGGTCGCCTTGGCGTGCAGGTGCAATGAATTTGAGGGTGTCAATGGAGATGGTGACAAATTCACGGTGAGCGAATTTAGAACAAGCAATCCCGCCAGCTTTGTCCATGATCGAAAGGAGGCGACCACCGAACAGGGTGTCATGGTCGTTTGTATCGCCAGGGAAGATGTGCTCGATCAGCGTCACGGGTTCCTTTGAGTATGGTTCCATGGTTTTGCCACGGTCTTCCCCCTCATGAAGTCATTGAAGCGCTTGAGGAGCCAAAGGGTGGTTTCAGCACCTCGGCCGATGTGCGGTTGAAACGGCCGGTTCCGAGGTTTGCATGGTGTAGGTTCGCGGAAGGTTGGAGGCTCGAGCAGGGGGTCGTTCGGGCATCGAAGTGCAGTGGATACAAAGCCAGTCATGAACCAATCAGAAAGAGCCTACTGCGCGAGGTTTATCGGGCTGAGTGGCCCATGATTGGAGGATTGGATTGCCGCTGACCCGATTCTTGAAAGCGTTCGTGGCACAGGCTCGCACTTAGACCCCGTTGAGGTAGGCATGAATGCGATGTGGTTTTATGTGGAGGAATCATCGCGTGAAGAGCAGGTGAGTCCATGACACACGAGAATCGTACCTTGAGAACCCCACTCTTCCTTGTAGCACTGATGATTTTGGCACCCTTTGCAGGCGCCGCGAACGTGACAACATTCGCCAATCAAGACACGGAATCAGACATTGAAATGCGAGGTGGCTCAGCCTTCCTCAACCGCGATGACGGTAGCATCAACTTGCCAGCCAGTGACACCGTAACGAGCGCAAGCGTCGATGTTTCGGTCCACATGGTCGAACACGCCTCGCACCAACGGATCGACACAGACACCATGTCACGGGTGTGGAATCCAAATTACAACAACCAACTCACCAAATTTTCAAACACATCATACTTCACCTTCGAAGACGGCGCAACGGCAACACCGGTCTCCCTCACTGCAGAGGGTGTGCTCACCGATTTCGAAGAAACGCTGGCCGGCTTTGTCGATCAACGACCTTTCTATCAGAACAATTACGGCTTTGACCACGGTGAACTAAATCCACCAGGCACCCCTCCAATCCCAGGGGTCCCAGACTGCTATTCTGGAACTTACTGCTGGGGAACTGGCCTTTATGACAGCGATTACACCGACGAGTTCTCGAACCAAAATGGTGGAAAGTATGCCTTGCATTCCCCTTCGATGTTCGTCGACCTTGCACTGAAGGACACCACTGCCTACTTCGATTCGTACCACGACCTCGATCGAATCACTCCGGGTGGTACAAATCCTGCCATCAAGTACACCGATTGTGCTTACGTGCAAATTAGGTCTTCCAGCAACGGCATTTTCCCACCCGACCCATCAGGATTCAGTTACATCGATATCGACGTCGGTAATTCAACTGGTGTTGGCTACTCGAATGGGTATTATCGCGTCAGCGCGGGCTCCAACAACGCGGGGGAGATCTACAACTCTTGCAGCGATGTTCCAGCAGGCGATTATGCGCTTGGTGGCACATCCGTCGGAACGGCCAACCCCACGGGCTGGGCCAACATCGCCATCGATCTCATTCAATACGTCGGCCAATACATTCAACTTCGTTTCGTCATGGACG
>TARA_B110000467_G_scaffold44733_1_pt1 | contig 16435 bp, 10 predicted proteins | sample TARA_B110000467 | Tara Oceans TARA_B110000467 (sample SAMEA4398341) | marine metagenome | biome: Polar Biome; feature: [MES] marine water layer (ENVO:01000295) within the mesopelagic zone...; material: water (ENVO:00002006), including particulate matter (ENVO:01000060) such as...... | reverse complement strand
TCAATTGGCCCTTGATTCTCTAAGTATTCTTCCACAAGGTGGGGCACTTGTTGAAGGCCGTGAATCAATTCGATACCTCGTTCTTTACTGATGTTGCGAGACCGACCAACTTGGAGGGCAAACATTGTGAGCGCTGCGACCATGTTCGAGAAGGCTTTGGTGGAAGCAACGGCTTGTTCAGGACCTGAGTGAATGTAAACGCCTTGACGGCACAAACGAGCGATAGAGGAGCCAACCACGTTCACAACACCATGGACATTACCTCCTTTGAGTTGAATTTCCTTGATGGCGGAGAGCGTGTCTGCGGTTTCTCCAGATTGAGTCACTGCAAAATGAAGCGCTGCTGGATTAATGACCGGATCGTTGTGCCTAAACTCGCTCGATATGTGAGCAACAGCAGGAATACGAGCCAACTTCTCAATCAGCAATTGTCCTATTTCCGCTGCGTTGTAGGAGGTGCCGCAGCCAAGCAAACGAACATGGGGAATCTTAGCCAGCGTGGCTGGTGTGAGTTTTAGCCCACCGAGTCGCCCGCTGCCACGTGATCGGTCTAAACGACCGCTGATGCAATGCCGAAGAGCGTCGGGTTGTTCATAGATTTCTTTAAGCATGAAATGTGGGAAATCACCAAGTTCAGACTCGCCCCATTCGGATTCGAGCGTCGTGCTTTTGGTTGAGCTTTTGCCTCCTTTGAGGGTCGATAATTTGACCGAGGTTGCTGTTAATGTTGCAATATCTCCGTCTTCGAGGTAAATCACCTGCTGGGTGTGAGCGGTCAGTGCGTGGGGGTCGCTGGAGATGAACATCTCATCAACGCCTTGACCGATGATCAAGGGTGAGCCATTGCGGGCGCAGACGATGGTGTCATGCTCTTCAAACAAGGCGCATATTCCCCAAGTGCCACGCACCTGATGAAGCGCACGGCGCACCGCATATTCGGGATTGTTGTCCACCGAAAGTTCCCGTTCAATGATGTGAGCCAGCGCTTCGGAATCGGTATCGCTCAGCAGGTTAACGCCTTGTACGGAAAGCGAACTTCGCAGCATTCTTGCGTTCTCGATGATGCCGTTGTGGACGATGACAACCTTGCCTTGTGCGGATGAGTGCGGGTGTGCATTTTCGTCTGTGACTCCACCGTGCGTGGCCCAGCGGGTGTGTGCAATCCCAATATGGCCGTCGATTCGATCTGGCAAAACGGAACGTAATTCCTGTACCTTGCCGACTTTTTTGTGCACCGCAATGGTACCATTTTTGACAGCAATTCCAGTTGAGTCATAGCCACGGTACTCAAGTCGGCGCAATCCTTCGACGAGCAATGGAGCCGCTTGATGGGGGCCAATGTATCCAAAAATTCCACACATAATTTCACCTTAGCACTGAACCGTGTTCGAACAAATCGGGCAGGAAACCTTCCTCAGAGTCATGTCTTTCACGGTGAACTTGGCATCGCATTCGCTGCATGTTACATCGCGCTGGGGTGGAGCGATGTTGGGCAATGGGGGCAAGCCACCTAGCAAAGGCAGTCCATCTGGTCCGAGCAATGGAGGCAGTTCGCCCGGGGCTGGAAGCGGTGGAAGTGTTGCTGGAGTGGGTGCATCCGGCAGGAGAAGCGGTAATGGCGGCAATGAAATCGATTCAGCGATTTCTGCAAACTCCCGTTGCTGCTTGCGTTGCATTCTTCGAGTGAGTCGCGCGTTTCCTTCACCAGATTCCGCTTTGGCCTCGAGGCTTTCTGAAAGGCTCTGCCCCTCCTCTTCCAGCGCGATGGTCGGCGCGCTTGAGGACACGACAAGTTCCTCTGCTTCCGTATCGATGGCCAACAATGGTCCATCATCGTCCTCAGGCCGGATCATCAATTCGATGCTTTCATCGGTTTCCACGAGCACTTTTGTTGCCACGTACACTTCGTGTTCTTCGGAGCGGGCGCGCCGGATTGATACGACGACCAGAAGAAGGAAAAGTGCGAGCATGAGCCCTGCAACTCCGACAATGGTGAGTTTCATTTCTTGAGAACCTGGCAACGGTGCAAGCAACGCATCGATGAAACTGCTGTCGTCGTCAATGGGCCGATCGTCGCCGGAGAGGGAAGCAAGGGTTCGAAGTTTGAGCGATCCTGAAGCGGTCGACAACATCACGATGCCATCGTATTCCATTCCAGCATACCCTTCAAGGAAGCCTTGAGCCATAAGATTCGACATGCCTTCGATCGAGTCATGATCTGCATTTGTAAGCAGTCCGTAACGGGTGGTTGGACCGAAGGTGTTGATTTCATCGTACATGATTTGAACCCCGTAGGCTGTCGCATGCATCTTAATGTCGAGCACACCAGGCGCTTCAATTGTCGAGGCTTCGTCCACTGTCCAAGCGTTGTCAGTCACGGCATAGGCGACATTTGCATCTCGCCCTCGCCCTTCAATCCAAGCAGCGATGAGAACATCATCCCCGTTCGACTGCTTGACGATAAGGTGAGCCTTTGAGGCTTCATCCCCGATTGAAGATTGGAAACTCCAAGAGGAGAGCGTAGGTTCTCCATGCGTGTACATCAGACCAACACGGTTGATGCCTGAAACATCGTCCCTCATCTCTTGATAGATGATGTGTAAGTTTTCCTCGCCATAGCCAATGGCCAATGGATCGCCTTTTGATGGGCGAATGTCGATATCGGAGAGGACATTTGTTGGGTTACCCCAGCTCGTAGGGCTGTCAGGGTTATTGGAAACAAGGGTGAAGATGGAGGTCACATCTTGCCATGATCCAGATGTCGCAATGTCTCTGTGATAACCGGCAAGAACAACGGTGTCCTCGTATTCCGCCATAGCGAGGCCCCAATAGGAGCCTTCGGACAATTTTTGCGAGGGCATCTGGTAGTGCACGGGGGTGTTCATTTCCACCTTCGAGAGTGACGTCATGCCAATGTTGGTGAGCGTGTAGCCATCTGCGCTGATGCTTTTGCGAGTCCAAGCCGCATGAATCAAGCCATCCGAACGTTCGAGCACGGCCAATTCGCCACCCCACATGTCTTCAAGCAACAAGTCGGTTTGGACCGCCATCGAAGGCGTGATGCTCCGAACGTGAAGTTCGCCGTCGATCGTGGTAAACAGCAAAGCCCCATTTTCAAGCCCAATGAATTCCACTGGGACCTCGCCTGTGGCGAGTTCGATGCTAACTTGAGAACCAAGCGAAAGATCATCCACCACGACGGTGAACCTGTAATTGCTAAATTCAGCCTCTACACCGTTGCCTTGCAACGACGCTTTGAATCGAACTGCGCCCACTGTTTCGCTGGCATTAATTGCAAAACTGACGACTTCATACCCCGAACTTGTGTCCGAACCTGGAACGACCAAGATGCTCTGGGTGCCAAGTTGAACAAAACCGTCAACGCCGTTGGACCACCGGGAGAGCGCCATAGTCAAATCAGTAGCATCGGTTTGCCCCAAGTTATCGATCCGAAGCCGGAGCATGTAGGGTTCATCTGGGACAGGGATGTTCGGGAGCGAAGTGACAGCACCCGGCAAGAATCGAAGCATGGCTTCAACTGGACGTTCTTCAACTTCGAAAGAAAAGGTATAGGCATTATTCTCTGGTGTTGGGTCTGCGTGTTGCGATGTTGGGTCGACCAAAATCGATACTTCTTGTGTACCTGGCTCAGTCGCCCACCAGTAGAGGGTGACTTGTTGGCTTTCTCCTTCATTGAGAATGGAAATGCTGGTTTCAGAAGGGTAGGTTTCCGAACTTGACCCTTCAGCATTGAGGCGGACATAGACATCTGTTGCATCCAAATCCCCTACGTTTGCGATTGTAAAGTCAATTTCGAGAACCGTCCCAGCCACAGCGGAGTAGACCGGTAAGCCCTGGTCCATGATTTCAACCGAACCTTGGAACACAAAGTCAGGCGCTGCTGGTTGATTGTCAACAATGTAAGTTCGCCGGACGGTGTCCGTTACGACCCCACTTTCGTTGACCATTCGGAAACTGAGGCGGTGAGAGCCGTCCTCAACGCTGTTGGAATTCCAAGTAAAGGACCAATCTTGGGACCCTACTTCGAGGAATTCGAGTTCTTCTCCAAGCAACCATTCACCGCTGCCAACCTTGAATTCCAAGCGGTCATGCTCAAGGCCTTCAACGGTTCCAGTAAACTCCACTGATCCTTCAAGGGCGGTTCCGACAGAGGGCCCTGCAAGGGTCACGGCCATGCGCGCTAAGTTCACAAAGCGAACTTCGATGGACGATTCCTGTCCGTCGTCGCTGATGGCTCGAGCGAGCACGAGGACGTATTCTTCATCCTGGCGAATCCAATCGGATTTGATGGAAATGTCCAGGAACCAGTTGTTCACATCGCCTCCAGTGTCAACCCAGCCTTGCAATTCACGGACAGTGCCGGATTCAAGGTGTTGTTCAATTCGAACCTGTACCTTGTCGTAGGCTCCATCGTCCCCGTCGACAGCAGTCCCTGAGATTCGTGAACGATCCCCTTCAATCCACCACGTGCCGTTTGAAGGTTTTTCCATGGTGACGTGGTCGCCGGTTCCGTTTCCAGTTGGAGGTGGATCGATGACGCCGCCACCGCCTTCAAGGGGTGTGCATGAACGTTCGAGCACGGTGTCAATGGCGCATGATGCATCGATAAGTCCGAAGCCCCATTCTGCGTTCCAACGGTTGGAGATGGAGGGTTCTGTGGCTGAACCTCGCTGTTCAGAGGAGTTCCTCAGAATGTCCTTGACTTCCTGAGGCGTGAGCGAAGGTTCTGCTTGGAGCATGGTTGCAACCACCCCAGAGGCAATGGGTGTCGCCATGCTTGTTCCGTCTTTTTCATCGTATTCATTGCTGGCCAGCGGCCGTCCTGGTTGACCTGGGAACGATGAGCCTGTTTGGGCTGTGGCGGACATGATACCAGACCCAAAGGAAGTGATGTCGGGCTTGAGTTCATCCCATTCATCGTCATCCTCATCGTCCAAACGAGGCCCGGTGTTGGAGTAATCTGCGACGTTGTCATTTGTTCTGTTGACGGTGCCGCGGTCTGTTGCTGCGCCCACTGAAATGGCTTTGTCTGCACTTGCTGGTGATGGAACCCGATTGGTTCCGTCGTTGCCCATAGCCACCACACAAACGATGGAGGCATTGACGGCGTCGTTCACGAGACGAGCTTCAGCTCCAGAGCCGTTGTCGCCTTGATCGCCCGGGTTGAGGGGGGAGGATGCGGAACCAAACGACATGGATGCCACTTGGATGCCCCGGCTTGACGCATTGTTGCCCCAGTCGGTGTTGACGTTGTTGATGATCCATTGAATCCCGTTCAGAGAGGCTTGTGAGTTCGTACCGCCGGTGTCGGTCAAGACCTTGACATCGACCAAATAGGCGCCGGGTGCTGTGCCCATGTGAACTCGGCTTGAATCTCCGGTTCCAACAACTGAACCAGCCACGTGAGTCCCGTGACCGTTACCGTCATCGGGGTCTTGAGTCCCATCCGTCGCTCCTGCTGAAGACGTTGCGTCATAGCCTGCAACCCATTTTTGGTCGTCGTACGAGGTGGCATCCTCATCAGGCTCATCGTCCACATCGTCGAAATCGTTGAGTGCTTCGTGTTCGTTGTCCACACCGGTGTCGAGAACAGCCACAACGACTGCTTCGCCGATGTAGTCGCGTTCATAGGCTGTTTGAGAATAAACTTCGGAAGGCCTTGAACGGGCTGCTTTCGCTGCCACATCGTTGAATGGAATCATCACGTTTTGCATTTCAATGACCACAACGCCGTAGGAAGCATAGAGGTCCATGAGCGCGCTAATGGGCACCTTGTCAACCGCTACAGAATCAATGTCGTCGAGCACTTGAAACCAAGCACCCTGTTCTTCTCCAACCCATCCATGTGCGGCTAGAACGCTGCGCAGCGTCTCGATTTCACTGACGCCTGGGTGCCAAGCATAATCGACGACGATGGCAACCGTTTTTCGGCCATCATCGCCAATGATGGCGGTTGGTGATTCAGATTCCGCACCTGCAATCACCCGTTGCAAACGGTCATCCATGCCGTTCCAATCCAGATCTGGGCCGTAACTTTGCCACCATGCATCATCCTCAGAAGAGGGGCGCTCACCTCGATCGATGTCTCGAAGAGGGCGCAAGCAAAGTTCCTCACCGCACATCAACGGTGGCAGACCTTCAACCAAGATTGGCTGAGCGTACTCAACCGGTTCAGACCATGGTTCTGTTTGGCTTTGGGTCGCCATTGCGCCGAGGTCAGCGATGAGGAAAACGGCGACAAGGATCAAAGAAACGAGAGGCGTTTTGCGCGAAGGTTTGTCCATCATTGCCATCCACTCACGCCTTTGGTGATGGCGCATGCCTTTGAGGGTATCCGTGATTTGTCCCCTCCCCAGCCCCTAAGGGGCTAGGGGAGTTTTCAATCCGGCCATGTGAGGTGCGATGGTTCATTGGCACATTGCAGGTGCGGACCGCCCCGTCGATCGACGACACCTAGCCGAGCATCGCACTCAGGACAGGCTCCAAGTTCCGCAAGATGTTCCATCCAAGCCAATCGCGTTTCAGGCTCATCGCCTGAAGCCCGTAACTTCGCAAGGCCGTTCCGTAGATTCCGGGGCACAGCAAGGCCCCTTGCGCTCCACGGGTCTTCAAGCGTCGATAGGTCAACCATGCTGGCTTTGACGCGATTTAGATGCGCCCTGACATCGCTTGAGGATGAGGGGCCCCCATCTTCCACGCCCAATTCATAAGGACCACCTTTGGCCACATAAGGCAGAAGAAAATAAGCCGCTAAAAAGCCGCCAAGATGCGCCATGTGAGCGACATCGCTGACTTGTTGCAACCCAAGCGTCTGATAGGCTCTTGCCACCTCGAGGGCGAAGTAGATCAAAGCGATGACATACACCGGCCATTTTCGAATCAAAATCAATGGGAAGGCGATTTCATCGCGTGGCCATCCTGCGAGGTAAGCCCCGAACAAGCCAAATGCAGCACCTGAAGCACCAAGCGAAGGTGTTGCAGAATCGAGGTTCATCAACCACCACGAGATTGAGCCTCCGACCAAACCTACGCAATAGATTGCGGCGAACCTTCGCATGCCTAATCGTTGTTCGAGTGGAACCCCCACGAGGGCGATGACGAGGATGTTACCCAGCACGTGTGTAGCGTCGAATGGATTGTGTAAAAAGCCGGCAGAAATGAGCGTGTGTGGCCAATCGAAAAGACCGGTTCGAGCCGGTACAAGCCAGAAATCAGACCACATGTACCACGAGTCGCTGTCGAGCCAACCTTGGCGCATTGAAAACAAGTAAATCACCTGAACAAGGTAGGCCAGCAGAAGCCCTACCGTTAACGATAAAGCAAGCGATGATTTGTGCTTAAAGGCGGAAAAAATGGGCCAGAACAGCGCCGTAAGCCAGAGGCCAAGCAAGGCCCATTCACCGGCCCCGAACATGTCCATACCAGTGGCCATGCTCCTTTCCACGATGACCCGACATTTGAGTTCATGGGCTGGAGGCTTGTAGGGGAGCATTGATGTTAATGCTCCCTGTGGCAAAACCATGGCAGAGGCCCTTCTAAGCATCGAAGGCGTTGAACTCCGCCGTGGCATGGGCGTTGTTTTATCGGCCTTTGATTTGCACCTCGAGTCTGGTGAAATCATCATGCTTCACGGCGCGAATGGAGCAGGAAAATCCACAGTGATTGAAACGGCTGCTCGATTGCTCCCCCTCGAACGAGGATCGGTGTCGCATCATGGCCACCTCACCTTCGATGCTGAAGGTCGGCGCGTCAATCCTAGGCGACCCTTCGGACTTACGCTTCAAGACAATGGAATGATTGGAAGCGAAACAATTCACGCCCACCTTTCTGCCGTAGCAAACCTATCTGGTACACACCTCGAACTCGAGCCTCTGCTCGAAACGTACGGTCTGCAACACAGAATGCATGATAGAATCGCTCACCTTTCAGGAGGACAAGCAAGAAAAGTCGCCGTACTCGCTGGTTTGATACCTGCCATGGTCGCACCTCTACCAACGGTTGTTCTCCTCGATGAGCCAGATTCTGGTTTGGACGAGGAGGCATTGGCTGCGCTCATGCTGCATGTGCAATCGCTTGCTGCCGCAGGCCATGGATTCTTGATAGCCACACACAACCCGACCTTGCTCAGCATTGGCACACACCTCCATGACTTGGAAACAAAATCACCTCAAGATCACGTCACTGCGAAGGCTTGGGTGCAAGCAGGAGAACCTCGCGCACCGTCTTGGTTGATGGCCAGAACCGGCCATCGTTACACAGCCTCAACGCGCTCTGGAATTGCACGCAACGGTCTTGCTGCTTTGATGGTCTTGGGCTGCGCACTGGCCTTGGGCGATCCGTCTGTTCTTCCTAAGGGATTATGGGTGACTGGTGGAGTGTTAGCCCCCGCTTTTGCCGCTGGCCTTGCCGGCGACCCGACGACCCACCTCATGCGAGAACAACGCGCCGGCGACTGGTGGCGAGCCCATGGCCAACACACCCCGTCTGCGATGGGCCTTGGCTTGGGCGTCGGCGCTTTGGCGACCATGCTATCGAGCTACATATTCACAGGTGAACTTGAGTTAAACCTGGTTGTCGTTGGAGCGCTCATTGGGGAGATAACAATGGTGGGAGTGCGTCTTCTGAACAATTCAACACAGCGACTTGCTCGCCCGAATGCAGTGTTCATTCGCCTCTTGCTGCCTGCGTTTATATTGCCGTGGGCTCTTGTCGTAAGTTGGGTTGCTGGTTGGTGAGAACGCCCAACTTCAAGAAGGTGAACCGACGGGTTCTGTTCATGGCAGGCCGAAGTGCAGAAGCCCTCCTCGGCGCGGGCTTTCTCGGGGTGATGACCACCCTTTACCTCGGCTTTCAATGGGCCCCGAGCGTGGCCATCGATGCCTTTGAATCACCCGCTGCCCAACGGATTTTCTACTGGCATGTGCCGGCGGCATGGGCTGCATTCATTGCCTTCGCCGTACTTTTCGCAGGTTCCGCAATGTGGTTTTTCAAGCGCAGCCCGCTGGGGTGGCGCTTGCATGTTGCAGGCGCAGAAGCCGGGCTCGCATGTGGCCTGATCACGGTTTGGTCAGGATGCGTATGGGGTGCTGCTGAATGGGGTACGCCATGGGATTGGACCGATGTTCGCTTGAACACATTTGGATTGTTGACCCTGCTCGCCTTATTTTTGGTGCTCGGCCGGCAATCACAACCGGATGGTGTTGAAACGCGAGACACGTTTTCCACCTTTGGATTGTACGGCTTTGTCCTTGTGCCTTTCACCTACATAGCCACCCGAGTTTGGGAAATTAGGCATCCAGGTCCAGTCATCGGAGCTGGGGACGATGGTGGTTCGCTTTCTGGCGACATGGCCATCGTGTTGCTCATTGGCGCGGTATCGTTTACCCTCTTCATCATCGGTCATATCTTGATGTCCATGCGCATCACGGGACTCGAGCAACGCTTAGAGCAAGCGCAGAAGCACCTTGACGTGGGGGAATAGAATGGAAGGAATGACCTACCTTACTGTAGCCTACTTGGGCATGATCGCCGGCATCGCCATTTGGACTTGGACGGTTGTCAACCGCTCGAAAGCAATCGAGGCTCGCCTAGAAGCCGTTGAAGCAAGCATTGGCGTCGCCGCCTCGGATGCGGACGCCGTGGCCAAAGAACAGGCTGAGTGACCCCCAAGGGAAGCCACAGGTTCAAGGCGAGAACCACGAGGGTCAACAAGAGGCAATCCCATGTCAACGAAACTCGGAGGTGAATTTTGCCTTGTCTGTGGAGCGGAACCGCCGTTGTATGGGGACCGCATGTGTGAGCCCTGTATTCGCAAGCGGGTCAAGCTCGTAGAAGTTCCCGAAAACATCCCATGGATCCGCTGCGCACGATGTGGAATTGTTGAAATCCAAGGCAAATGGGTTCAGATTGAAGAAAAAGAAATCTGGGATGAATTGATTCAACGCCACGTTCAATTTCACAAGGACGCCGAAAATGTTGGTTTAGGTCTGGAAACACGCACGGTTTCAGATCGACACACAATGCTCTACCTCCAAGTTTCAGGCACCGTCGAAGGATTAGCCTTCACTGAAGAACACACAATGCGTGCACGAATGGCAAACGGCGTCTGCCTTACCTGCACACGAAGGGCCGGAAATTATTTTGAAGCGACCGTTCAATTGAGGTCGACTGGTCGGAAATTAAGTGAAGATGAATACACAGCACTCCGAGCCACATTGGACAAGGTATTGGAAGATATGGCGGACGACCCGATGTTCTTCATCACCTCTGAAGGCCCCGTCACCGGTGGCTATGATATCGTGCTTGGCAGCAAAGGATTAGCCCGCACATGGGGCCGACATTTGGTCAAAGAATACGGCGGACAAGTCGCTGAATCAAACACCATTGCTGGTCGGAAGGACGGTGTCGATGTCACTCGCCTTACCCTTCTTTATCGAAAGCCCGGCTATGACATAGGGGATGTCTTGCGATGGCGCGACAACTTTTGGCGCCCCGCTTCATGGACAAAAGAAGGCGCTATCATGAGCAGAATTGACCGCCAAGAACGAACGGGAGCAAGTTGGCGAGATTTAGAATCTGCCAACGTTGCGACGCAAATGAAGGATCAAGCGGTTGTTGATTTGATTACACAAGATGCTTCAGTCGGGGAATTCTTAGACCCAAGCACATGGCAAATGACTTCGGTTCGCCTGCCATGGGATCACGAAAAGAAACGCCAAGCGCGTGTCACTCGAATTGAAGGTGAATGGCTTGCATTGCATCACCTTGGTTGCGACGACGAGGATGGTGCGCAATCATGAGTGAACAACCAACCGCTTCAAACGCTGGAGGTGAAGACAATCCAAGTCTCGTTGAGTTGGCCAAGGCCCTCGACAATGAAGGAATGGTTGGCTTTACCCAAGCCTTCGTTCAAGACCTCCGCCAAGGCCTTGAACATGCGACCCCCGAACACTTTCCTTGGATTGAAGCGCTGAGTCGAGAGAAGTGGACCGGCGTGGTGTGCCTGGGCATGGGTGGCTCTGCGGCAGGTGGCGAATTCCTTTCAGCCCTTGCATCGTTTCAAGGTGAGATTCCAGTTCATGTTCAACGAGATTACGTCCTGCCCGCATGGTGGACGCCAAAATGGCTGGTGCTTTCCACCTCGCACAGCGGAAACACGGAAGAAACGCTTGAAGCGACAGAAACGGCCCTCAAAGCAGGCGCCACAACAGTTGCGATCTCAACGGGAGGCATGCTTGCAGGCCTACCCGAACTCTATCCACGCTGTTACCTGATTCCATCGATTGGAGGCCAACCACCGCGCAGCGCTTTCGGCCACATCTTCAGTCGTCAACTCGGATTGTTGCGTCATCTTGGTGCGCTTCCCATACCTTCGAAGGAAGCGGATGAAGGAATGCTTGAACGGCTTCAAGGGGCAATGGACGGTTTTGACATTCTTAAAGATCCTGAAGGCGACATAGCTCAATTGGCCATGTGCATGGTGGATCGGCCAATTGCCCTCTTGGGTCCAACCGAATTGACACCCGTGCTGAACCGCTACAGAAATCAACTCAACGAAAATGCAGCACGGTTTGCTCGCGTTGGCGTTGTCCCAGAAATGAACCACAACGAAAGCGTCGCTTGGGGTGGCGTGGGCGAGGATCGAGACCCAACTGGAATTGATCATGTGCTCTTGTTGCTCACTTGGAACGGTATGCATCAACGGGTTCAGCGTCGAATGGATTGGATGATTGCTCATGCCGCGACCGATTACGCTTGGAAGATTGAAGGCGAAGGGAAAACCTTGCTGGAGTCGATGCTCCACCTCTGCATCCTTACCGACTGGATTTCGCTTGCTCTGTCCTTTTTGCACGGAAAAGACCCTGCATCGATTGGCCCAATTTCAGCATTGAAAGCGCATTTGGACTCAGTCGAATAATCAGTACAGCGGCCCCAACACAAGTCGGGGATCTGGATAATCTCGAAGCGCTTGTTCTCGGTCTTCACGCCGAACAACACCAGGCAAGTCTGGCGCCTCGGGTTCGATGAGCGACAATTGAAAATGCACGTGTGGTTCCCAGCCCCCATTTTCTTGCTTGTGACCCATTTGTGCAATGCATTGCCCATTTCCGACCGGCATTCCAGCGACCAAGCCATCGAGGCTTGAAGTCGAGAGATGGCCATACAACGCCCAAACTTTGCGAATGGGGTGCCTTTGTTCTGGGGTTGGCGGCCAAGAGAGTTGGTGTTCAACCACAATGGTTGGCCCGTAGGAACCCGCTTCAGCATTGATGCCGAAGGAATGGATTTTACCCTCGGCAAAGGAGTGGACAGGCGTTGACGCTGGAGCGCCGATATCGATGCCGACATGGAGGTCTCGTTCTCCGCCAAACAGCGGCGTGAGGTACATTCCGGGCCGCACCTCATCGTAGCGACCAATTTGGAACGTGTATGGGCATGTCCAATCTTCAGCTGGGCCGCGAGAAAAATTGAACACCCAATATGGTTCATCGATTTGCACCACTGATGCAAAAGCGTTCGGTGCACCGCCCATGGCTTTGGTATTGGGGGCTTTCTTTTGATTGTTGGCCGAACAATCAAAGTCTGCACCTTGATGCTCGCTCATGCTCTCGACTGCGTTGCTCTTGCTCGCGGTCACCGTCACGCCCGGTTACGCTCTGTGTCGAATCCTTGATGCGAGTGCTGACGGATGGCGTAAAGCAATGCTCAGTCCTGCATTGGGGCTTTTGCTGGCTTTTGGATTGGCGGGCAGTCTGCTTTACACAAAGGTGTGGTCATGGAGCCTGATGTCTGCGTGCTTGTTGTTGATCAATACGATTGGTTTCGCCCACATACGGCAGAGGGTTGAAGATAAAAACAACAGGACGCCTTGGCAGGCCTTAGAAGCAGCAATGCACGGGGAAGTATCCTCACCGCAAGAGGCTGCACTCAGTGAAGAAGTCACGGCACAGCGATGGTTTCAATCGAATCGAAAACCATGGGTGATGACGCTCGGCGGCCTTGTTGCGCTCAGTTGCCTGACCTTGCCCTTTTTGCAAACCTTACCCTTTGGCGTGGATTGGATTGGGTTCTCGATGCTCAGCGGCCAAATTCACATCGCAGGTTCAATGGCACTTCCAGGCACAAGCGAAGGCTTCTGGACCTACCCACCCGCATTCCCTGCCCTTGCCGCTTGGTTGCAAGGCTGCCTTGGAATCACATCGGGCCAAGCCGTGTTTCAACTGGGGCACTACAGCCTGTTTGTCATTGTCCTCGGCGTTGGTGGAGCCATGGATCGCCACGGAGCCGGCGCCCAAGGCATGTTGAGCATGGCGCTTGGAGCGGGTTTGTTTGCAAAAACGTTTGATTCAGGCTACCCCACCGTCGCAAGCCAACTCGGGCTGGTGGTTGGTTTGTTGGTGCTGTTGCGGCCAAGCGCGACTCGCGGCAAGCATCACACGAGAGGCTTCATGCTGGCTTTCCTGTGTGTTCTTCTGATTCATCCGACGGGAGCGATCTACCTTGGCATGCTGATGGCTGCCCACCTTGTGATTGGGTTGCGTCTGGATGAAAAGCACGCGGCTGGCATCCAAAAACTCCTGATGACGAGTGCCATTTTGCTCACCGCTGCTGCTGCGATTGCCCTTTTGATGCTCGCTCCAAGGATGCTTGATGCTGCGGTGTTTGCAGAATATGGATGGCAGGGGGGGCGGCCACTGTTGTCCTACAACGGCGTGTTGTTGCTTGGAGGCTTATTCGCTTCATGGCAACTGCGAGGCACCGTTGAAGGCATGTTGTTGAGCGCTTGGGTTGCAAGCCTGTGGATGTTGAGCGGCATTCACCTGATTGAAGGTCTTGAGCAGATTCCAATTTTGTCCTTGCTTTCCTATGTGTTGTATTCAATGGGTCTGCACGCGTTCCATATCCCCCTTGCCGCCCTGTTTGCGCTGCTGTGGAGCGACAGCACGAACCTGACCGCCGTCGACTCAAAGCGCGGCCTTATGGGTATAGGTTGGGACCCACACCTTCACCGACATATTGTCACGGGTTTGATGTCGGGGCTTGTTCTTGCGTTGATGCTCGGCAATCTCTTGCTGATTCAGGTGAGTCAACATGACGAACTTCGCCCACAAACTCAAGGCGATGTGGCGCTGCTCGAAGAGATCGCAGCTTTGCCTTCGGGAAGCATCGTATTTTCTGAAAACGCTCACTGGGGTTATGTTCTGGATGCCCCAGCCCACATCAAAATGACCAGCATACCGACCCTTGGATTGGTGCAATTGGAGGATTCAATTCAGGCGCAAGCGACGTCGGCCGTGTTTGGTGACAATTCCGAAGCCATTCACGCCCTCAACATCACACATGCCGTTTCATCCCCGATTGGGACCGCTGGGTGGTACCTTGGTGCATCAGCACACTGGTCGCTGATGAGCGAGCACGCTGGAAGCGCCTTATGGGCCTTTGATTCCAGCGGCACCAGTGAACAGTTCCAATTCACATCAGCCAACGAGGCAAGTTGCAGAGAAGGGTGTAGCATGCGCGAAGATCCTTGGCGAAACCATCGTTTCCGAGACCCCTTCAACATCGGCGAAATGAGGCCGTTCGTAGAACAAGGGCAAACCTCGGGCGTCAATTTTGCTGCACCAGCGCACCTCGGTTCGAACATGACGGTGTGCGTTGTGTTTGAGGCGGTTGGTAACTTGAATGAAATTAAATTCACATTGAACGGCCAAACGGCCGCGAGTGGGGTGCATGCACAACGCACCGCTGGATGGCATTCAACATGCATGGAGCCGTCAAATTTGAGCAACGGCGAATTGGAATTAAGCATCGAATGGGGCGAGGAGGCTTCACTTGCCGACCGCTGGGTCAACCCGATTGGGTTCTCTGGCCGCGGCGATGCGTTGTTCGACCGAACTGGAGTCCGGCTCCATTGGCTCGAATTTAGGGCCTGAGGGCCGTATCATGCGAAGCGATGAAAGGTATATTCACATTCCAAACACCATGAAGCGAGTGCTGGTGCTGCTTCCAACCCTCGACGAGGCGGAAGGAATTGCCGAAGTGGTCCCAAGGATTCCAAAGGGAGTTCTTCAACAGGCCGGATGGGAAGTTCGCATCCTTGTCGTCGACGGTGGCAGCGATGACGGGACCATTGAAATTGCTGAGTCGCTCGGTTGTTCCACGCTTCGCCAATACGGCAAAGGGAAGGGCGCAGCAATGCGTCAAGGGTTTTCGATTTTCCTTCAAGGGGAATGCGACGCTCTTGTGATGTTGGACGCTGATGGAACGTATCACCCCGAAGAAATTCCAAGATTCCTCCGGGGGCTGGAGAAATCCGATGTGGTGGTCGGTGATCGGCTAAAAGGGAAAATGGATCCAGACGCAATGACTCGAGTCAATTACTTTGGCAATCATTTGTTGACATGGTGTGCTGTGGCCCTCTATGGGGTCGCAATGAATGATTTGTGCTCGGGGTATTGGGCGTTTAAGCGTCCATCAATCGCCATGTTGAACCTCAATTCGATGCGCTTTGAAATCGAGGCAGAGATGTACACTTCATGCGCAATGGAGGATTTGAAAATGACCCACATCCCAATTCGGTATTCCAGCAGATTGGGTGAAGCGAAGCTTGGATCTGTCAAAGATGGTTGGAATATTCTTCGCAAACTCCTGGTACGTCGTATTTTCAAAACACCTCCGCAAACCACGCCGGGTGAAGGGAATTTGAACCTGGATTAACCAACAAGGCTCAAAGCGGACCAGCCAGAGCATGGGCCATGCAGCGCCATAATGCCGTGGTTCTTGGGGCCTCTGGCCTTGTTGCCCAACGCATGCAACAAAGGCTGGCGCATCATCCATGGTTCACGCTGAGTGCCGTGGTGGGAAGCCCACGCACTGCGGGTACTGAATTGGCTTCGATTCCGTGGAACTTAGAAGAAAAACGACCCAATTTGCCTCCTCTTGTGGTCCTCGATGCTGGAGACGACAACCTCGTTAATCAACTGAAAGAACTCGGCATCACTGTGGCCTTTTCATGCATCCCATCTGAGGCAGCAGACCCGTTAGAACTGAAACTTTCTTCAGCAGGTGTCGCTGTCTTTTCCAACGCCAGTGCATTCCGGCGATGCGATGGCGTGCCTCTTGTCATTCCAGATGTGAACCCTGAACATATGGATCAGTTCGATGCCCATAATCACAAACTTGCTTGCGCTACAAACTGCACATTGATCCCGCTTGCCGTACCCGTAGCCGCTCTTGCGGATGCGTTTGGTGTCAGCGCCGTTCGTATGAACAGCGAACAGGCGCTTTCAGGTGCTGGCTATTCAATGGTGCTTGACAAGAGAGCCTTAGCCGGTAGACATCCTTCCGAAATTCCCGGAGAAGCCGAAAAAACCGCAATCGAACTGATCCATGTGCTAGGCCAAACTCAACAGGG
>TARA_B110000467_G_scaffold162562_1_pt1 | contig 16521 bp, 19 predicted proteins | sample TARA_B110000467 | Tara Oceans TARA_B110000467 (sample SAMEA4398341) | marine metagenome | biome: Polar Biome; feature: [MES] marine water layer (ENVO:01000295) within the mesopelagic zone...; material: water (ENVO:00002006), including particulate matter (ENVO:01000060) such... | reverse complement strand
GAGGATACCCGATTGGTCTACAATAAAATCTCGTGGATAGGGTGAGCCATCATTAGGAAGGTAATAGTCTTGATATGTATCACCACCTTGTACTCCACCCGAACTTCCTGGGTCAAATAAAATGGGAAATGTAAGGCTATTCTCCTCTACAAAATCATTAATTTGGTTTTGGTTGGATGTATTAATTATGCCTAACACAATCACTTCATCCTGTGGATAAGACTGCCAAATAGTGGTTTCCATGTCCGATAACTCCGGACTACAAACGGGTCAGTTTGGTGCAAAAAAGGCAATAACGATAATTTTGCCGAGTTCATCAGAAAGGCTGAACGAGCCGGTTCCATTGGCCACATAATCTAATTCAAAGTCAATGGCAAGCTCACCAATATTGGCACCATCTATATTGCCGTTAGTCTCACACATAACCAATGGCTCGTCTGCATCATTGGTATAAATTCGATATACCCCCGCAGAATTGAGTGAACTTGCATAATAAATAATCTCTACTATTTGACTCTCACCTGGTTGAAGTTGGCTTAGTTCATTTACAATTTCAAAATGGGGGTTGGTCGTATAATCATCCTCAATAATCAAAATAGAGCCACCATTATTTATAACTTCAAGAGATAATGAATATGAATCCCCATCATTCACAAAGGGATAGTTTAGCTCGAGAGTATTCAGGTCAATATCTGCACTCGCAATTTCACCAAACTCAAATGCTTGAACCGATGCCCATTCGGCTGAATAAATAAAATTATCTTTGGAGGCAATGGCCATAGTACGGTTACCCGTATTTTTGTACCCTACCCAATTCAGATTTGAACCATCCCATTCTAAAACATCCACATTATCCCAATCAGAAACCGCTAATTTACCATCAAATGGTGAAATTCGATTGGCCATCGTATTAGTGTCAAAATTATCTAAAAAAATAGGCAATTCAGAATTTGATAAATCATAAATATTCACGCCATCAGAACCAATGGCCACATACATGTATGAGTCAATTATGGCAATATCTTTTACAGCATTTGAGGTTTCAACCATATTAAGATAAGTGGGATTTTCAGTATTACTCACATCATAAATTTTTATATTTAGGTCATCTGCAATATAGGCATATCCATTTTGGAGGCGAACTCCCCAGGCATTTTCAGAAGGAATAGTAGATAGTAAATCTAGATTATTGGGGTTGGAAATATCGAAGAGGAGTACCCCATCTTCATGGGCGGCAACCGCAAGAAAGTTTCCATCAGCATCTAAATTTTCTAGAATAAGTCCGTTGGTACCATTCACACTCCCCAAATTCTGTGGATTTGAAGGATTAGAAATATTGACCACGTATAGTCCATTTGAAGCGGTGAAGTAAGCATAATCATTGATGGCTTCAACACAATTGGCTTTTGTGCCTTGGCCCAATGTGAAATGGTCTAAATGTACAAGTGAGCCATTTCCAGAAATATCATAAAACTCAATACCCTGAACCATGGCCGAAATGATTAGCGTATTGCCATAAACTTCCGCATCCAAAATATGATTGGCTTGGGGGTCATGGTAATCCGTTAATGATAAATTCAGGGAAAAAACAACTGAACCCAACAAACCAACAATATATCCTCTTGATAACTCCATCTTCTCATCCTCTTACGAACCTGAATTTAACCCTTTTTTTGCCTAATCCAAAATGATTAGCATATCGGTGTTTCAGCATCTTTTTTTCTTTTTTATTGAGAGAGTGATGGTGGTGGATTACAACCAATGCAACATCATGTTGCCATTGTAAATCGGCCCGAACGGACTTTTCTTTTATAATGATTTCAGAGTTATGACCGTGATGATGGTAATGGACTGTGCATCCTGAAAAAAGAATGGCAGTGATTAAAATATATAACTTCAAAACAACCTCCTTATTTTCAGATATGACCTGAATGGAGGTAAAATGTTAACTATTTATTTTAGTCCGATTTCTTGGAGACGCTCAAAAAGGTAGGTCCCTGCAGTATGTTCCATTGACAAAACCACATCATCCTTAGGATGTAAAAATAGAGGCATGGACATTCGCGCCACATTTGATTTGTCACCTTCGGGATTTATCACACGATGGGTTGTAGAGGGAAAATAATTATTGGAGCACATTTGCAACATATCCCCAGTATTCACCGCAATACTTCCAGGGTCACATTGAATATCATGCCAGTTTCCATCCACATCTTGGGCCTGCAATCCTGACTCTGTGCCAGCACATAAAACGGTGATAAGATTGATATCCTCATGAGCGGCCGCCCGAACCGCATTGGGTTTTTCACTCCCAGAAATGGCGGGGTAATTGATAATACGCAATAAATTTTGAGGGCTATCTTCTATCATTTTTTCTAATGGTATAGAAAAATTTGATGAAATTTCTATGGGGACTTCTTTCTCAATCCATTTTAGTAACTGACAGGCTAAATCAACTAATTGACTATATAATTTTCGCGTCTTCGTTTCTAATAATTCTGGGCACCTCCCCCATGGGTAAATATGAAAAAACTCCTTTAAATCTTTCTCATCACTCCCTTTTGCGTTCTCACTTTTAAAAGGAAAATATCCATCTTGTTTTACGTTATGAAATAGATAATTATGTTTTTGAGTTGAAATAAAAAAATTACTCCACATTGAATACACCTCATTCACAAGATTCATATCAATGGGATGTTCATGTAATACTGCAAAACCCGTTTGTTGGAGGGATTTCACAAAGTGATGAGACGCATCAGATGATTGTAAATCTACTGAACGAACATGGAGAGAATCCATTATTGCTTATGAAAGTTCGTTAGAGAATTTATTATCGTAGATATCTAAAACTTCACGTGATAAATAGGGTGGATATTGACCGTTTCGTCGTGCTTTGATTTGATCACAAACTTTGTAAAAGTCAGTTTCTGTCTTGGCTTTATTTAACTTTGTAGTCTCTTCATCAGTTAGTTTCATTGGTTCTTGTGACATGGAATCTATCTCCTAAATTAGCTTATAATTTACACGTCTTTCATATTTGAAAAATAGTGATATGATGTGAAAAGTTATCAATTCCACCTCCATGATTGTCTTAAATTATCATACATTTAAAGGATGTAATTATGACATTATCAGAACAAATACAAGACGATATAAAATCAAACTCTGTCATTGTGTATATGAAGGGGACTAAGCTCATGCCCATGTGCGGATTTTCATCAACGGTGGTGAATATTATGAATATGCATGGCGTTGAATACAAAGATGTAAATGTGTTGGAAGACCCTGAAATTAGAGTTCAGCTCTCCGCATTTTCAAATTGGCCTACGATTCCACAGCTTTTCGTAAATGGTGAACTTGTGGGTGGATGCGATATTGCTATTGAACTTCACAATAGTGGTGAATTAGAAAAAATATTTGCAAACGCAGGAAAGTAGAACGGTAAAAAATAGTTGTAAAAAAGCCCAGTAAAACTGGGCTTTTTTATTTCAAAATCGAAACGGCTTTTTCAATTCCCTGAATCAGAATATCAATTTCTTCGGTGGTATTATACACATAAAAACTGGCTCTGGCTGAAGAAGTGATTCCAAATTTAGTTAATAGAGGTTGGGCACAATGATGTCCCACCCGAATACAGATATGTTGTTGGTCTAAGAGCTGTGCTAAATCGTGTGGATGGATACCCTCAATATTAAAACTGAGCACTGGACCTCTATCTTGGGCATGGCCATAAATGGTAACATTATCGATTTGAGATATTCTTTCGAGGGCATATTCTTTCAGTAATTCACCATGTTGATAAATAGTATTTAATCCAATTTTATTAATATAATCAATGGCTGAACCCAGGCCAATCACTTGTGCAATATTGGGTGTTCCCGCTTCAAACTTCCACGGTAGTTCATTAAATGAAACTGCATCCATAGATACATCTTTAATCATTTCACCGCCCCCCAGGAATGGATCCATCTCATTCAGTACTTCTTGCTTACCGTATAACACACCAACCCCTGTCGGACCCATCATTTTATGACCTGAAAATGTGAAAAAGTCACAGTCCATATCTTGTACATCGATGGGTAAATGAGGTGTACTTTGGGCCCCATCCACCAATACTTTTGCACCCACTTCATGAGCACAGGAAATTATCGTTTCAACCGGATTCAATGTTCCCAACACATTAGATTGATGAATCACCGCCACCAATTTTGTATTCTTATTGATGTACTGAAGGGGATTTTCTAACTCACCATCTTCATTTACAGGAATATATTTTAAGGTTGCACCTGTAAATTTGGCCACCAATTGCCAAGGTACATTATTGCTGTGGTGCTCCATTTCAGTAATGAGAATTTCATCACCAGACTTTAGAAATTTTCGGCCCCAACTGTATGCAACCAAATTAATGGATTCCGTGGTGCCTTTTGTGAAAATGATTTCAGTTCTATCTTCAGCATTAATAAATGAGGTTACTCTATCACGTACCGCTTCAAACTCTAATGTGGCCTTTTCTGCAATATGATAAATTCCTCGATGGATATTTGCATTATATTCTGAGTAATATTCGGAAAGTACATCTATAACAACTTGAGGTTTTTGTGTGGTGGCAGCACTATCTAAATAGACTAATGGTTTGCCATCAAATGTTTGATTTATTAGAGGAAAATCTTTACGAATATCCACAGAGGTTAAAGCATTCCCATTTGCAAACGGGCTTCATCGGTCATCATGTCACGGTCCCATTGTGGTTCCCAAACAAGGTTCACATTTACATCCAAAACACCGGGTACGGTTCGTACTTTATTTTGCGCATCCTGAGCAATCATGGGACCCATTCCACAGCCTGGTGCGGTGAGGGTCATTTTGATATTTACAAAACTACCCCCCGTTGCCATATGCTCAATATTCATATCGTAAATCAAACCTAAATCCACAATATTCACTGGAATTTCTGGGTCAAAAACAGTCTTTAATTGATCCCAAACTAAATCCTTTTCTACTGGAATAGATAAGTCAACTTTGGATTCATCAACCTCATAAACAACAGGCTCTAGGCCAATTGCATCGGCATCTTGCCCTGAAATTTTAACCAAATTTCCATTTACAAATAAGGTGTAATCACCCCCCAGCGCTTGTGTGATTCTAACTCGTGTACCTTTGATGAGCTTGATTTCTTCACCCGCCGGGATTAAAGTTGCATCACAATCTCGAGTTACCGTTATGATTTCATTTTGCATTTTCTAATTCCTGAATTTCTTGATGAATTTTATTAATGGCGGAAATGAATCCGTTTGTTCGTTGACTGGTGATGCTTCGATTTAATCCAATATTTCCCAAAATATCTTTCGCCTCTACAGATAAGACTTCTTCTGCGGTCCGTCCATCCAATAATTTTTCAAGGATGTTGAGGAGTCCTCGCACTATGAATGCATCTGAATCAGTTCGGACTAAAAAAGTATTATCATTATTTTGAGTACATTTCACCCATGCTTGTGAAGTACAACCCGTTATTTTTGTATTTTCATTTCTATCAATCTCATCCAATCCCTTTGAACTCTTTCCCATATCGATAATTTGAGCGAACTTGTCCATAGGGTCGTCAAAAAATGAGAATAACTCTTTAAATTCTGCTAATTGATCGTCAATTGAGGGCATATTTATTATTAGGCTATCCATGTATTCATTTTTTTATCTATATAATTTTTAATGGGCTCAAATTTAATTTTCTCCATCACCTCAATCACAAATCCTGAAACGAGTAAAACAAAGGCTTCATTTTTCGGAATCCCCCGAGATTGAAAATAAAATAAGGCATCATCATCTAATTGACCCGTAGTGGAGCCATGACTACATTTTACATCATCCGCATATATTTCTAATTGAGGGTTAGAATTCATTTTAGCTGATTTTGACAGTAGTAAATTTTTATTTGATTGATGAGCTACAATCTTTTGGGCATCCTTTTGAACCACCGTACGCCCATTAAATACCCCTGTAGATTTATCAAATAGTACTGATTTTACAATTTGTGAACTATCAGTATGGGGGCAATTATGATTCACAACAATATTATTATCAAGATGCTGAGTCCCCCTAGAAAGAGAGAGGCAATTAATTCTACATTCTGAATTTTCGCCATTTAAATCCACATAGATATTGTTTCTTGAAAATTTTCCCCCATCCTCATATTGATAAAAATTATATTGACTATCTTCAAATTGTTCTACATGGAGGTTGGCCATATGATGTGTATTTTCAGAACTTGATTGAATCCGAATATGCTCAACTTCCGAATTTTTCTCAATTGTAATATACACAGCTTCATTTTGAAATAGTGATGTTGCATTTCCCACATGTTCTTCAATAAAAGTAAGCAAACTACCCGATTCAATATCAATATGTAGTCGAGGATTTACCATAATTGAACTATCTCCATCAGAGATAAATAATATTCTAACGGGAGTTCCTACAATAGTATTTTTACCAACAATCAGGCAAACTCCACTATCCATAAATGCTGTATTTAATAAGTCAAATGGTGATTTTTCAGAATGATTTAATTGATTATTTTTTAGCTCATTATACTCAGAACCAGTTAACAACTGAACACCTTCAGGAACACTTGAAATATCTTGTTGAAAATGACCATTGTAAATCACAATGGTTTGTAGGTCTTCAATTTTATAATTAGAAATATCAGGAGTTTTCTGGGGCGCATCCTTAACTTCAGAAATTAAATAATGATTCTCTTTTAATGCTGATAAATTAGTAAAACGCCAATTCTCCCACTTTTGAGTTGGGAATCCTATTGCTTCAAATTTTGAAAATGCATCTTTTCGTACCGGGTGTAATTCTGGTGAAAAATACTTTCTATCTAATAACTTTTGAAACTCATTTTGGAAATTAGTAAGGCTCATTTTAAATCCAACTATAGCCTTTTTCTTCTAATTCATGGGCTAATTCTTTTGGGCCTGATTTTACAATTTTACCATTCATCAATACATGAATAAAATCGGGCTTCATATAGTTTAGCATGCGTTGATAATGGGTAATCAAAATGAAAGCTCTATCGTTATTTCGATAATTATTAATACCTTCTGCGACAATACGTAATGCATCAATATCTAAACCTGAATCAGTTTCATCTAAAATTGCAAGTTTAGGTTCAAGGGAAATCATTTGCAGGATTTCATTTCGTTTTTTTTCACCGCCAGAAAAACCTTCATTTACAGGTCGATGAATGAAACTATCATCAAGTTCAACTACTTTCAGTTTTTCACGAATCATTTTTAAAAAGGTCACCGCGTCCAACTCATCATCCCCACGATACTTTCGTACAGCATTTACAGCTGCTTTCAAGAAATACATATTATTAACGCCGGGTATGGCAACAGGATATTGAAAGGATAAAAACATTCCCTCACCTGCACGGTTTTCAGGGAGCATATCTACCAATGAGTTTCCACTAAATTCCATTTTACCTTGTGTAACTTCAAATTTATCACGACCGGCTAATACATTTGCCAGTGTACTTTTACCGGCACCATTTGGTCCCATAATTACATGGAGCTCTCCCGGTTTTACCGAAAGGTTTACTCCCTTTAATATTTCTTTGCCCTCAACTTGAGCATGTAAATTTTTAATTTTTAGCATTATCCTACACTTCCTTCTAATGTAACTTCCATCAGTTTTTGAGCCTCAACAGCAAATTCCATGGGCAATTCTTTGAAGACTTCTTTACAAAATCCATTCACAATCATAGAAACTGCATTTTCAGTAGAGAGCCCTCGAGAATTACAGTAAAAGAGCTGATCTTCTCCAATATTGGAAGTAGTTGCTTCGTGTTCCATTTGTGCCGTTGAATTTCTAACATCAATATATGGGAATGTATGTGCTCCACATTTATCACCAATTAAGATAGAGTCACATTGCGAAAAATTTCGAGAGTTTTCAGCATTCTTCATAATTTTTACTTCACCACGATAGGTTTGCTGACCATGCCCTGCAGAGATTCCTTTTGAGATAATGGTACTTTTGGTATTCTTCCCAATATGAATCATCTTCGTACCCGTATCTGCTTGTTGATAATTATTTGTAACGGCCACAGAATAAAACTCTCCTATACTGTTTTCACCTTGGAGAATACAACTTGGATACTTCCATGTTACCGCTGAACCCGTTTCAACTTGGGTCCATGAAATTTTAGAGTTTTCTCCACGACAGGCACCTCGTTTTGTCACAAAATTATAGATTCCACCCTTACCATTTTTATCCCCTGGATACCAATTTTGAACTGTAGAATATTTAATTTCAGCATTGTCTAATGTGATTAATTCAACCACTGCCGCATGGAGCTGATTCTCATCTCGCATGGGTGCAGTACAGCCTTCTAAATAGCTCACATAAGAGCCTTCTTCAGCCACAATAAGTGTGCGTTCAAACTGACCTGTGTTTGATGCATTTATTCTGAAATAAGTGGAGAGTTCCATGGGGCATCGTGTATTTTTGGGGATGTACACAAATGATCCATCGCTAAATACCGCTGCATTTAATGCTGCATAAAAGTTATCGGTATGCGGTACAACGGAGCCTAAATATTGTTTCACCAATTCAGGGTAATCTTTAACCGCTTCAGAAAAGGAACAAAAAATTACGCCTGCTTTTGCCAAATCTTCTCTAAAAGTTGTGGCAATTGAGACCGAATCAAAAACCGCATCTACTGCCACATTTGCTAGCATTTTTTGTTCGTCGAGTGGAATTCCAAGTTTGTTATAGGTATCCAATATTTCAGGATCCACTTCATCTAAACTATCTAATTTCTTCTTGGGTTTTGGTGCAGCATAATAACTTATAGATTGGAAATCAATTTCAGGATAATCCACTAATGCCCATGTGGGTTCAGTTAAAGTTTTCCAATGACTAAAGGCTTTTAGGCGATAATCTAATAGCCATTCTGGTTCGCCCTTTTTTTCTGAAATGAATCGAACTGTATTCTCATCTAAACCTGGAGGTAATTTTTCTTGTTCAACATCAGTTACAAAACCATACTTATAGTCTTGACTGACAGCATCATCTATTATTTTTTGTTCGTCTGTTTTCAATTCATAGCTATTCGCGATTAGCTTTTAGCAATTAGCGAATCCTTAATTTTAGCAATCAATCCATTTAACATTTTCTGCCCCTCAGTAAGATTCCAAAAAATTGGTTGCATTTCATTGGCTTTTGCCAAACGAGTATTAACAGTAATCTGAATTAATGTCTCTATTTCAAATGCCGATCCCAAGGAAATTTCTAAAAATCTTTTGAAATCTTTTTCACTGGTTCTACTACATCCCTCAGCAATATTAGCAGGAATAGAAACACTTGCTCTTTGAATTTGACTTATCAACCCAAATCTTTCAGAGAAAGGTAATGTTTTTGTGAAATCATATGTAGAATTAACAATATCCATACCTAACTGCCATACTTTAAATTCTTTATATTTTCTCATTCCAGGAACTCCAATTATTTTTTATGAAGGCTAAAAGCTAATAGCTAAAGGCTATATTTACACTGAAAAACTAGTTCCACACCCACAGGTGCGTTCAGCATTTGGATTATTAATCTGGAATCCACCTGAGAGCATATCATCAGAAAAATCTACTTCAGTACCCTTTAAATACAACCATGATTTCAAGTCACAATAAACTTTTATTCCATTTGAATCATAGACTTTATCGAACTCACCTTGCTTATTATCGAAGCTCATATTGTAAGTCATTCCAGAGCATCCACCGCCTACAACCGAAACACGCAGACCATAGCCCACTTTTCCTTCGCCTTCTAATATTACTTTTACACGATTTGCTGCCTTTATAGAAACCGATATTTCTTCATTTGTAATTGGTGTTTGAATTGTGTCAGTCATGGTATACCTCTATTGTGTAATTTCACTGAGTGAAATATTGCTAAACATAGTTTTTAAATTTTTATTTATGATTTTTATGGGTTGACGGATATTGCAAACATCCATGAGAGAACAATCAGAATCGGTGGTACACTCTACAAGGCCCTGTGGACCTTCCATCTTCTCAATAAAATCTAAAAAGCTTAGATTGTCTAAAGATTCAATTACTTTATACCCACCATGAGGACCTTGAACTGCATGAACGATTTCTAACTTTGCAAGTTGCTGTAATGTTTTTGCTAAAATTTCTTGGGGAATAGCAAATTTTACAGCAATCTCTTTTGTCGTGCTGAGTTCATTCTCTTCCTTATGTTGCATATGACTTAAGGCGATGAGAGAATATTCTAATTTTCGTGTTAATTTTAACATGATATTTTTACTACTTTACAGTTGAGGAAATTTACAAATAGGATATTTATGAGTACAAGAACTAAATGCGACTAAAAATGTCGGGTATATCTTTTATAGAAGGGCTAAACCTCTTTTTATGACCGTGCCTAAATCAGACTTTTCATCTGCCATAATTTCAAGTTTATTGCGTGCATTATCTGCCCAATCACTTCCATCACCTAACTCTAATAATTGCATTGAAAGTAACCAATCTTCGGGATATTCTGATGTAACTATTGAATAAACTGTGGCTAATTCATCTATATCAGGAGGAACTGAACCTTCTCGAATTTCTCTAACTTTGAGATATAAATCATTTAATTTTATGTCTGAATTTGATAATTCTAATTTTGAAGACATTTTTATATTCTTCGGTTTATCATCTGGGAGAAATTGTTGATAATTATCATAGTCAGCAGGGCCACCATATACGGATGTAATTGAACCTCCACAGGTCATGTCATACATTCCCCACTCAGGTAAAAAGAAAAACTCTTCCCCCAATGAAACTGTACAATTTTCAAAACTTAGTATGAGAATTCGACCATTATCTTGAAGGATATTTGTTAATTTACCATTTACCAACACACCTGAATCAAAATGGATTTCTAATCTTTCGTCCACTCTCAAATTTATTTTTTCAATATCATCATCATTAAAATCACATAAAGGTTTGTAAAAGCCTTTTACATTCCCAACGGGTGAACCAAAACCTTGTGAATGATAATCTCCACCATGGTCATCAAATTCATTTCCATAACGTGATAATTGAGTAGGCCCATCATACTGCAAATAGGCAGGATTCCCATCGTTATCAATAATAATATTCTTTAAAATTCCAGATATTTGGACTTTTGAATTATACTCTGCTGTACAAACAGTGCCGGCTTCTTTGGCCTTCTCTAATCCTTCAGCACCCCCTAACCGGAAAGCCATGGTTTCTGCCATTTCCTCTAAAACTTCAGAGAGTTTTCCAAAATCAGGGGTTACAAATAATTGAGGTTGAGGCTCTGTAATATCATAACTAGTATTTATGCAATCTAGGGAAAAATGTATTTTTTGTATTTTGTCAGTAAGACAATTTTGGCTTTCCCCTACAGATGAAAGTAATCCTGCACCATAAATTTTGGGGTCATCAATCTTACCTACCAACCCATATTCAACCGTCCACCAATTCATTCGTGCTAAATATGCAGCTTCACTCACATAATCAAAATTCTCAATGGCAGTTTCTAAATCTGATTCAGCTTTTTGGATTTGATCCTCTGATGAATAGGCATCCTCCTTCACATCAGATAATTCACGAATGGCTAAATACAAATTATAGTCATCTCTAGATGAAATGGCTTTTGAAGATACTTCACCATAATGATGTAAATAGGCTGCATAATCGGGATCAGCTAAAATAGGAGCATGACCTGCTGCTTCATGTACTATATCTGGTGCGGGGGTATATGTTAAATGATTTAGTGTTCGCATATCGGCAGCAATTGCTAATATTCCACGAGATTGTAATTCCATGAATGCTGCCGGCGGAATAAAGCCTCGAACACAAACGGCACCCCATCCGAATTTAGACAATTTATAATCCATATCATTTACATGGGGAATTCTGTCAATGGTAATTCCGGTCTTTTTCAAGCCATCTAAATATGAAACATGAGCATATTTTTCAAAAAATGCTTTAGAAATTCGCATGATGAATCGCCATACTGCATGATCAATTGCAGTATAATTTCCATAATGTTGTTCTACGATAAACTTTCTAAGATGTGGCGGAATAAACTTATGTGTCATTTGAACCTGAGAAACTAAATGGTCTCAATGCACGCGGTTTATCTAAAATCTCTTTTAGTACCATTGCATTTTGAAGCGGCGTTCCAAATAGTTTTACCTCTCGAGATTGCTTCTTTTTTTTGACTATAGATTCCGCATTCACTTGTTCTTGAATACAATCTACTTCTTCTGACTCAATATCTTCAAAAGTGAACTCCGACTCAACAAACTCATCCTCTACATATTCTTCCTCTGATTCAGAAAACAAATCTTGAGCTTGGCTCATATCCATATTTGGGAGTTCACCCAACTTCTTCATTATAGATTCAAAAGATGAAGCCTTTTTTTCTTTATTGGGTGAATTTTTCACTCCCTTCTTCTTTTTTGAAAAGAATGACGAGAATAACCATATTATGATCATGAAAATGAAACCGGGTTCTATTTCAGCAAGAAAGATCATATTTTAATCTTGTGGATCAGTCCCAGAATTTTCATCATCCCCTTTTGAAATTGAAGTGCGCATATCCGTATCTGATTGGATATTTTTCATCTTATAATAGTCCATTATACCCAAGTTGCCTTCTTTAAAAGCTTGAGCCATGGCGATGGGAACTTGTGCCTCGGCTTCAATCACCTTTGCACGCATATCTTGAACCTTGGCCTTCATTTCCTGCTCAGCTGCTACCGCCATTGCACGACGACTTTCAGCTTTTGCCTGCGCTACTTTCTTATCAGCTTCTGCCTGATCTGCATCTAAATGTGCACCCACATTTTTACCCACATCCACATCCGCAATATCAATTGATAAAATTGAATACGCCGTACCCGAATCTAAACCTTTATCCAAAACGGCTCTTGAAATTGCATCGGGATTTTCAAGTACAATTTTATAATTAGTTGAAGAGCCAATGGCACTGACTATTCCTTGTCCAACACGAGCGATGATTGTTTCATCCGTTGCGCCACCTACTAATTGTTCAATATTTGTTCTCACCGTAACTCGTGCTTTTGCCTTTAACTCAATACCATCTTTTGCAACTGCAGAAACCTTACCTTCTGCAGGGCAGTCAATAACTTTGGGATATACACTGGTCTGCACTGCTTCTTTAACATTTCTCCCGGCAAGGTCAATAGCTGTAGCCGTTTTATAATCTAATTCAATAGCAGCCTTATCTGCAGCAATCAATGCATCTACCACATTAGTAATATCACCCCCAGCTAAATAGTGAGTTTCTAAATCTTCGGAGGTTACAAAATCAAGACCTGCACGGTGGAGATTAATAATTCCATCGGTAATAAGCTTAGGTGATATCTTTCGGATACGCATTATTACCAATTTGAGCATTCCAATTTTGCCCCAACCGATAGACACACCCGATTGAATCCATAAACCTAATGGTACAAAATATAAAAATAAGACGATTCCTATTATAAAAACGGGAAACATTGTAAATAATTCCATGTTGACTCCTTAGTTATTATTCTTTTTAACAATTAACTGGTTTTCATCAGTTCCTGATACTATCACCGATTCACCAGATTCAATAAATTCTCCTGAACTCATGGCTTGATAATTTTCACCAAAAATTTTAACTCGACCGGTCGGTCGCAATATGGTTGTTGTGGTACCCATTTCCCCTACTAAATTTTCATATCCTTTAGAAATTGAATACCCTTCAGCACTGCTTTGTCCTGAAACCGGAATAAGCTTTTTGTAATATTCAGAGCGTGTGAGTGCCCGAAAAATTAATGCCCCTAAGCCTATCATTAAAATAAATGAATAACTCATACTTCGCATGGCAATATTAAAGTCTTCTGGAAGTGGATGTTCACCAATTAACATTGTAAATAGACTGTACATTATCATGAGAAAGCCCACTATTCCGGCAACCCCAAAACCTGGAATCACTAAAATTTCTAACAAAACCATCAATAGTCCGCCAACTAAAATGAGCATTTCGGTGGCATCTGCCAATCCAACTAAAAGATGGGACCCAAAAAATAGGGCTAAGCATAATAACCCTATCCCACCTGGGACACCAAATCCGGGCGATTTGATTTCAAAAAATAATCCAATCATTCCCAAACTCATGAGGATTGGCGCAAATGTGGGATTGGTAAGAAACCTTACCAATAGTTCAGACCATGACTCCTTCACCTCAATTACATCTTTCTCATTAATACTAAGTTTATCTAAGAGAAGCGAAAATGATTCCACTCGTTCATCGGCAATCCCCAATTTTAAAGCTAAGTCCGTTGAAAGGGTGATGAGTTTGCCTTTATTGAAACCTTCAATATCACCACTATTTAGTGTATCATTTCCCACAGATAAAATGAAATCAATCTCAATTTCCTCATCCACCATTGCTTCTGCAATTTCACGTGATCTTCCATTGGCTTCTGCACTGGCTGCCATTTCTTCACGCATATAAGAGATTACTTTTTCAGATGCCTTCTCACCCTCTGCATCCACTGCAGTTGCGGCACCAATAGTTGCACCGGGAGTCATAAAAATTGTATCACAAGAAAGTGAAATTAATGCTCCTGCAGAAATAGCTCGTCGATTGATGAATGCGATTGTGGAGATGTCTGTGCCTAAGATTGCATCTTTGATCTGGGTAGCTGCATCAACTCGGCCTCCGAAAGTATCAATATCAAATATAATAAATTCTGCTGAATTAGCTTCGGCAATGGTTACCGCTCGTTGAATATAATTGGGTAGGCCCATATCAATTGTTCCATGTATAGGAACATGTACAACTGATTGAGCATTAAGTCTCAATGGCATCAAGAGTAGAAGTAGTATAAAAAATTGATTGAACATAGGATTGAAATTTACATGTAGTCATCCAATTGTTCAAAAACTTATGGATATTTTTTATAAATTCTATTCATTCATACTTAGGCAAATTATTAATAAATTTCACCACTTGATTTAAATCAATTTCTAAACATTGAACATACTACTCAAAATTATCAGTTTAAAATTCAGAATTCTACCCCGCCCCATGGCATTGTTCATAGGTAGGCTCTTGGGTACTTTCATATATTACTTTGTACCATTGAGGCAAAACGTGGCCATCCAAAATATAAAAATTGCATTCCCTGAATATTCCCCTCCAGAAGTAAAGCAACTGTTAAAAAATACATGTAAACATTACGGCATGGTTCTTATTGATTTTTTGAGAATGCCTAATCTGGATGCTGAAAATATTTCTGATTTTGTAACAATCGATGAAGAAACAAAAAAAGTTTTAGATAAATGTGATGGTGGAATTATCATGACTGGGCATTTAGGAAATTGGGAGGCATTTTTACCCACATTGGGCTTGAACGGATATCCCTTTGTTGTGGTCACCCAAACTCAAAAAAGTGAAGGTAGTCAAAAGTTTTTTAATGGAATCCGTAATTATCCAAATGTCTCATTAATTCCTCGAACTGGCAGTAGAAAACAAATGCTGAGAGTTCTTGAAGAACATAAGTTTCTTGGACTTGCTAGCGATCAGAATGCAGGAAAACGGGGGATCAATATACCTTTCTTTGATATTCCAGCTTCAATCCCTAAAGGTGCAGCATTATTTCACTTAAAAACGGGTATGCCCATCATTGTAGGTTTTTGTATATTATCAAGACATTTAAAGTATACTCTTCGACTGAGAGAGATGAATTTATCATCAATTCCAAACGAAAAAGAGGATGCTATTATCGCAATTAATACTCAGTATTCTAAGATGTTAGAAAAAACAGTGAGAAAATATCCAGAGCAATATTTTTGGTTCCATCGAAAATGGAATAAATCAACTTATAAAAATTAATATTTAATCATATGATATATCCAGCGACAGAAAAATATATACAAATGGCCGTGAATTCTCTAAATGATGGAGATATAATCGTTTATCCAACTGATACACTTTATGGATTCGGCGTAGATGCAACAAGCTCTGATGCAATTCAAACGCTTAATAGATTAAAAGGCAGAAGCCAACCGTTAAGCATTGTCTTGGAAAATGTTTCTCAAATCTCAAACTATGCACAAATTACGCCTGAAATCACAATAGAGTTAGAGAGTCTATTCCCAGGAGAGTATACAGTATTACTTCCATCTATAGATTCTGAATTATCACCTCTGGTTTTTAATTCATCACCATTAGTTGGAATAAGGATTCCATCCCATTTTTTTCCCTTACAACTGGTAAAAGAATTTGGAAAGCCCATTATAACAACCAGTATCAACAGACATGGGAATGCACCCTTAAATGATGTAACTCAAGTTGAGATTGACTTCCCCAATGTGGAAATTTTTGAAGACAATAACCATACACCTTCACAGGGATCAACAATTATTAATATGTCTCAAATGCCCTTTACAATTGTACGGCAAGGAGATGGGAAATACCCTAAATGAG
>TARA_B110000467_G_scaffold165006_1_pt1 | contig 16576 bp, 16 predicted proteins | sample TARA_B110000467 | Tara Oceans TARA_B110000467 (sample SAMEA4398341) | marine metagenome | biome: Polar Biome; feature: [MES] marine water layer (ENVO:01000295) within the mesopelagic zone...; material: water (ENVO:00002006), including particulate matter (ENVO:01000060) such... | reverse complement strand
TAGCAGTAGAAAAAGGTACCTTTATTATGGAGATTGAAGAATAATGGCAAGTTGGAAAAAATGGCTTTGGGGAAGTATTGGTTGGAGTTTGGGCGGTCCTATTGGTGCAATTTTGGCATACTCATTAGCATCTATGGCAAATGGAAATAGCCAAACGTATAGGCAAGCATACCAAAATAAAACCACTCAACCTGGAGATTTTGGAGCAGCATTATTAATATTGTTTGCAACCGTAATGAAAGCGGATGGTGTACAATCAAAATCTGAATTAGAGTATATAAAGAAATTCTTTGTTACTCAATTTGGTAAAACCCATGCTCAAGAGCGTATGCAATTATTCAAAGAAATTCTCAAACAAGACTACTCCACTTCACAAGTTTGCACCCAAATTAAATCCAATATGGACCATGCCACTCGATTGCAACTACTCCATATTCTATTTGGATTATCCCAAGCTGATGGACATGTACATCCTGATGAAGTAAAGGTTATTGGCACTATTTCAAGATATTTAGGAATTAGCCAAAAAGATTTAGAGTCCATTCAAGCCATGTTCTACAAAAGTACAGATGGTGCCTATAAAATTCTTGAAATCGATGCCTCTGCATCAGAGGCTGAAATTAAAAAAGCATATCGTAAAATGGCCATAAAATATCACCCAGATAAAGTTCAACATTTAGGAGATGATTTTCAAAAAATGGCTGAAGAAAAATTTAAAACCCTGAATGAAGCCTATCAAAATATTAAGAAAGAGCGGGGACTTTAAATGAGTATCGATAGGGGAAAAAGATTTTTTGGACATAAAACTGGAGAACAACCGGGTGAATACCCCTATACCCATGGTGTTTACCCAAATATGTATTCTGGTCGCCTATGGACGATGCGACAGTATGCAGGCTTTGCCTCCGCTGAAGAAAGTAATAAACGATACCATTATTTATTAAAACAAGGCGTCATGGGGCTTTCCGTTGCCTTTGACCTCCCTACGCAAACGGGATATGATTCTGACCATGCTTTGGCTGAAGGCGAAGTGGGTAAAGTTGGCGTTCCCATATCTTCATTGGCCGATATGGAAATCCTCTTAGATGGTATTCCATTAGATAAAGTTTCCGTCTCTATGACCATCAATTCTACCGCATCCATTCTCTTGGCTTTTTTGATTGCAGTGGCCGAAAAACAAGGAGTGACCCCTGACCAATTAAGGGGTACTATTCAGAATGATATTCTAAAAGAATATATTGCACGGGGCACTTATATTTATCCCCCAAAACCCAGTATGCGAATCACTACGGATATTTTTGAATATTGTGGTGAGCATTTACCAAATTGGAATACCATATCAATTTCAGGCTATCATATTCGGGAAGCTGGTTCTACTGCGGCACAAGAGTTAGCCTTCACATTAGCCAATGGAATTGCCTATGTTCAATCGGCAGTTGATTCTGGTATGGATGTGAATGACTTCGGGAAACGGCTTAGTTTCTTTTTTAATAGTCATAATAATTTTTTCGAAGAAGTTGCTAAATTTAGGGCCGCTCGAAGAATGTGGGCCAAAATCATGAAAGAACGATTTGGCGCAACTGAACCCAAAGCCATGATGTGTAGATTTCATACACAAACTGCAGGCTCTACTCTCACTGCTCAACAAATTGACAATAATGTAGTTCGAACCACATTGCAAGCAACTGCTGCTGTTTTAGGTGGCACTCAATCTCTCCATACCAATGGACTAGATGAAGCCCTCTCTTTGCCCACAGAAGAATCTGCAAGGCTTGCACTTCGAACTCAACAAGTTATCGCCTACGAATCTGGAATTCCCGATGCCATTGACCCCTTGGCCGGTTCATATTATGTTGAATCACTTACGGATGAGTTAGAGAAATTAGCTACTGAACTTATTAATAAAATTGATACTTTGGGTGGAGCAGTTCCAGCCATTGAACAAGAGTTTCAACAAAATGAAATTGCGAGCAGCGCATATGATTTCCAAAAGGGACTGGATGCGGGTGAAAATATTGTAGTTGGCGTAAATAAATTTACAGTGGATGAAAAAGAATTTGATGAGCTTCAAGGTATTGATCCTAATGCAGTTCGTAGTCAACTTCATCGACTTGAAAAAATCCAAAAAGTTAGAAATTCTGATCACGTAAAAAAGGCCCTTGATTCTTTACAAATAGCCGCGAATAATAATAAAAACCTAATGCCTCATATTGTTCATGCAGTAAAACAATATGCAACTTTAGGAGAAATTTCTGACATCCTTCGCTCTGAATTTGGCGAGCACCAATAAGTAGTAATTTTGATTTTTACCAATCTCATACAAACAAATCTCACTACCAAAGTATTTGGACATGAAATAGAATATTTCACATTTACTGATTCAACTAATGAGGACGTTTGGGAATCCATTGAAGATAACATTGATGAGGGATTTTTAGTCATTACTGACCACCAAAAAAAAGGACGTGGCCGACGTGGAAATGACTGGATTTCTGAGCCCGGAGCGAGCCTTACATTTTCGTTTTTAATTAAACCCCAACTACCTATTGAAAAGATTGGACTACTATCCCTCCTCACTGGCGTGGCTGTCGTCGAGGGTATCTCAAAATTTGCTCAATTAGATTGTAAATTAAAATGGCCAAATGATATTATCTTAAATGATAAAAAAGTGGGGGGAATTTTAGCTGAATCTAAACAAATTGAGGGTGAAATTTATGTGGTTATGGGTGTGGGATTAAATGTGAATGAACAAGAACTTCCATCTGAAATTTCAACAATTTCAACCTCCTTACGACTGGAAAAGAAATCACCTATTCAACGTGAACCCCTATTTGCATTTATACTAAATGCATTCGAATCCATGTACAATAAAAAAAATACCGAGTGGATTGACGCTTGGAATTCACATTGTGTCCATCTTAATTCTGATGTAAAATTCCATCATGATAATAAAATTATTGAAGGTACTTTTTTAGAAATTGATGCAATGGGTCAAGCTATTATAAACATTGATAATATCACACAAAAATTCTCAAGTGGAGTGTTAGAACTTTCATGATTCTTTGCATTGATGTGGGAAATACGAATGTGGTTACCGCAATTTGGGATGGTGAAAAATATTTCAATGAGCATCGAAATGAATCTATTAGTGGAATAAAGGGATGCCTTGATCATATCAATTTTAATGATGTAACACAAATTATTATCAGCTCCGTTGTCCCAAAACTCACTACTGAATACATCAATCAACTTGATAAATTAACTTCCGTTACTCCCTTTGTAGTAGATTGGAAAAATTGCAATTTAGAATTAGATGTGGATATGCCTGAAGAAGTTGGAGCCGATAGAATTTGTAATTCCTTTGCTGCAAATAATTTATTTGGTTCTCCTGCAGTTGTTGTGGATTTTGGGTCTGCCACAACTTATGATGTTATTGATGAAAGTGGTGCATTCATTGGGGGAGCCATTGCTCCAGGAATAGATATTTCAGCGCATCATCTCATAGAGAAAACTGCATTACTCAAATCCGCAGCATTTCAATTTCCTGAAAAAGTTGTGGGAAGAAATACTAAAACAAATCTTCAATCAGGAATTATGTTTGGCGGGATTGATGCAATCAATGGAATGTTAAATCGAATACAAGCTGAGATGAATTGGGAATCTATGAATGTTATTCTTACCGGTGGATTCAGTCATTTAATTTCACCACAGTTAGATAGACCTCACGAATTGGCACCTCATTTAACTCTAGATGGTATGCGATTAATCTCAGGTGAAAATAGCTATAAATAAAGTTAAATCGCTTCTTTTTGAATTAACTTATTAACAATTAATTCTGCCGCATCTTCAGCTGACGTTTTATCTGATTCGATATGAATATCTGGATTTTCAGGTTTTTCATAAGGAGAATCAATCCCTGTAAAATTCTTTAAATCCCCACTTCTTGCTTTTTTATATAATCCTTTGGGATCTCTTGACTCAGCAACCTCTATAGGTACATCAATAAAGACTTCTAAGATATCAGCACCCATTAAATCTTTTGCTAAATCTCGCTCAGCCTTAAATGGTGCTATGAAACTAACAATGGTAATTAATCCAGCATCCAACATTAGTTTAGATACATTTGCAATTCTTCGAATATTTTCAACACGATCAACATCGGTAAATCCTAAATCTTTATTCAGTCCATGACGGACATTATCTCCGTCTAATAACATGGTATGCTTTCCTAAATTGTAAAGTTTTTTCTCTACAATATTAGCAATGGTAGATTTCCCTGAACCTGAGAGTCCCGTAAACCATAACACAACCGGTTTCTGATTCTTTGACTCAGAACGAGAATCGCGATTGATTTCCATATTGTGCCAATAAACATTATCACCCCTTCTGAGTGCAAAATTTACCAACCCCATTCCCACTGTATTATTGGTCATTTTATCAATAACGATAAACGATCCCAATGATTTGGAATCAACATAAGGCTCCATTACAATCTTTTTATCCAAGGCAATATTAACGATGCCAATTTCATTTAACTCAAGGTCACTTGAAGCTTCATCCACAAAAGTGTTAATATTAATTCTGTGTCGAAGTTTGCTGACAGAACCACTGGACTCGGCCACTCCAAATCTGAAAATATACGGTCTCCCGGGAACCATTTTTTCTTCATCCATCCAAAGGAGTTTCCCTTGAAATTGATCTACAGCATCACATGAAGAATCTTTATGGCAAATAATATTCCCTCGAGAAACATCTATTTCATCTGCCAATTCAATAGTTACTGATTGACCCATTGAACAGCTTGAAGAATAATTGTCGGCCACTAATATTTTTTTAATATTACTTCGTTTATTAGAAGGTTTTACCACAATCTCATCACCTTCAGAAATACTTCCTTCAGCAACCAGTCCACAAAATCCTCTAAATTCGTGGCTCAATCTATTTACCCATTGAACAGGGAATGTGAATGCTTGAAATTCTTTTTCAGTATTAAATTTTACATTTTCTAAATATTGGATTAAGCTATCACCTTCATACCATTGGGTATTGGTACTACTGTTGATAATATTATCTCCTTTTAATGCCGAGACGGGAATAGATACAATTTCATCAAAATTTAAATCTGCTGAAAATTCTAAGAACTCTGCTTTAATTCTCTCAAATACCTCTTGGGAATAATCCACCAAATCCATTTTATTTATAGCGAGACAAATATTTTTTACGCCTAACATATTAACAATATACGAATGACGACAAGTCTGCGGAAGTAACCCCGCTCTTGCATCAACTAAAAGTATTGCCACATCAGCAGTTGAAGCTCCGGTGGCCATATTACGAGTATACTGCTCATGTCCCGGCGTATCTGCTACAATAAACTTTCGCTTATCGGTTGAGAAAAATCGATATGCAACATCAATGGTAATGCCTTGTTCCATTTCAGCGGCGAGTCCATCAACAAGTAATGCGAAATCAATATCATCGCCTTGAGTACCTACTTTTTTTGATGTGGATTTCAGCTCGGCTAACTGATCATCAAAAATTAATTGGCTCTCATACAACAATCTTCCAATGAGCGTTGATTTTCCATCATCCACAGAACCGCAAGTTATAAATCTCAACAGTTGCTTATTCTCTTGTTCTACCAAATATTGTTCTACATCAATAGACATTAAAAGTATCCACCTTGCTTTTTCTTTTCCATGGATTCAGAACTATCAAAATCAATTATTCGACCTTCTCGTTCGGAGGTAATAGACACCAACATCTCTTGAATAATATCTTGGAGTGTTTTTGCGTTAGATTCAACTGCACCCGTTAATGGATAACATCCCAATGTTCGGAATCGAACATCTTTCATCATGGGAGTTTCACCCTCATTTAGTGGCAATCTATCATCATCCACTAAAATTAACACACCATCTCGCTCAACAACGGGGCGTTTCGCTGAAAAATACAATGGCACAATGGGAATCGACTCTCTATAAATATATTGCCACACATCCAATTCGGTCCAATTCGATAACGGAAATACGCGAATGCTTTCTCCCTTATGTTTTTTAGCATTATAAATATTCCACAGTTCGGGGCGTTGGTTTTTAGGATCCCATTGATGTTTGTCTGTTCTAAATGAGAAAATTCTTTCTTTGGCGCGAGATTTTTCTTCATCTCTTCTTGCACCTCCAAAGGCAATATCGAAAGTATATTTATCAAGAGCTTGCTTCAATGCTTGGGTTTTCATCACATCAGTATGAACAGTAGAACCATGAGAAAATGGCCCCACACCTTTATCTAGACCATCTTCATTGATATGAACTATTAATTCTAAATCTAAATCTGAAACCGTTTTATCTCGAAACGCAATCATTTCTTTGAACTTCCATGTGGTGTCCACATGCATCAAGGGGAAAGGAATTTTATTGGGATAAAATGCCATCATTGCGAGATGAAGCATAACGGCAGAATCTTTTCCCACCGAATATAACATCATTGGATTATCAGCCGTTGCCACAACCTCACGCATTATGTGAATACTTTCTGCCTCTAATGTATCTAAATGAGTTTGGCTCACTTGAGCTCCTTCGTTAAAATAAAATACTCTCTCAATAAAAAACCCCCTTGTTGAAGCAAGAGGGTTTCAAAAATTAATAATAAACACGCCTCACTCTATAAAATAGGGGTTCCACTGCAACAACAACAGTTACAAAATATCTTTACTAAATTTTGAGGCAACCTGCACATGCGTAAAATTAGACTTAGAATAAAAATTCATCCAACTACTATTTAATCGAATATTGCTTTAAACAATTATACGCATCCATACATTCATTCAAGATTTCATCATATTCATGTGGGGATTCATTCTTTCCTTTTTGATATGGATTAAAACCTGTTGATGCTTCCACGTTTTGATACCAATGTTTTGCCCAAACGCCATCACTCTCTCGAGGGCCAGAAGGCCAATACAACATCTCCTCCATAAAGGGGATACCTATTTTATTACACAATGCTGTCAATGTTTCACGGGGATATGATAAGATATCCTTTGTATCAACTACTGGAGGTGCCTGACCTGTTTCACTCTTTATTTTTTTAAATAATTCTAATTGCTGTATGAATCCTAATTGGCGGGAAGATTCCAACTCAAATTTTTTGGTGAATGAAATGATAACTTCCTGTGGATTTCGGATGAGGAAACAATTAACCATCTTTTTTGTCCACTCTAAATCGCTTTCAGGGAGATTATGCTGACCCATATGCTTTTGATACCAAACCGTTCTTCCATTTGGAATTTCACTGATTAATCGAGAAGAAACTTTATCCCAATCATTTTCTTGTGACTCAATTGTCTCAATCCTGCATGGATGATCAATACCCGTTTTTACTAAATAATGAGCATAAAAAGGTTCATCTTCCACCACAGTATCCGGCCGATTTTCAAAAGACCGCATCATGGCTGTTGATATGTTACGTGGCCCTGACCACATTGCAATTCTGGTTGATTCAGCCATATAAATCCTGAATTTTTTGTTTATATAGATTATATAATTGAGTGGTTACATCACCACGTTGGCCACTATTAATAATATTACTATCTACTTCTATGGCGGGGATAACTCCAGCAAATGTTCCCGTCACAAATACCTCATCTGCAGAATGAACATCTTCAATTGTAAAATTCTTTTCAAAAATGGGGATATTGTTCTCCAAGCATAATTTTATAATATTTCCCCGAGTCACACCGGGAAGGCAAAATTCTCCAGTAGATGTCCAAACCTCACCCTTTTTCACAATGAAGAAATTGGTAGAATTACATGTGGATACATGTCCATTCATATCTAGCATTAGACCCTCATCGTATCCTTTGGCATCCGCCTCTAAACATGCCGCAATACAATTAAGTTTACTCAATGTGTTCAAGCATGGATCCTGCACATTTTGAGGTCCTCGAATAGTATCAACGGTACACAGTCGAATTCCATTTTTAATCATAGTCAAATCAGCTTTTTTGTATTCCGGAATTATCACAATTGTGGGTCCACCCACATTGGCGTTTGGATGCTGATAGGGAGTCCGTTTTAATCCACGTGATATTATAAGTCGAATATGTACATCTGATTCCATACCATTGGCAGATAATGTTTCATGGATGAGTGAAACCATCTCATCTTTGGATTTTCCAATATTTATTTTTAGGGCTTCAGCACCTTTAAATAGTCGATTGACATGTTCCGCTTGAAAACAGAGATGTCCATTCTGTAAACGGATGCCCTCCCAAACCCCATCGCCCAACAGAAAGCCACTGTCAAAAACAGAAACTTTTGCCTCTTGTCGCGATACGATTTTCCCATCTACATAGATGAATATAGATTTATTACGAGGATCTTCAATATAGGAGTGAGTTCCTTTTTTAGACATATTCTTCCATTTTAAATGTGTTCATTGATAGCTGAACAAATTAATAACTTTCGGGTATCTAAGCGAATCAAATTATGAATCAAATCTTACTTGCTGCAACCACTGCCGCCTATGAAGCGGGCGATATAATCCATTCTTTCTTTCTTAGCGAATACGAAGTAAAAATGAAAGGAAAGGGAAACCCCGTTACCGAAGCAGATATTGCTGCTGATGATATACTCAAAAAAATGTTAATCTCAGAATTCCCAGAATACGGTTGGCTCTCTGAAGAGACTCGGGATACTCCGCATCGACTTACCAAAAAAAGGGTGTGGGTAGTGGATCCTATTGATGGCACAAAAGAGTTTGTTGAGGGAATCCCTAATTTTGTGGTAAGTATTGGCTTAGTTGAAAATGGCATTCCCATTCTTGGCGTCATTCATAATCCCATTAACAAAGATACATATACGGCAATTAGCGGTGGAGGTGTTTTCTTTAATGGGAATCAAACATCCATTAGTGATAAAACTGAATTCTCTCTAATATCTATGCTTAATAGTCGCTCAGAAACACGACAAGGATTATGGGAATCATATACTCCTCATTTTAAAGAACTTATTCCCATTGGCAGTATTGCCCTTAAGTTAGCCATGGTAGCGGCACATCAAACCGATATGGTGGCATCTCTAAAACCAAAAAATGAATGGGATATTTGTGCAGGACATTGTCTGATTAACGAAGCAGGAGGAAAGCTCCTCACAATTGAAGGAAAAGGAATTACATATAATAATGCGGATACACTGATCACCCCGGGGCTTGTTGCAGGGAATGAATCAGTCGTAAATTCCTTTATTAAACTGTAAATTTTCCATCTATTTTTTTACCCAATTTTTACTTGAAGGTACAGAATGAATTTTCATAAAGAACTCTGGTTATTTCTATCTGGATTTGGAATCATGTTTGCCATACTTTCATGGTTACAAGATTTAGGCGTTTTATTCCCAGAGCCAAACCCTACCAAAGGTATAGTGGCATTGATAACGGGGTCAATATTATACTTACTCGTCGCCAAAAAAATGGACTAATATGCTAAACTGGGTACATAGCCATAAGCAATCTCTAAAATATATAGTTGGGGTTATCAAAAATAAGGAAGGCGTTTCAACAGGTCAATTCATTGATGAATCTTATTCAGGAATAAATGATGAGGCAACTCCACTAAGAATTTTTAAACCCCAAACGGCAAAAAAAACTACATTCATTCTTTTTCCGGGGGCGTCACCTTTTGCAGAAGAACATCCTGGAATGATTGGTTTAGCCACCACAATTATGAATTTGGGATACAATGTTTTCATCCCGCGTATTCCCCCCCTTAAAGCATTAAGTGTAAAGTCTGAAAATATTGAATGGTTTGCCAGAGCCTATGAGCAAATACTCTGTAGAGATGATGTAGATGAAACCAAAGTGGCAATTATTGGAATTAGTTTTGGCGGTTCACTACTATTAAAGGCTACGCTAGACGAAAGAATTAAATCAAATCCACCACGATCAATGCTCATGTATGGCTCATGTTTTGATTTAGAATCAGGCCTTAATTTTTTATTGTCTGGTGAAATTAAACATAATGGAAAAATCGCCCACATCCCCCCAAATGACTGGGGACTAACCGTTCTTTTTCATAATTTTTTGAAAGAGGTGAATACTGGATTTGACACCACTGCCATACAAACCATTTTAGCCGCGCGAGTCGCTGAAAAATTAGATGAGGTAGAAAGACTTAAAGCTGAGCTAAATGAGCACGATTTAGTTTTGGTAGAAGCGGTTCTATCAGGAAAATATAATTCCCAAATTAAAAAAATTTCGCATCAAATAATTAAATCACAAAAGGATGTATTAGACGAAGTTTCACCCAGTTCTTTTTGTAAAAATATATCGATGAAAGTTTTCATTATGCATGGGGCTAATGATTCTATGGTACCCTATACCGAATCTGTAAAACTGGGGGATAATCTCCCTAATAATAAACTGCTCATTTCATATATTTATGAACATAAAGAAATTTCAACAAATAGTGGATTCATAACAAAGTTGAATGAATTAATAAGATTAGAACAATTTTTTGCAGCATATTTCAGGTATAATGAAAGTTAAATCATTTTTAGGTGGATTCGACAAAAATTTTTGTTATCTGATTTGGTGTAATGAAACAAAAGAAGCTGCCATTATAGACCCCTCAGTTAAAATTTCACCAATAATAGAAGTTATTGAATCAAATAATCTCAAGTTACGCAAAATCATCCTCACCCATACGCATCATGATCATATCCAATATTTACAAGATTTTATTTATTACTATCCCCTTATAAAAATAATTGGACATCCTCAACCACTGAAAGAAATGGGTGAGGCATATCAAGGTGTAGATCATCATGAAAATATTTCATTGGGTAAAACCATGCTCACTACTATACATACACCGGGTCATTATTCAGACAGTATTTGTATTTGGAATATGAAAACAAAATGTCTTTTTACAGGTGACACAATGTTCGTGGGTAGAACCGGAAGAACTATTTCTGCAAATAGTAATATTGACCACTTATACCATAGTGTTTATTCACGATTACTCACACTACCTGAAGATACTTTAGTTTATCCAGGGCATCATTATGGATTTTCTAGGGATATTACCATAAAGGATAATAAATCTCTATCTAATTTTTTTCAATGTAATAGTCTTGATGAATTTAAAGCGGTCATGTCCTCATTTGAAAAAAGTCGACGTGGATAATCGAACCCAATTAGAAGTAATTCTTCTCCAATGTAAAACATGGGCAATCCATCAATTTAATAAAGATGAAAATGGCCAAGATCAAAATTCAAAAGAACTCTTTCCCCAAATTCCTACTACGCTAGTCATTGATTTTTTTGCATCAAATTCTATTGATGAATTCAAGCAGAAGAATGATTCGCAAATATTTTTAAAAACTACCGGAATTGATTCGGTACAGTGGTCATATATACTTATTCCTCCCTTTTCTCATTCAAAAACTGAACATTGAATCCAACGTGTATTTGACTTGAAAACATAAAAGTCATATATAATATCACCTAAATAACTCTATTTCTCGTCTAAAATTTTATAATTGATGCTATATTATTGGTAAAGATCTGCTGAAATTGGTATAAAAACGGTAGATAATCAGGATTTTACTTGACTTAATAGAGGAGAAATACCTAGAATTAGTCGTTATTCAAATAACAAACATTATGACAAAACAACAAGGAGAATAATCATGGCTGAAAAAGTTAAAACAACCAGCGTAAAAAAAGAAAGTGGATTTTTGTATTACTTGGACAAAAACGGAAATGTTTCACGTTCGAAAATGGCGCGTGGTGCAAGTAAGGGTGGCAGTGCAGAAGTAGTTGCAAATGCTGGCGTATCTCGCGAATCTGGTTGGTTATATTTCATCGATAAAGACGGCGATGTATCTCGTGCTAAAATGGCACGTGGACGTAAATAAATTCAATTTTAATCTGAATTTGAGAACCCTGTTTCGGCAGGGTTCTTTTTTTATAGGCACTTTTTTATGTTTTACCAACATTACATCCGCACAATTAGTAAATGAATTACAAATAGTTGGGAATAAACATACTAAATCTGAAATAATCACCCGAGAATTATCTCATCCCATCCCCGCAATATTTGACTCTACTTTAGCACTACTAGATCGTAATCAAATTTATAACCTCAACATCTTCTCAACAGTAGAAATTTACCCTCAAGACTCTACCTATACTATTTTTGTAAATGAAACCCCACGCTACTATCCAATTCCCCTTATGGATTATAATGAGGCAAAGGGGTGGTCCTACGGTTTAGGAATTAAAACTGATAATTTTAGTGGAAGAAATGAATCAATAATTGGCGGGGCGATGTTTGGCGAAGATCCAGTATACTTCCTCCGATATAGTAATCCCTGGATTTGGGGTGACCATATTGGTATGGATATTGACCTATTAAACATTAATTATGAGCACCCTGTATATGATTCTCTAAAATTTGAAAAAGCCCTATATATAGGTTCAGGATTTCAAATGAATAAACTTCATAATATATCTAGTGGCATTGGATATATCCAACGAACCATTGAATCAACAACAACTGATGAGTTTATTGACTCCTATCGCTATACTCATATTACTTCTCGATTAAGTTATCTATACGATTCTCGGGATGTTAAAATTGACCCTACAAATGGAGTATCTACAGGAATAGATATATCCTCTAATTGGGGTTTAAATACTTCACCTACAGTTCATTCAATTGAACTTTTCTCTCAATTCTATTTTTCTCCGCCAAAATTAAAACTGGAACCCGTATTCTCGTATACTTTTAAGTCATTATTACAATTTACAGATAGTGATTTACCCTATTATGAAAGGGCATATTTAGGTGGTGAAGATTATGTAAGAGGATATTCACCAATACCAAATGAAAATGGAAAGTTTGAAGATTACATTGAAACAGATCAACTCATTTATCAATCACTTCAAACTCAATTTACAATTTTTACACGAATTGATAGGGGAGGCATGGAGATGGGATTAGATGGTGTATTATTTGTTGACCATGGCGTGGGCACAACGTTGAAAAATTCATTCAAATTAGAAAATAGTATCTATGGATATGGCTTTGGGTTACGACTATTTATGTCTGGGTTTGGTTATATTGGCTTGGATATAGGCTTCAGTCCCTCAGGAAAGTCTCATTCCCATTGGAGTGATTCTAACTAGATTTTTTTCTAAAAATCATCACTTTTTCAAATCTATTTTCATTCCCTTTTAACATTCTTATAATATTACTTCTGTGGGTAAATACTAAAAATAATGCCATGATAATACTGAATGAACCAATGGTTGAATTTAATCCACCCATAAAATTTTCATAATAAATAACAAAGGGAAAACTAATACCTGCTAACATAGTACTTAAACCAACATAGCCAGTTAATACTAATATTATAAGCCATACTGAAAATGAAATCAATAATCCAAACGGATATAATCCAATAAGAATACCCACTAAAGTACCGGCACCTTTTCCACCTTTAAAATTATAATATACAGGATACACATGGCCCAAAACGGCTACAATCCCACAAAGGACACCCAACATACTACCTTGTCCAAAATCACCACTTACATAGTAGGTTGCCACATACCCTTTGGCGATATCAACGACTACAACGCTTAATGCAAAAATAGCACCTTGTGTTCTAAATGCATTGGTTCCACCTGCATTTCCACTACCCATAGTGCGAATGTCAACACCGCGAATTTTTCCCATCAACATACTACCAGAAATGGATCCTATTAGATAACTAATAATGATTCTTAAAATTTGTTCTAAACCCATAATTAAATTTGAATTTCCTCTTGGATACCAACGACTAGAGATCCGGGGCCAGTATGAACTCCTAATGCACCTCCAACTTCAAGAAGTTCAATAGATGTTAAATTACTAAAAGTACGTTTTAAGCCATCAATCAGTGCTTGGCCTTCTTCGGGGCAATTGCAATGGCCAACTGAAATACGATATGGCATAGAATTATCATGATTTTTATTCATGTATTTCACCATTTTTTTACCTAAATTATTCTTCCCTAATACTGCTCCTGCCTTTTCAAGTTTTCCATTTTTACTGGTAGTTAGAACTGGGCGAATATGTAATAAGTCGGCAATTATCTTGATAGAGTTTGGTACTCGACCTCCACGCACACTATATGATAAATCTTTAACACAGCAATACACTTTGGTAATATCTCGGGCATGATTTACGCCTTCAACTATTTCATCATGACTTTTGTCTGCTTTTACCATTCGCGCAGCATGGGCAACGATTAACCCTTGTCCAACAGAAATATTTAATGAGTCAAGAACGGTTACGCTTGAACCAGGTAGCCGTTTTACCGCAGTTTGTGCAGATTGCATTGTTCCACTTACTGAATTTGGAATATGCACTGAAATAATTGATTTATAATGAGTGGTCAAAAACTGATATTGTCGTTTAAAATCACCGGGTACTGGCTGTGATGTTTGGGGGTGAACTGGATTTGTAGCTAATTCCTCATAAAATTCAGGGATGGTTTGGGATACCTTATCTATATAGCCCTTATCACCAAAACTATATCGAACAGGAACCACATGAACATCAAATTCATCTTTATTAAAGTCTGCGCCAGAATCAGTAACAATGGCAATTTCACCCATCTTCTTATTTTGGGCTAATTCTTGCTGTTGAAACATATCATCCGCTTTTTGACCCGAAACTATTCCGTGACCTTCACAAATTGAAAATATTTTTGCAGGGTTATTTGTATGAATATGTACTTTAGCTTTTATCTTAGAACCAGCAAGTACCATGCTTCCACCTTCATCCATTAAAGATTTTCGTAATTCTTTATGATTAATGGCTTCGCCTTTAATTAAACATTCAGTACAAAATTGCCACGTTTTATCCGTCATATCATGGGTGATATTTTCAGATTCAACAACTGCTAATTCAGGAAGATCGTTTTCTAATTCTCTGAGTGAACCATTTCGAATAAAATCATGAATCCCCTCTAAAAAATCAACAAAACCTTGAGCTCCCGCATCAACAACTCCCGCTTTTTTTAATACTGCCATTAAGTTTGGAGTATTTTTTAGTGAACGATTAGCCTCTTCTACTCCTTTTGCTAGAATCTGTTCAAAATCTTCAACTCCAGCTTCAATTAACTCTTTTAATTTATTTGAAAAATCGGTAATTACCGTGAGGATAGTACCTTCTACGGGTTCAGATAATGCTTCTCTTGCATATTCAGAACCTCTTTGAATTGCATTTGAAAAAGTTTGTGGGTCAAATTGTGATACGCCGCTTGCACCATCACTAACCCCTTGAAAAAATTGAGCTAAAATTGCCCCCGAATTTCCACGGGCACCGTCTAATGCTGCGTCAGCAACCATTGCCAACATATCATCTACACGTGAATTAACTTTATTATAAGAGGCATCTAAAATAGATGTGAGAGTGAACGCCATATTCGTCCCAGTGTCACCATCTGGAACGGGGAAAACATTAATTTTATTTAAATAATCCTGATGAGATACGACCTTACGAATCCCTGCAACTATTGCACGATGTAATCGTATTCCATTTAGATAATTTATTTTTGTCGGTTTTTTGGTCATTGTTTTACTTTGATTGAACAGGATGTAAGGTTACAGAGAATTTATCTTTATTTCAAAGCATTGAACTTATAGTTAAAAATCGATTTAACAGTCTATGTGTTTTAAGTCCATCAAACCATCTATGAAATTGTTTTTGAAAATGAGCTTCTGTAGGTGATGATTCTCTAAGGGGATCCCAAATTTCATTAATATTTTCTTCTAATAAATACTCCTGAAGTACGGAACTCAATTTTTGAACTTTAGTCATAATATTATTTATATCTTCTTTATACCCAAAACTGGCAATAGTTAGCCATTCTTTCAATATTTCAAATGCCTCATCAGGATAGGCTAATTCTTCTAAATCTTCACCTTTTTGGGCTTGAGACATTCTAAATCCGGTTCCTAAATATACCCGTTCAGATTCACGTGATGATGGATAAACCAATATAGATTTAATTTCATCGACGCTTCGAAATTTTGCAAACTCCTGTAAAAAATAAAAGTCTTCTGTAGCTTTTCGCCGAGGCATCCCACCAATAGAGACATAAGCTTCTGCACGGCAAATAATAGTTGAACCCATAGATACATATCCGAAGGGTGAGCCCGAATTTTTCAACTTCATGGCTGTATTTCTCAAAAATAATTCATATTTGCGAATGGCCTTTTCTAAATCGGGATTCTCATTTTTAATATGGGAAAACCCAACCACAGCTGCCACAGAATGCATTGAATTAAAATGAAATTGTATCTCTCTAAAATATGTTGGTGATACCAAAGAATCTGCATCTAAACAGAATAATAACGATTGGGGATGAGCAAATTTTAAGGCCAGATCCATTCCAATTTTTCGAGCCATACCTACACCTGCATGCTTCTTGGGAATACCCATCCCATTTGTTGAAGCATCAATCAGTGCTAAATAAAATGGGTCTTTCCGTTTATTGAGGTTTGATATTGTCTGCTGATT
>TARA_B110000467_G_scaffold84867_1_pt1 | contig 16640 bp, 4 predicted proteins | sample TARA_B110000467 | Tara Oceans TARA_B110000467 (sample SAMEA4398341) | marine metagenome | biome: Polar Biome; feature: [MES] marine water layer (ENVO:01000295) within the mesopelagic zone...; material: water (ENVO:00002006), including particulate matter (ENVO:01000060) such as...... | reverse complement strand
ACCTTGGTTACCACATCTGGAATCTCACGATATTGACTATAGCTTAAACACAGCATTAATATTAATAGTAGTATATGTCTCATTTAATTTCCCTTTAACGAATCACGGCAAATTTGCCAATAAAGTCTTCAACACCGTCTGATTGGACAGTAAATAAATATAATCCTGGACCCACCTCTTGGTTGTTCATTGAACGAAGATCCCAAGCAGTATAGCCTTGATCTACGCTATCATGCTTAATCGTATTCACCAATTCACCCGATATGGTATAAATTTCAATTTTACATTTTGGTGTAAGATTATTGAATCTAATTTTCCTTAAATATTCTGTTTCATTGTATTCAGAATGCGCCACATATGGATTCGGTACAACCATAACATTTTTTAGATCATCCGCAATACGTGCTCCAGATACAACATTTACAAAATTCTTATCTTGCTCAATGGCGCCTCTTGGATTTTCAATACTCTTATATCCAAATGGTGCCGCCCATTTATCTGGATTAGCTAAATACAATGTATCTAAACTGTAAAATGTATTATCTCCATTTAGAAAAGATTTAGGGTCAACCTGAGCTCCCGAAACTCCCATGTCATATGCAGTTATAGCATATGTGTATTCAATCCCATCAATTACGTTTGTATCAGTATACTCATATTTTCCAGTTTCTTCATTATAGATAGAATCAAGACCAGTGTCATCACCCAGACTAAACCATGGTGCATTGGGATCATTTCCAGAAAAGCTGACTCCACGAATTCTATCCTGATAGCAACAACTTGTGGCTGCAGGCTCACCTTCGATACAGTCTTCCCATGATGAATATTTACCTGCACCAACCCCAATCACATCTGTATTTAATCCTTTTACACAAAATAGTGAATCTTCTTCAGCTGAAAGATCAAATTGAGCAATTGGCTCCCAACCTACATGGATACCCTCCTGATCATAAATTTTACTCTCTGGCCCACCCCATGTCCGACCACCATCAATACTCTTATAGATTTTATAACCTTCAAAGTCTGAATAACCAGTCACTACATCTTTAGAATATTTAGCTGAAGTATCCCACGATAGCTTTACTTTTTTAACATCTGACTCAGCGGTTAATGTCGGAATAACCGGTGCAGTAAATCCTTGATAATTAGAGTTATACATTACCTGTGCAAATCGTGCATTTTTAATTAAGTCTTCTTTGTTTTCACCAAAAATAATACAAAATGAAAAGGGTACCTCTTCACCCACATCGATATCAAATGGTCCTGAGGCCATCTCAAGGACACAGTCCAAACCTTCTTGGCCAGCAGCAAATACCGTCTCTTCTTCTAGCCCATCCAAAGAATCAAAATGTGGATTCAACAATGCATCTAAATCAGTATCAGGATACGGAGTATGGAAAAACCATGCTTTTTCGTCGTCTGTTAGATTAGTTGTATCGCCTGACATCACCTTTAACTGAATCAGTTCTTTATTTGCAGCCTGTGGACGTGAAGCAGTATAGCCTGCACAGCAGTTTGAATTACTCTCCCTATCAAGAACACCAGGCCTATTATACCAATCAAACCAATGCCAGTCAGTCATTTTTAATGGTTCACCTGGATATATGTCTATTATACCATCTTGATTTAAATCTACATTTACCGTTGCCGCAGGAGAGTCTAAAAGTTGAACCGCCACCACACCAAAGCCTGAGCCTGCATTGGCTTCATCCTTCATACTATACCCAGTCACACCATTACTATTCCCATCATAATCACCGATAAGTGCCATACTAATGAGCATTTCTTCACCATTGACCTCAAATCGTTCCCAATAATATTCCATAAAATCATCAGAATTGGTATGGACACCAGTATTGCCATCAATAGTGGCCGTCAACACGTCTGCATCCATATAGAAACCTAAGAATAAATCTCTATAATTAAATCCTTGTCCACCATTAAGCTGCGTGCCATCAGGGAGGACCATAGCTGAATGGTATATACCATCTTCATCATACCATGCGCCACTCTCATTACGTACATTTACAGTAACGAACATGATATCCTCAGCATAGGCTACTCCGTACGAATGAGCCATTGACATTACCTTAAGACCCATCGGGTATCCCGTTTGACGATATACATTATTATCTACCTGATTTCCTCTATGAGCCCACCTATCATCAAATTCAATATATACATCAGAGTCTGATATATGCCTGTCAGAGGATTCAACCCAGCAATCCTTATCCTTCCGGGTACCATTACAATTTTCAATTCCTTGTCCCGGCCAAGATGTAGGGTCATCACCATAATAATCTTTCGCAAACCAACCGGGCCAATATGAATCATAACTTCCCGTTTCTAAATTGTACTTGATAGGCCACGTACTCTTAAAGTTACTATGAGCCAATAATGGATTTGTATCTCCCTCATCTGTAAATTCAGTTTGACCAAAAATATCACCTGCATTCACCTCAGTATTATGAGTATTTTCACGAGACTTTGTGGTTGCCTGCCAATCTGAGGCATAGCTACCAGAATAGTTAGAAAAGTATGATTCAGCAAAATTTGCACCGTAATAAACATAATTATCATCTTCAGTCCATTCCTCTTGATCATCACCATAATCATAGAGGTCAAATTCTTCCAGCCTTTCAGATAATGCTGGTCGCTTTGCCCAAGGGTAAACTAGACCCATCATGGCCGCTGAACTGTTGGGGTCATCGTAAGTTGACGCTGTACTCAAAAAAATTATATTTGCATCATTGTCATAACCCCATTGATTTACAGCATCAATACTATCTGATGCTAGTTTTTGGCTACCCAATGCTCCATTGTCACCCTCAACATCAAAAACGACATCTATAAAAGCATCCTTTACACCTGGTTGCCATTCAGCGTAGGCATCAGATGAACACCATAATACTAATGAGCCCTGAAGTACCTCAGTAAGATATAATTCACTGCAGTCTGACCAAGAGTAATCAGAGGTATATGCATGACCAGGAACTCCTGCCACAAATCCCACCGTTGGTAGATAGGTGTATTCACCCCATAAGCCGGCAGGATGAAAATCCCAATCAATGTAGTTGCCGTAGTTCCCAATACCATTTTTCACCTTACCTTTCAAAAGATAGCCTTTTGCGCGGTCATTCATGGGATTAGATGGATAGCCATGGTCACCAATTTTATTTAATCCGCTGGCAGATCGATATTCAGGCAGTGATTCATCATTATTGTATTTTGGATTTGCAGCAAAACACACAGCAAAAACTAAAATTAATGAAGCTTTATTCATATATAAGTTTGTCATTTTTTCACTATTCATTAGTTAAAGTCTATTCTAATAAAGAAATTCATATTTCTGGGCGTTGAATATCTCCATGGTTGATCATAATAAGAGCCGGATACTGTTCCACCATCAATCGGCAATTTTACTTCTTTCAGATAGTATTCACCCGGGTCATCAGCCTCACCTGTAAGCGGATAAATACTGAGTGCATTTGATATATTAAATACATTATAAACATTCAACCCAAGAGAAAGCTTATAATCACTGAATTTAACATGTTTTGAAATGGAAAGATTTGCACTCCTATATGAATCCGTTCGCTTTGAATTTTTATTTTTAAGATCCGGTTCCGGATCCCTACCATTAAAAATAATTGGAGTATAAGGTACACCTGACTCATAAAAACCAGTCATTGACGCGTTAATCCCAAGGGGTAAATTAGTGTATAATGATAGCGATAAATCATGAGGCCGATCGAAGGGCATTAAAAACTGCTGTGATGGCGCATCAACATACTGATTACCAAAGGCAGACTTATCATATTCACCATTCGCCTGAGCAATAGAATAAGTATATTGCACCATGGTAGTAAAGAACATCCCTCTATTCTGAAGTGTCAAATCGATTCCTTTGGCATTACCATAGTCACCATTTGAGAAAATTTGATACTCATAAATACCAGATCTATATGTTCGTGCGGTTGACATTTGGTCCATATCCTTCAACCATGCACCTACAGTTAGCCCCCAATTATTACCCACTTGAATATTAAATGCAAATTCATATGCCTGGCTTCTAGCTGCGGTCATTGTCGCGTTACCCAACTGACCTGAACTTTCTTCAAATAACTCTTCCGGGTCTTCTTGTTTATTTGTATTTAAATAGATATTTGCATAAGTAGGCGTTTGATAATAGACGCCATAGTTAAACGTAAAGGTTGCTTGGTCTGTAATAATATGACTAAACCCAATCCGAGGACTTATCTTCCATAACCAATCTGAATCCCTAAAAAACACCACTGCATTAGATAGTCCAAACTGATTGCTTACTAACTCACCTTCATCAACGAATGCTTCACCTTCTTCCCACTGACCGTCCCCAACTACATCATGGATAGATGGATCAAATATATCAAAACTTGGATCATAAACCCCATTACCATTCAAGTCTTCCCATAGGTCACCACATTCAGAGGTTTGATTATCTCCACCACAAAAAACACCATCCATATTGTCAGTAAATAATTCACCGAAGTTCCAGGCTCCATTACCTGAAGATTGATAACTACCATCACCTTCACCAATATCTGCACCTGAATCAGGATAAAAATCACTATCTGGACATAGACCATCTAACCCACAGTCTGACCAAAACCATGGTCGCTCTGGTGAAGCAGCTCCTGCTGCATCTGACCAAATCTTAGTATTGTAGTTTACACCATCAAATCTCACCCCGGCATTAATAACCATCCATGGTACTTCAAATGTATTTTGGAAATAACCGGCAACTTCCATAGGCTCTACAAAATCATCCCACTTACCGTTGTCATTAAAATCATCAAAATTTTCACCATCATCCCAAAGGCCATTCCCCTCACCTTCGTCAATAACGCCATCTTCAGAGTCTAAAAAATATATCCCATCTTTACCAAAATCATCCCATTGCTCTGCAAATCGTTGACGTAGCGCACTTACATCTTCCCATGGATTTTCTACTTCATAGTAATTCAGCTTATGTGATTTTAAATCAATTCCAACACGCGCCTTCCATTTATCAGTAATCTGAGATGTGAAATCAAGCCTATATTCCTGAGTTAATACTGATGAATCATGAAAAAATCTATCATGTCCACCAAAGGTTCTTCCTTCGGCCCATTCACCCTCTGAAAATAAATCAAGGAAGTACAAAGAATCTCTATTTGCATATATTGAACCTGAACCACTAGCATACACTTCATAAGATGGGTTCTGAACAATCTCATTCCAATATACCTCAGAATCCATAAAATCTTGTGAATCTACATACATTTCAGGGGTGAGCCAGTAAGAACCATCTCTAAACTCAGACTTGTCCACACTTTCTGGTCCATTCCATTCTTGATCAGCATTAGAGTCTATAAATAGTTCACCCACCTCCCCTATATCATATTTGCCATTACCGTCAGTATCGGTCCAGTCAATAATACCATTATAATTTGCATCCGTAAAATCTTCAGCAACATCCCAGTTATAATTTCCAGGCTCTGCACCTTTATACCAACCACTTGACCATTGGGCCGGCCCAGAACCATCTCTCTTAGTATAATAAACACTTTTGCCATCTTCGGAAACGGTATATGGGACCACATCTGGATTATACGGGTCAGAAATTTGTACACCTGATGGGTTTTGCCTTTCACCTGCAGCATAGCTCCACTCAAACCAATCGGGCAATTCATCCGAATCTGAATCTTGCCAACGAACTCCTTGAAATTGATCTTGAATAAATCTGGACGCCCTAAACGTATAAAACATCTTTTGCGTTAAAGAATGGTTCACTTCAATAGTAAATCTCTCAGTGTCCTTAAAAAGCTCCTGCTGACCGTCATCCCAGAACATATACGTGGCGTTAAATGATTTTGAGTGAGCAGCCACACGCCAATAAGACATGTTGAATTTTAATTTATTCGTCGCTTTAAAGGTTAAGTTTCCGAAAACATCCCAGGTATTATTAAATCCAAAACCCCTAAATCCTGCCTCTGTATCCCAAGGCTGCGTTAAATTTTTACGATTCTCATTATTCCCAGGATCATCTTCTATATAAGTGGTCTCATCAAAGTCATAAACTCTAGAGTTATCATTCTCCGTAAGCTGACCTGAAACCCAGTAATTAAATTTTTCGGTGAATGGTATTTTACCCCCAAACCCTAAGCTATAATCATCATAACCTCGTAATTCATCAAAACGGCTACCCAGAGCTGCACCCACTAAGCTGGTCTCATATTTAAACTTATACTGAAACTCTTTTCCACCACGATTAGTATGCATATTTGATACTGCCGACATAGCATCACCATACTCAGCATTAAACCCGCCTGGCTGAAAGTCAAATTCTTTAATTGCAAAGATATTTAAACGAGTACCGCTTCCAATGCCACCAAAAATAGGGTTTCTAATATATAAACCATCAATCATATATGCGATTTCACCTGACCGCCCACCACGAACATGCACCTCTACAAGCCCTCTTTCTTCCATATCAGGTATACCACCCTGCGTACCCGCCTCAACCTTTACAACACCTGACTGAAGGGAATATAAATCTGCCATATCCCTAATTGGAAGGGCTTCAATTGCTTCTTTTGATATGGTGATTTTTTTGGAAGTAGAGCCTTTTTCTACTAACTCTTTCTGAGCAGATACAAAAATAACTTCACCTTCTATAGCTTCAACTTGCATAGCAAAATTAAGCCAAACAGTTTGATCCATCACAATATCTACACCCTCAATTACTTGAGTGGCAAACCCAATCATTGATACGGTAACATCATAAGTGCCAACTTCCAGATTTAGCAGAATATAGTTTCCATCAAAATCTGTCATCGTGCCCACGCCTAACTCTGTAATATAAACTTGAGCACCTGGCAATGATTCCCCCGCAATATCCAATACCTTACCTCTAACTGTTCCATCCGTACCGGCAATAGAAAGTGAAACAAAAAAGATTAAACCAATATATCTAAACAACTGTATCATAATTTCCCTTTTTAATTAGATGGAAGCTTTACTGGCTGGATTCCCGTAGACCGACTCTTTATAAATGGTTCACCATCTAATTGATTTAATTCCTCAATATTAATTTTTGCATACCCCCCTAAGTCATCTAATATACCTTGAGCTCGAGCTAATCCTGGAACCACTCGAAAATCATTTAACTCAATGCGCGAATACTCTGACCATACCTGCCCATCTATACCAAGCTGTTCACTCCATCTAATTTCAAGTTCCTCTTTTACAATACCAAGGCCATTTGCAAGCGTTGTAGTGGTTCGCTGACCAAACTCAACACCACTCCCTAGCATTGTCATTGTCATTGTTTTTATAATTGAATAACAATCGGTTAGAGTAGTGTCGTATGCAGTAAGTTCTAATTCAGCGGCACAGGCAGGATAGTCTAAATCAGAAGTCTTGCAATCATCAGATAAAATTTTTCTCATGGGTACCACAACCAACTCAGGCTTCTCAACTAAATAGTCTGTTTCTATATGGTAGTCGCCATGAGTGGTTACTTCCACTTTATCAAAGAAGACATGCTCACCCTCTCTGATATTGCCATTATATGTATAAAACACTGTTTTTAAGGCAAGAAAATCTTCATACCAAAATCCAGAGGCAATTTGGGACGGTTGAGTATAAAATCCATACGGTAAAAAATAGGATGGATAATGTAATCTGACGACGCTATCACCACTATCATCAAGAATGTTATAATTATAATTCCTAGTAGAAGAATTATTAGGATACTGAGATTTTAAAATCTTATAGTCTCTATTAAACAAGCTGCTATCGGTTATTTGAGAAATAACTTTATTTGAGAATGTGGTTCTCACGCTATCTATTTCTGGAATTGTCTTTATCACTACGTCTACAATATCTTCAGAGATAATTGGAGTATGATTTTCAGAATCACCTCTTAGTTTTATGATTGTAGAAGCGGTAATTGAAGAAACCGCCTGAGGAGAATCAGGGTCAGAATAATCAACTAAAAGATTAACTGCAGCATCATTTATTTGAGATAATTCTTCACCACTATCCCATAAGCCATTAATATTTTGATCTTCATAATATTCGGCTGCATCCCATATCCTATTGCCTGCATCAGCGGACTCCGCAGCATCCCATACACCATTACAATTCAAATCTTCGAAAGGCTCATTTGGGTCTCGATTACTATCGCTATTTTTATCCCAATAGATTTCAGCAGGATTAAGAACTGTATTCCCAACATCATTAAACTCAAACAATATATCTTCAGTATCACCATCATCATTATAATCTAGAAAGACATTCTCATCTTCATCCCAAATGCCGTTACTATTTATATCATTAAACTCATAAACCACATCAATCATATCACCATCAATGTTATAATCCATCAACTGCACTTCAGCATCAGACCATACACCATCTAAATTGCAATCGGTATTTACTCTGTACATGATAGAATCACTGGCCAAAATATTTCGCGTGAAATTAAATGTTTTAGATAGCTCAATTTCAGAAACAGTATAAACACTATCTCTTTTTATATACTCTGATTGGTCAAAATAAAATTGGCCTTCTACAGATGTAAGGATTGTATCCAATGCAGTCATATAAATCAACGAATCATATTTATAAATACTCTCATCAACGTGTATTGTATCTGACGCTTGTAGCCATTGAGAGGTGTATTCACTACTTCCATTTACATATTCATATTCTTCTAATACAGGCTTATAACGACTATCTTCCACATCCCATTCTAACTTTAAAATACTAGAAAATTGATGTGAATAAATAATTAAAGAATCAACTTGGGAGATATCAGAAACTTCAGATATGCTTGAAAGCGCGCCATCTCCATCTATATCAGGGCAAATATCTGAAATTACACTACATCCATCAACAGTCTCATCAAATACTGAAACTGATGTCTGACTGTTTAAGTCTTCAGGCTCAACCTTTAAAATGAGAGCAGAGAAGGTTCGGAGGTTTAATGTATCCCTATTGGGATTTAATAGTCCTGGAGTTAAAACTGTATTTGCAACACTACCATCCTTCTGATAATAGAAGAATTTAGCATTAAAATCTGAGTTTAGGTCATAAAAGTAGTCAGAAAAGGCTCCTTCATGAAAGCCTAAACTACTATTCCCAAGTGTATTTACATTTTCAGATTCATCTAATGAACTGATTGACTCCTTTTCACAGCCAACCATAAATAGGACTAAAATGAATAGCTTTGAAACAAACTTAATAATATTCAATGTACACCTCATACGTTTTTCAAATAGATTTGAAAAAAACTATATATAATTTTTAAATATCGAATGAATAACAGATACAAATCTACACATATTTCAAATAGGTCTTCAAGTGAAATACTTGTAACGAAATGTGTCATTTAGCATGCATGATGGATGCCTTATTTGAGTTATTTAATAAGAAGAGATTTCTGAATAGTTGAGAAAGTTTTACTATTTTCTAATGAGCTAGATTCAAATCGTATAAAGTAAAGCCCACTAGAGAGATGAGATGCATCCCAAGGTATATGATGGTAACCTGAACCAAAATATGAATTTACTAATTCCTGAACCAATCTACCCCTCACATCATATATATTCACCTTAACATCACTCTCAAAGGGCAATGCAAATGGAATATTTGTTGATGGATTGAATGGGTTAGGAAAATTTTGGCTCAATGAATATTCATCAGGAATCTCTCCTGATGAAAATGTAATGGTTTGGGCAACTATATATGAACTTCCATCATTAATTCTAAATCCTGCTGATTCACTAGAAGTACCATTTACCATAAATTTATTTATATTAATATGCGTATCAACATTAATAGGATTCAATATTTGAAATTTTAAATTTGCTAAAATACCATCATGATTTTTTACATCTGAAGTACAATAGATAACCAGTGAAACACCGTCTTCATTTTGGGATAGGATTGTCTGGTAATTATCTTGAGTTAATGTTGATGAAATAATTTCAAATTCATTCAGATTAAATATCTCTGAATCAAAGCTGAATTCTAAATCAATCCCTTCAACTAAATTTTTACCCTCAATCGTCAAAGGAAGATATAAAAATGATTCATCTTCAGAAATGGAAATATTATAAGAATTAATTACTGACTCCCTAGTAAGGCTGTTAATATCATTCCACCAATCTCCATCCACGTCACCTATTTTATATCCAACAATTCCTTGATCTATAGAGTCCTCAATTATTGGTGATAAAGACTGAGTTTTGAGAATCTCATTTACATAATTTTCATTATCACTACTTTCATCTTGTAACAAATTTATAATTTCTTCAGTACCCTGTAGCACATCCATGTTAATCAATGATGGATCAAAAATCCAATCAAGGGGATATTCAAAATCACTTATAGACTGATGATTTCCGTAAAATATTCTAGATATAAAAGATTGATCAAATAGGGTAATTATATTTTGACCTTCTGGAATGAATCTCCATGACATACCATGATCTTCATCTAAGACAGCTTGAGACCCTACTAAAAACTGAGCGACAGCTGAGGCATCTGCAGCATTAATCCAACCATTCAAATCAACATCAGCAGCATATTTCTCCTGAGGAGTAAAGGTGAATAATTGAACAGAGTTTCGAGCAATCCGTGAGGCATCTACTGCCGACAATCCATCAGTAGAGTTATCCTCTTTACCTATTACACTTAAATAGTCTCCTCTCAATACGGCTGGAAATAGCAACTCACCCGCAGAGTCAAATAACTCATTATACAATGTATCTAGACCTGTGAATTCAGATATACCTACTAAATCAAGAACAGCATCATGAACAGGTGCATCCTCATTTGAATAGTACCCAACCGAACTAGCCACCTGGAAAAGACCTTGTACAATATTTAATTTTTGAAAGTTCGTATTAAGCTGCGATGATATATTTAAATCTGATTGTACAAAGTTAATCGTCACTTGTTCTCCAATATCACCCCTGACCTCCAAGATAAGGTCAAACATTTCATCAATCCCATTAGAAGAGCTAGAGCTAATAGGGTTACTTGAGAATAAAGTGATACCCAAGGTATCATTTGTGATCCAAGTTGTATCAGCAGACTCTGCATCAATATTAAAATCTAAAGTATCTGTATACCCAAAGATTAATGAGTAACTTTCAAAAATCCCCTTTGTAACAATGTCTGAAATCATAACTTTATCAGAATCAACGACTAACTGGATACCAATTCCTGCAATAATTTCAAAATCATAATTATAAAGTTTTACTGGGATTCTATTTACAATGTTAGTTTCAGGATAAATATTTTTATCATATGGTAGTAAAAATGACTGTAAATATTCACAATTAACCGTATCAATTTCTGAATAATGAGGATTATAATTAGATGCATCTTCATCACTACACCCACTACAACTCTCACTTTCACAACTTCCATTATCAAAGAAGGGTTGAGGTGGATTATTATCAACATCACAATCTATATTTAAAAGACAGTAATAATTACATGCATTCTCATCACCGCAACCTGATGTATATTCTAACATTTCAACTTCTATACGGATATTTTCAAATTCATCAGACATAACAGTGACCTGATTTCCAGGCTGATCACGCATATCAATGGGATTATCACCAATATATAATTTAATACTATAATCTTCATTAAGCTCATCCATTTCCCATGAAATAATAATTTCACCATATTCATTATATAACGAATTAGTGATATTGAGTGATTCACCTACTAATTTCCACTCATAAAGCCTATCATGTGCCTTTTTAATATCTTTAGAGAAGTACCTAAAATCTTCGTTACTTCCATCTACCCATGTTGTATCTTCAATTTTAAAGTTTACATATGAAGAGAATGAGGGATTCAAAGGTAAATGGTAATCATCTTCACCAGGTATAAGTTCATTAGATGCATTCTGACTGAAACCCATACTCAATACATCCCCAAAGGGGTTATACCATTCTTCTCCTGAGCCATCTGCACGAGCTGATAATGTTAAACGCCAATCTGATGCCCCATCTGGTTCAGAAATAATTTCAGGATTAGACTTACTCCCAATTTTTAAAACGAGGCCGGGCTCATAAGCAAAAATCCAATATCCCATAAATGGTTCAATCTCTAAGCTCGGGACATGTGTAGCAATTAAATTGTCAAAACCTATCATTCTAGAGGATACTAGCGATAAGCTAAGTGCTTCAGACATGGTAAGTTCTTCGCCCGAATTTCTTAAAATATCAAATGCACCCATATTAATAGTTTCAATAAGTGGATTCGAAATTAAATTCCACCCCTCATCTAACTGAACATCAAATTGACTGTATAATTCACCACTCAAAAGCATACTACCGGCTTCATACAACCAAAGATAGTAACCTTCACCCGAGTTCAAACTTAAATCTGAGGTTTGACCATTTTGATCAATTACTGTCCAGTTAAACCCTATACCCGATCCATTCAGTGCAGAATAAAGGTCTGAATTTTCTAAATCTATGGGAGTGCCAAATAAATGCCATCCTGAAGCAAAATAATACTCCCTTTGATTATCTGAAATAATGAATTTATCACTTACATCAATGTAGTTTACAAAATCATCTCCACCCGAGCTATTAATTGAATAGTCCCCTGTATCAGTAATTATGGCTCTAATTTTAACCTCATTAGAATATCCCGGAAAAGTTGAAAGATCAATGTTCTCATAGTAAACACTTATTCCTTCAGTAGGGAGCAGAGTTGTTTGGGGGCCCTGATTAAACTCACCATCATATGAAATCTGAAGCTCAAGGCTCTTAATTAAATCTTCATGTTCAAACTCCAATTCAATATCAAAACTATCATTTCCAAAGATTTCAGCTCCAACTGGTGAAAGAACTGAAACGGTAGGTCTATCTTTAGTCCACTCGCAAATTTCTTCAGAATAAGTACAAGAATCATTGAAATTACATGCTAAAATTTCATAGCAGTATTGTGTACTGGGTTCCAAATTTTCATCAAATAGTGTAAACGTAGTAAACAAATCTCCATCTAGTGATGGATTTAAAAATAAAGTATCAGTTGCTGAAAATTCTAAATAGGAGCTATTATTTCTAAGGATCTTATAATTAGTCGCAATGTTATCGAGGCCTATATTGTTAGGCAAACCATAAAAAGGTGGACGTGGACGCGGACCATCATCATACGAACCATTCAGGAATCCATCTTCATTTGGCATATCAACGAATGGTTCAAAATCATTCCAAAACCCATCACTATTACTATCATTCCATCTTTCAAACCTTTCACCTTCACCCAATTCCCATATTCCATTTCCATTCAAATCATCAAAATCTAACCATCCATTTCCCTCAGTACCATCATCATCTGGATATAAATATTCTGAATCTGTAGGGCATAAAGCATCATTTCCACAGTCCTCAAATTCCCATGTGCCACTTGATTCTCCTACATCAGGGCTTGAATAGTATATATCAGCTGGACATAAATTGTCAAAACCACAATCTTCAAAAGGCTCTCTATCATTCCAAACTAAATTATTATTCAAGTCAGCATATGACTCACCCGTAAACATAGACTCTAGCCAATCCAACTTAATATCGTACAATCCAGCACTAATATTTATAGAATCAACAATTGCAGGTGCTGGTGAGGCTAAATAACTTACAAATACAGAATCAATTGAAAATAACTCCGTTCCATCATTGACTTCTAATTGAAACCCCTTTTCACCATACCCTTCTATGGAAATGGACAATTTAGAGCCTATATATTCAAAATCAGATTCTGATGACCATTTGAATTCTAACTCATCTAGAATTACTATTTCACCTTGAGCATTCTCATAATTCTTAAAGACTCCATCTTCCTCATAACTATTATCTGGATCATATGACTGATTCTCAGTACTGAAATCTGAATACAAAGGCAAGACAATAGAAATAGTATCTTCAGCGTCATCATGAAGATCATACACTATAATATCCATACCCCCTTTACTTACCGGAGGCCTATTCTCAGATGTCATTGATAAATACTCGCCAAAGGACCTTTCACTTTCGCCCGCAATATTAACAGCAGAAACCCGATAGGTATAATTCGTTAATGTATTTAAAGGTGTCGTGCATTCATAGCTATCATACTCTCCATCCATATAAGGACTATTTGCACCATTGAAACAGTTCCATCCTCTATCTGTAAAGGTATTCCCAATAATGTCTTTACCAACCAATTGACCACCACGCCAAATATTATATAGCTCTGCTGGGTATTGTTGAAGTCCAGGCTGACAACATGAATCATCCCAGGTAATTGTAGTTTCTCTATAGCCCCCAAAACCTCCAATATTAATTGGCGCATCTGGAATAGCCTGCCCAACTATTATTTCAAGATTAGAACCATTGCCTGAACCTGAAAATATAGTTTCTAAATTGATAGTATCACCATTTTCAATTTTTTGAAACCTTTTTTCCTGATCGTTGCTAGAATCATAGTAGGAAGCATACACTGTGATCAAATCATTAATATTATTAAAATAAAAGGTAAGATACGGGTTTCCAGGAATCTCCGTAGCTAATAGCGCATCCCATACAATTACCGTATCAGGTAGACCCAAATTAGATCTGATATCCTGACTGAAATTATCATTAAATGGATTACCCCACTCTATGTGCGGGAAAAATAAAGAGAACTGAGAGTTAGGATTAGGTGAATCAGGAAAATCAAGATTTGAGTCATAAGCATCTGTAGCCAATTCGCTAACTCCAATCAAATTAAATTCATCAATTTGATTAGAAATACTTTCACTAAATGGCTCCAGTTTTGCAATAATTTGAATTCCCCATTGCAAGTTTAATGAATCTGAACCTGATCCATCACCATATGGAGTATATGGAATTGCACAAGATTCTTCAGACGACTCTGAGCTACCGTACCCCCCCAGAGATATAGACTTAATAACATAACAATATTCATTGCAATTACAATCATCCGGAATAGGGTTAAGATTACAGCATGATTCAGTCTGTTCGAGACCTGAAATAAAAGTCTGATTTAGCTCAGTGGAATCTATTAAGCCGAATGAATTATATATTGCATATTGATATCCGAAACCTCCATAATCGGCAGGAGCAATCCATGAAATTATTGCTCGACCACTACCAGGTAATACCACTAAATTATTGATTATAGGCAACGGAGTTATAGTTATGAATACAGGCTCGTGAAATGCGCCTTCGGTGTAAGCTATATTACCTTCAGGCCCTAAATCATCATCAATAAGACTCAAATCATACAATGCTACAATTTCATATGAATATTCAGTGTTCACCTGCAAATTCATATCATCATAAGAGCATATATCTAATTCACATGCATTCCCAGACCATACTAGTTCTCTGATTAAAATATCATCACGATAGATATTATAATAATCCGCATCAGGGTGCTCATTCCAATCTAATGACACAAAACCTTCACCAGAAGTAGGTGGTAAAATATCAACTTCTGATAAAAGGGGGAATCCACAAACATCTTCACTAGGTAGAGACTCTCCAAATTGATGTACTGCAGCAATTTTAATACATCGCTCCTCATTTTCGTTTAAATCATCAATAATGTAAGAGTTTCCAATATAATCTTGTTCAATAACAGTGTCAGATTCATCAGAAATTATAAATACATAATTATCATCACCATCATATGGATCGGGAGAAAGCCAAGTAAATATAATTTGTCCCGCACCAGATGATAATTCAATACCCTCAACAGGAAAAATAGGTAATACTTGTATATCCACTAATTCAGATATCTCTCCCTCAACACCTTCACTATTAAGGCCTGACACTTGAAACCCATAATTAATATTAGCATCAAGATCTGTAATAATTATAGAATTAGTATTATCAGAAGTAGTCTCAACGATGTCCGCATCAATATAGACTCTATAATTTGAGGAATATTCCTCAATATCCCAATACAATGAAATAGATGCCTCACCAGCCTCAGCAACTAAGCCGTGAATTTGACCAGGAATTGTTTCAGGGCCAATTGAAACTTGAAATGGAGTTATGGATTCACCATACTCACTTAGAGTATGAATTTCTAAATTATACGTCGTTGACCAGCTCAGGCCTTCAAGTATAAGCGGTGAAGATATGCTGACATTTACTGACTCTCCATCAATAATACCAACCAAAGAATAAGCAAATATATTTCCTAAACCACAAGGCTGTGACCAATTAATTACAGCTACGTCCTCGCCAGAGTTTACCTCAGAAGTTAACAAATCTACAACACCTGGCTGATCTACACATTCACCTCCTACAGTAGCAAATTCATCATAGTTGCACGCGCTGAGCTCCATACAGCCGGCTTCGTCTGCAAATGAATATGCAACTAAACTCAAAATAGATATTATGTATAGAAATTTACTCATATAATCTTGAAAAAAAACTTTATTTTTATCAATTTCACCCTATTTCACCTTACCCGAAGTAACCGGTTTAAATAATAATCTTATCGACCACTCTGAGGGAAAATTAAGAAGATTCTATTGTCATTATTTATGAAAAGAATCACAAATTGCTAATACCAGATCAATTTTA
>TARA_B110000467_G_scaffold162318_1_pt1 | contig 16693 bp, 10 predicted proteins | sample TARA_B110000467 | Tara Oceans TARA_B110000467 (sample SAMEA4398341) | marine metagenome | biome: Polar Biome; feature: [MES] marine water layer (ENVO:01000295) within the mesopelagic zone...; material: water (ENVO:00002006), including particulate matter (ENVO:01000060) such... | reverse complement strand
TAAATCTCAGTCCCTCTGTGGTAAAAACAAAACCTATTACCATATTCCTAAAACCCAATTTTTTTCTTCGAGCGCTTCGTGTTTAATCACTCATAATCCAGTTAACCAATGAGACAATGTCTAAAATATCAACAATGCCATCTTCATTCACATCCGCAGCACATAGTACAATGGAATCTGGAACAATTTGACCAAGAATAATATTTACAATTTGGACAATATCTAAAATATTAAAAACACCATCATCATCCACATCACCAGGGTTACAAAAACTATTTGAAATTTCTTCTAAATAATATAATCCACCCGAAGGATTTCCCACAAATAAGTCTAATACACCATCACTGTTAATATCGGTAATTGCAGGAGATGAGCGTAATGATGTAAATGGTATATTCATATTAATTAACGACCATCCTCCATTTTGTGAATCAAAGATAGAAATTCCATTTTGCCATGAACCCATAATAATTTCACTATCTCCATCATTATCAATATCAAAATGATCAAGGGTGGTGTACATAATTTCTACATCGGGAAAATTGATGTTTTCATTAATAATAAATTGTCCCTCCATATACTCATAAAAATTCACATTGCCATTCAGTTCACCCACCAATAATTCTAAATCTCCATCCCCATCAGCATCCATTAAGATGGGGTCACTATTTCCAGATAAATCTACATTTTCCACCAATCCCATATTAATAAACTGTAAGTCACCCTCCCCTTTAAAATAATGGAGGTATCCATTTGAATCGCCAATTATAGCATCTACCTCACCATCACCATCCACATCACCAAAGGCTGGCGCCAAATTATAACCCGCAATCCCTTGAAATAAATTTTCTGTTTGCAATTGAAAATGAGGTTGAGTCGCCGTGCCGACATTTAAAAAAAAATGGACTTTCCCTGACCATGATGGCTGACTGGGATCACTTTTGGTGCCCATAAACATATCCAAATCGCCGTCATTATCAATATCATAAAATGCTGGGGATGTATATGTGAGAAGGTCAATGCCTTGAAGAAAATTATGGGTTCTATATTCAAAATATGGGCTAACCGCAGAGCCTAAGTTTTCATAGAAAATAAAATTATTTACTGTCTGAGATCCATATGCACCTGAAAGAACACTGAGAAATAAATCCGGATCACCATCTAAATCAATATCTGTGAAGGTTGGCATATTCTGTCCCGCTGAAAAAATGGGATCATTTATAGGATATTGAGAAGTAATGTTAACGATGTCCATCAATGGAGATTGAGCCGACCCTACATTCCATACAATATACAAACTCTGTTGATAGTAATCACCCCAGCTTAAATCAAAATCGCCATCTCCATCTAAGTCTATAAAATTAATGGCAGAGGCGCCGTGTCGCTGAAGGCTAGGACCAATAATTGAAATATCCTGCCACATATTGGTCAAAAATTCATAATGAGGGATTCCATCTTGAAAGCCTACATTCTCGTAATAAGAGACGGTTCCAATCACATTGCCGGTAAAAAAGTCTAAATCACCATCATCATCAATATCTGCAAAGGTAGGTGTCATCACGGGGTCAGATTCAATATACCCATTATTATCAGCAAGTGGAACACGTCCTACAGAAACAAATGATTCACCTTCAAACTGATAGTATCGTGCATTATTTAGGATTTCTGTGTCTTGCACAACCAAATCTAGGAAGGTATCATTATTAAAGTCTCCGAAGAAAAACCATCCTCCCGAAGAAATTCCATAAAATTGAGTGGTTATTAATATAAAGGTGAATTCATTGTTTTCAGACTCATTTTGGTAATAACGAATGTGACCATCAGCATCCATAATGAATAGGTCAGAATCACCATCAACATCCCAGTCAATCCACTGAACTTTGGGTTGGTTTAAACCACCTGAAAAAGGATTTGTCAGTGGTTGGCCATTCATCTCAACTATTATTTCAGTATCCAAATTAAAGTCAAAATCAATTGCCCAAATGGACGTAATAAATATGAATACCCACAAAAACATGGATTAATCCAGTATCATATTCACCATGATGACGATATCTAATATATTGACCACTAAATCTTGATTAAGATCTGCAGCACAATTTAATTCATCGGTCATGAGGGTTTCATCTAAAATAGCATTTACCGTATTCACAATATCTAACACATTCACCCCACCATCATTATTCACATCACCGTCATTTGTGCATTCACTATAATAAATTGATTGAATAAGTACATCGTCTATGGCCGCTTCTACAATAGAACCTCCACTGCCATTATCACCATTATACTGTATATCTTCTGCAATAAATCTAAATTGCATGACATTTGACAATAATGTATATTCAGAAAGTAGAATACGTTTTTGTTGCCACTCACGCCAAGATGATGATGTATTTTCTAATTCTGTCCATGTACTACCCCCATCATTACTCACATCCACATACCAATGGTCATTCCCAGGATTATCTCCCCCATCATTCGCATACCATTTCCAATATGAAAGTAATGCATCATCCATATTAGATAAATCAATAATAGGTGATAATAATGTAGTTTTACCATTATCAACATCGTCTGATCCGATTGAGCTACTGCCGTTTCCTGTTACAAAACATTGTGTCCCATTTTCAGTATGGTCATCCTCAGGCTGTACCAAACCATACTGGTCGTTTGTACCATTTGGATTGCCCCATTCCCATAAACCTGCAGAAGCATTATCTGAAGGACTTCCTGCAGTCCATTGCTGCGAACTTGACTCAAAGTCAAACTCAGCACTCACATCTAATTCACCCAATACAAACATTAAATTACCATCAATGGGATATCGGGCATTATTCCCATCATCATCATCTGCAATAATGTAATAACGAATCACTGAGGCATGGTTCTCACTATTAATTTCAGCGTTAAATGTATCATCAATGCTAGGCATCATATTCATACTAAACCACTCATTGTCCATATTCACATAAAGGGTCACATCTTCAATGATGGAAGTCATTGATGTAACCGTGGCAGAAACAGTAACCGGACCATCGCCATTAGTATCTGCTATAGGGGTATGCTCAATGGATAAACCTCCAAATTTCAGTACAAATAATCCCTGTTCAATATCACTGGATACAATATTACCACTAGGAAGATCCACATAGGTTCCCCAATTACCAGAATACAATTCTCCTAATTCAGTAGTATCATAATAACCTACTTCGACTGGATTATAAGGATTAGAAATATCGACAAACCTAGTTCCATCTGCATAATATGAGATAATCATTAAGCCTGTACTCTCTTGAATATATACATTATGAGAAGTATGTGTCTCATTTTCAGGTGTAGAGTACGAACTAATATAATTTATATTATTGTAATCAGAAATATCAAAAATCTTTATATATCCACCCATGGTTTCATCTGCTGTAATCAAATATTGTTCATCAGCCGTTATGGCGCAATCATGAGTACTTACATATCCCCCGCCAGTATCAAATGAAGCTAAAGTCTGAGGGTTTGATTTATTACTTACATCAATAATATAAAAAAATCCAGAATATATGGCAGCCCCATAGAGCTTATTATTATACACCTCAATATCATGAAGATATTCACCTAACCATGTCCCTACTAGTTCTGGTTGTGCAGGGTTAGAAAGGTCATATATCCATATATCATAAGTATCTGCTCCAACAATATATAGAAAGCCATCTGAATCAATATGGATATTATGACTATTATCCACATCTGTAATAGTATTCACTAAAATAGGATTATCAAGATTAGATACATCAACAACTTTTATACCATCATCTGCTTCAGTTCCAATATATACATGTTCATTCCAATATTTTAAATCTCTCCAGATACTATTAGAGCCAGGTATATATCCCACTTCAAAAGGATTATAGGGGTCAGTCACATCTACAAAGGTAACTCCATTCGCAAGGCCCATTACTGCGAATTCTCTTCCATCTTGAGCAAATCCAGTAATATCTGATGTATCTTCATCATAAGATAAAAAACTTAACAATTGAACATTAACTGCATCTGAAAACCCAACACTTAACAATATAACTAATAAAATCTTTTTCATCAAAACTCCAAACTATCTATTTAATATGAAATAAACTATATTCATGATATCCAAAATATTGATAATCCCATCCATATTCATATCCGCTACAAATTCTTGTGACCCATCAAAATTATTTCCATCTATAATGTATCCAATAATCATTACAATATCTAAAATATCAACCATACCATCCGTATTGATATCTCCCATTTGGAATGGAATAGTCCAATCCTCTTCAGTAAATTCAACTACAAATAGCCCTAGGGAACGATCAGAAACAATAATTCTATTTGATTCAAAATAAGGGTATGCCCCCCATGCCCCATCAAAAAGGCCTGCTCCACTATATGGATAGGTATCGTAGAACCCTGCAGTCTGCATTTCATATGGATCTCTCACATCTAGAATCTGCAAACCGAATGCATAATGACTGGCAAAAATAAATCCATTTTTATAAAAAATATTGTGAACAGACCACTCTTCACCTAATTCAGGATACCACTCATCTAATAAATTAATATTAAATAAATTACTTACATCCCAAGATAGAACATGTCCATATGAAGTTTCAGATGCAGAAAAAAGAGTCTGTCCGTCATCTGATACCCAACATGCATGTGAACTTGGTATTCCACCCCAAGAAACTATTAATTCAGGGTTTGATTTGTCTGAAACATCAATGGCATGAATAGAATCAGTATATATCGCCATTCCATATAGGATATCTCCATCTAAGCATACATCATGAAGATAGTCCCCATTCCATTCACCCACCTTGACTGGGTATACAGGATCAGATAAATCTAAAATTATTAAATCGGCTGCACCCCATGCATCCTCATCTTCATTAGAACCAATCACATATAAGTATGGATCATCTTCACTCATTATATTATGGGATTGAACAACTCCTTCCCACTCATTTACTAATTGGGGATTAAAAGGGTTTGTCATATCTACTACCTGAATACCTTGTTCAATAATATTAAAATCTTCATTATATGGGTCTGCGCGATTAGCTTCAGTACCAATATAAATATATTGTCCGTAAGATTTAATATCACGATGTGAAGAATAACTTCCCGGAATGAATGTAACTAACTCTGGACTTTCAGAATTATTAGAGATGTCTACAATTGAAGTACCATTCCACTGTCCAATCAAAGCAAATTCTCCACCGTTAGGATCAGTATAGCCCCAAACATCATTGTATTTTGAAGCACCTACTAATGGATTATCAGCTCCATCCCATTGTGAAAGTAATTCTGTACTAAACATTATAGGCATGGGTGTAGAAATAATAATATCTGATTCCATCTCAATACTTCCAGTATTAGTATTGATACCTAAAACCTGACACTCAATATTAATTCCATTAGTAAGGTCAGTGAACTCATATTGGTGGTTTTCTACAGGTATAGTCTGAGTCGTCCAAATATCATCGCCATCTATCCTCATTTTAACTTCATAATGGGTAATATGGTCATATTCAATTTGTGGATTTTCATGTTCCCATTCTAATGTGATTGTATTATCAGTTGCCACAATATCAAAATTAGAAAATTCCCAATAGTTTCTATATTCAAGTATAGCCGGTTCAGACGAGAACCATGTTTCACCGGCTCGTTTTCTCAACCATGAAAAATATTGGACATCTGAATAAGTAATATCAATTTCTGAATAATATTCACCAGTGGAATCATAATCTGTATTCATAATGAGTAAATATTCTAAATCCATACCCGAAACAGTAGTTGGATTCCACTCTAAATCACCATTTATAGTTTCAAAAAAACATATATTTAATCTTCGAGGACTCTCATGATTACTCACATCCCATGCTGATCCGGGGAAAGTGCCTAAGCCCATTGGCTCACCTAAATTTGATGCAGAAAATACATATGCTAAAGATATACTATCTGGATCTGAGGATAATCGTATATCTACATCAACTGCATCAAATGGATGAATTGTAGAAGTACCATAAAGTCCCATACCATACATGGTGCCATTATCGAAGGCTTCACCTCCTGCAACAGGCACCCCCATAAGCCACATATCTTCCGAGATAAATTGCACATCTAAATCTCGAGAAAATAAAATTGAAAAAGTCATAATGATTGGTAATAATTTCAATTTAATCTCCAATTACCTGTATTTGCGCACTGAGTGTAGCCATATCAAAAACTGGCTGATTCTGTAATAGATCATCATGCTGACCCGCTAATAGAATTGGGGTTAAAGCTCTAAATCGTAACCTAATATCAATATTAATTAAGCCAGAAAGATTATCTGGTATATCAACTTCATAGATATGATAACGTACACCTAGTGCAGGTAATGTCTTATTAATCATATCATAAGTATCAGTTATTGACATAGTTGTATCACCTGATTCATTTAAAAAAAATGATGTGAACAACAGAAGACTGTCATCATTCAAATCTAATAGACTTGTATTAGATTCAATTTTTCCAGAAGAGAAAATAATATCATTATCATGAGAGATAACAGACTCTATCCAAGCTTCTCTAGAGAAAGATGTACCCGATGGGAAATTATGACCAGTCAAGCTAGTAATAGTTATGGGTATAGTTAAAGTTTCTCCGGTTGAAATATAAGATGCTAAACTGTAACCAGGTGCACCAAATTCTATTTCTACTGCAGATTCTAGCATTGACTGCACAGCATCATGTTGAGGTGCTTCACCAATTGGATAGCTTAAATCTAAATCTACTCCAATAAAAGAATGGTCATGATTTCCATTCTCCTTTTCAGGCATATGACAATCCTGACATGAACCTAAACCTGACATTGCAAATGCAGGGATTCTATTCCATTCAGTAAAAGTTATCTCTGCCTCTACATCTCTCATAACGAAATCATGACAAGGTAAGCATGATTCAGAGCGCTCAAAGATAGGACTATATATCGTTTCATGATATGGAGATGGATTAGGATCTTCGATTGAACCAAAATATACTCCTTCTCCTGGATAAAGATGATACTCTGCGTGTGGAGATAAGTCATCTGTAGCAAAATAGGTAGAAGATAATGCTGTTGAAGTGTGGCAAACTGTGCAAGATACACCCTCCTTAACTACAGCAGGGAGTGAGGAGGCTTGAAAATCATGTGCTGTTTCATACCCGGATAAATCCAAACCTGTCACAAAAGCTGCAGGGCTATGACACTGAACACAAAATCGTTCACCTATTTCAGGATGATTTAATTGTTCTAAATTCCATTGACTAAAGAATAGAGGATCTTTCATTGCATGACCGTGCCGTGACTTTGACCATTCTTCAACATGAGTTCCATGACATGCAATGCATTCAGTTGAAGGCTCAAAATCTTCAATAGCCATTTCTGAATAAACTATATTCCCTGTCTCATCCAATTCATATGTCTTTTCAATGTTCTCAACTTTATATGATGGGCTCTCTGCACTACACCCCCAATAATCAACCACATCTACCCAAAACCATTTATCATTATAGAGACTTAAGCCTGAAATTTCAATTTGAGTAATATTGATATCCCACAATTCATGTAGTAGTTCTCTATTCTCTAACGAGTCTTGAGATGAGTAATATACTCTATATATATGATAATTGGGGGAGTTTGAAACTTCCCATTCAATATTCACATTTACCAAATTAGATTCAATATTGATGATAGAAACTGAATCAGGCTGGGGCCACAAAATTTTATTCACTAATTTAATAATATCCAAAATATCAATAATGCCATCTTGATTAATATCAGTCAATTCCAATTCATCTTCTGTAAAATAATCATTTATCATCACTAAATCAACCATACTTATCACATCTAAAATATCTAAGTTATTATCATTGTTATGGTCGGCTAACAAGGTATTATCACATTGACAATAAATAAGACTCTGTAAAGCAAAACATAATATTAATTGGAGAGCAAACTTCATTGAAGGATAATATTCACCAAATTAACTATATCTAAAATATCAATGATACCATCACCATTCATATCAGCTACCTGAGTGAAAATAACTTCTGAATTCAAAATATAATTCACCATTAAAACAATGTCTAAAATATCAAGCATGAAATCATTATTAACATCTCCCAATAAGGATGTTAAATTTTTTACGGTAGCCACTCCCCCAGCCATCACCATAGATGGATTTGTTGATAAAGGGATGGAATTCTGAAGTTCTCCCATTTCAGTATCAATGATATGTAGATGGCCATCTGCTCGACCGCTCACAAATATAGTTTCACCATCCTGAGAAATATCGATTCCGTGAAGTGATTGAAATATTTCATGGGAAGTGAACCAACTTTGAGATAAAATTGAATTAGAATAATCTAGCTCAACTACCCCAGCGCTACCCTCATAGAGCTGATCTCCTGATAGAGCCACGTACACTTTTTCAAAAACAGGAGAATTAATAATATGCCATGGAGATGAATTCCAATCAAATTCATATGTATCAATCAAGCTCATTGAATTTGAATTCCATAATTGAACTTTTCCCGAAATTTGCTCTTGTTGACCTGTCCATGGATCAACCCATATACCACCAGAACAAGTAACAAATAATAAGCTATCAGAAACAGAAAGGCATTGAATAGGTTTTAAACGATGGGTCTCAATTTCAGATGGATTGGAAATTTCTGTATCCATTACAACTCCAATAACTTCACCTGTTTCAGGAATTATTTTGTACAGCCAATCCGCTGTATTACTGGATACATACACTTCACTTCCATCCGTATTTATCGAAATCCCATGGGGAGCTGGTGAAGGAATAATAAATTCATTAGAATTTATTATTGATGTTCCAGAATAATCAATTTCTTGAATAATAGTAGATTCAGCTCCATCCATCATTCCACCCATAGGCATCATACGAGAACAGTATATCTTTTGGTTAGTTTCATCGAGAGTGAGAATTGCAGGAGAATCATCAACAAAAACCTTATCAATGAATATATTGGATTCTAAGCTATATCTACCAACGTATCCACTAGAAATCGTGGAAACGAACCAATATCCATTAGTTTCATCAATTGCTATAAAATGGGGTGTGTTATTACCCATATTCATGCCACCATCATCTGACTCCATACACATATTCATCACCCACTCACAGTCTGAAACCATATTACAGCCCATCTCATCAGAAAACAATGAGCAATCAACATTATCATTAAGCGTAATGTCAATCATATCGATTTGTTGTAATGAATCCATATTTATCACACCAACTTGATCAAACATTTGAAGTGCTACATAAACGTTATTAGGCAATAACATATTTAACATGCAAATCAATATAATTTTACGAAAAGGCTTCAATGCCGTGCTTCCTCTCAAAATTCATAAATTTAATGTAGATATATATTGGGAAATAGAAAATAGGATTTTTGTAACAGGTTCTTTCTAAATGGGATATCTTTTTAGTGGTGCATATATTTATTATCGCCCCACTCAATCACTTCAATTTTTACTTCGGTAGTGCCCGTGCTTAGAAAATCTAATTTTTTGGCAGCACCATATGAACAATCTAAGATTCGTCCAGCTACGTACGGTCCACGATCATTAATCCGAAGAATGAGTGATTTATTATTGGCTAAATTTGTTACTCTCGCCACTGTATTCAAAGGCATCTCTTTATGGGCTGCTGTAACACCATACATATCAAAAATTTCGCCATTTGCAGTAAGTTTACCATGAAAAGCTTTCCCATAATATGATGATACGCCAGTATATTTTTTTTTTGATGTATCGAACTCTGCTAAGGTAGGTGCTTTGGTAACTGGAATAAATTTAACCTTTTTACTATTACTTGAATAATTAGATTTAATTTTTTGATGCCCTGATTTATATCTAGGTGCAGGTGTACATCCCCAAATAAATAGCACTAATATTGAAAGCTTTATCATCATAGACTAGCGATATTCCGCCAAACCTTTCAAGTCAGAAATAGATGTTAAATTATTATCCCTACAATATAAATCTAGTTCTTCTGCTAAGCGAATACTAATCCCAGGTTCACGGTAATTTAAGGTACCAATCTGAACTAAATCTGCACCTGCCAAAATAAATTCAATTATATCTTCTACACAGCTAATTCCACCTAAACCAATGATGGGAATTTTCACAGCTCTAAAAACTTTATGAACATTAGCCAAAGCAACCGGCTTTATAGCAGGTCCCGATAAGCCACCAAATGTAGTATTAATTTTCATTTTTCTAGTTTTAATATCAATACCCATACCCACTAATGTATTAATTGCACTTAATGCGTCAGCACCGCCATTTTCAGCACCTACAGCAATATCTTCAATAGATGTAACATTAGGGCTCAGCTTCATAATTAGTAGTTTAGACGTACATTTTCGTAATTCACTTGTAAGTGATTCTGTCATCTTTGCACTTACTCCAAATGACATACCACCTTCTTTTACATTAGGACACGAAATATTAACTTCATAACCCACATGATTTCCACCAGCTGATTCTAATATTTTAAGTGTTTCTACATAATCATCTACAGCTGTACCCGCAATATTGATAATAACTTTTGTGTTTAGCTCATTTAAATATGGAAGTTTTGATTTGCAATATTCATTAACCCCCACATTAGCTAAACCAATAGAATTAAGCATTCCTGATGAAGTTTCAGCAATACGTGGAGGAGGGTTCCCTTCCCTAGGATGTAGTGTTACTGATTTTGTAATAATTCCACCAATGCCATTTACATCTACCATAGATTTGGTTTCATGTCCATAGCCATAGGTCCCACTTGCTACTAATATGGGGGATGCGAAATCTAATTTCCCAAATTTTACAGATGACATGATTTAATCTCCTTTGATTCAAAAATGGGACCATCCATACATACTAATCCAAAACGATTACGGTAACTGTGCTCGGTAGTTTTCTGCTTCTTTTCAAACTCAACCGTACAACCCTGGCAAATGCCAAAACCACATGCCATTAAAGTCTCTAAAGCCAAATCACATTCAATGCCTTCAGATATTGAATATTGTCGTACCGCTTCCATCATTGCGGGCGGTCCACATGCAAAAACCTTCACATTTTGAATATCGATATTTTCTAGGGCTATTTTTAATGGTTCTAGAACATTTCCATGAATTCCCAAACTCCCATCATCAGTAGTCATGTAAACTCCATTTTCGGGATTATGATCAATAAAATGTTCACTGGAGTTTCGAGCCCCCATTATGAGGACTTTCTCCTCACCCAATTCATCTAAATGATTATGTAAATTTAAGATCGGCGCAATACCCACACCACCTCCAATCAGAATAGATAATTTATCAGCATAGCCATCCCAAAAATTACCTAAAGGGCCAATCAGATCTACCGAATCTCCAACTGACCAATTCTGCATCAACTCAGTACCCTCGCCCACCACCTTATAAATAATGCTAATTACCTCATCCTTTTGGCTGGCCACACTCATAGGGCGACGCATCATTTTATCCCAATATTCTGATGGTAAAATATTAATAAATTGACCCGGCTTTATGGATGCTGCGATTTTGGGGGATTTCAAAAAAGTTTGAAAGGTATTGGACGCAATTTCTTCTGTGGATTCAACTATTGCAAGTTCATTGAATATCAATTCTAATCCCTCGATTCTACTAATTGTCTTCTAATAACCAATGAGTATCCAGGATAAATTTTGTCCGGATTCTCTAATTTTTCTTTATTATCATGCAATAAAATAGACCATGCATATTCATCTTTATAGATGGCTTTTGCAATACTCCATAATGTTTCACCTGCAGAAACTACATATACTTCATCATTTACTATTTCAATTTCGTATGATGCAGGCTTTCTTATTTCTAATATTTGATATGGAAAAATCAATGCCGGATTTTCACCAATTATTTCCTTATTCCATTCATAAATCAAACTCCAATAATCTTCTGTACCAAATTCTTTTTGGGAAATTTGTCGTAAGGATTCACCATATAAAATAATGTATTCTGTCCACGTACTATCCACTGGAAGATCTGAAATTGTTTGAACTACAATATTTGAATCTACTCTAATTAATTCAGCAATAAGAGTATCCAATAAAATTTGATTAAGCGAATCTTCTTCAATATCTTGAATGACAATCCCTTCATCTACTTCTTCTGGTTCAATTACTTCAGGAATCATATCTTCAATCATCGGCAATTCTGGCATAGCAAATTCTGGCATTTCTATCTCAACTACTGCTGAATCTAAATTTTCATCGACTAATAACGAATCAATTTCGGGTTTGATGAAATTCTCAGATGCATCCGCCAAAAAATTAAATAAGTCATTCTGATCCTTTACAAACTCATCATCTAATGAGTCCGTAATTATCCCATTCACAGAACGAGTTGAATCCAAAACTGCACTACTATCTGGAAACTCAACCGACATTAATGTACCCCACACCCCATTAGAGTCTAATTCGTCCATGGCAACCATTGATGGATATCTGAAATTTGAATTTTTAAATCCATTCAACACTTTTTTATAATAATATTGAGCAGAATCTGATAGACCTAACTCATAATCAAAAATATCTCCAAGATTAAAATAGATTGAATCTAATTTTGTTAGTGATAGAGAGTCCACAATCCCTGAAGAATCTGGAAGTATGAGTGTATTCAAAATATTAATATTTGAAAATGCTGACTTGATTCGCTGGGCAGAAGTTCTATATTCAGATTGACGGCCTTCTAATGCTAAGTCTAAAATAGAAATGACTGAATCTATAGGTTCACCAGAAAAATAAAAGTTGATCGCATTTGAGTAATTTAGTTTTTGGTTAATCAATTCTTCTTCGATAGTCAAACTTTCTTCTATCTCATTAATTCTATTTTTTGCGATAACTGTAAACTCATCATCGTTTTCAAAAGACAGATACTCTTGATAACTCTTAATGGCGCCTTCTAAATCATTCAAATAGTAGTCGAGCACAAAAGCATAGTAATATAAAGATGTGGTATCAAATTCGCTGGAATATAATTCATAGAATGAATTTGCAGTGGAATCAAAAGATACTGAAATCAAATCCCATGCTTTATCACGTTTAGAAATTGATGAGTTCAATGTATCTGAATCAACGCTCACCATATTCAAATATGATGATTCAGGATATTCATTTGCCAGGGTTGTTTCCCAATTTTCTTCTGGAAAAAAATGTGATAATACAAAAATTGACTGAGATCTGAATTTGGAATCTGGAAATTCATTGACTAATAATTTAAATTTTTCTAAAGCCACATCCTTTTTATTGAAATCAAACATCAATTTTTCTGCAATAGTAAATAACAATGAATCTGGAGTTGCATCCGCTTTACTTCTAGCGCTAGGCATACTCATTTGTTCACGACTTCGAGAAAAAGTATTTTCCATTTCTTCATCAATATTAGAATCCTCGTCAATATTAAAATTTGTGGAATCTGCTTCGACTTCTTCATCTAATTCGGGATTACTGACTTTATATTCATACTCTTCTTGTAATGCAGTAAATTCTTCGATGACCACTTTCATCTCTTTGGCCTTTTTCCCGTATTTAGAACTGGATTTCTCTTTCTTTGCAGAATCAAAATAATCCTTTGCTAATACCAGATCAAAATCCTCCATCAACGCAATATACCCCAAATGATAGAATGCTTCTGCGGATTCATTTTTACGTTCATAGTTAGCGGTAAAATCGCTTAATAGAAGTTTGGTAGTTTCAAAATCTTTCTGATCTAAAAATACCTTTGCCTGCTCCAGCTCTAATTTCATATAAATAGACTGATATTCAGATTGGCCCAATAGATTGTCAATTTCAGTGGTAATTTCGTTGTAATGCCTTAATTGCCGATTAAATTTAATCCAATCCATCTTAGCATCTAATTTTATTTGTCCTGAAGCCACTTGAGAGAGTTTATCCAAATAAGTTATTAACTGTGGAATTAAATCATTTTTTTCAGCAATGGTAATCAATTTCATATAAATAGCTACTTTGTTTGAAGGCTTTCTAGATAACTGAATGGCATCTTCATTTAAAGATAAGGCATCATTAACATTCCCTTCTGTTAATGCTATTTCTGCTTGAAATTTGAGGGTTATGAGTTTCTCGTTTGAAGTCAATTCTAGGAGGTTAAGAATTTTATTTAATTCGAATTTAGATGTGCCTATTTGTCCCATTCTAAACTGTGAATATGCTCGCCAAATCTTCGCTTCATTTAAATATTCACTCTCAGGAAATTCTCCAATCAATCGATCTAAATAATCAATTGAGAGTGGATATTCACTTTTAAGAAATCTGGATTTTGAGATGATAAAATATGCATCATCCACATACTTGCTCTCTGGATATTTATCGAGTACAATAAAACTATTGGCAATGGACTCATCTAATAGTTTTTTGGCTTGAGGGGGGACTTCACTTTCTTCAAGAAGTGGTGATTCCTCTATTAATTTAGTGGCGTTTTCAAATGACTTCTCTGCATTATAAAAGGTATTATAATAGACGCATGATGTGAATAGAGGAATAATACTTACATAAAATAATAAGCTTAATATTGGATGATATTTTTTTAGTTTTCTTCTACTTTTTTTCAAAGCTATTTATTTTATACACACTATAATCTAAACCTTCAGCAGATAAGTCTAAAATTTCATTCATTATATCAGTAGCCAAATAGTCATGCCCCAATTCAATGATGATAATTTGATCGTTACTCATATAAACTTTCAAATCATTATTGTTACCTGACTCAATGCTCACCACATATGATAAATTCAGTAACCACGACTTCTGTTGGGGTAATCCTTCTGGATCAAGTATTGTATATGTAAATTTCACGAAAGGTGAATATGTTTCTGACATTTTTCTCCTTTAAATTGAATCTTCCAGCACAGAGTTTAATCGGCCAACAAATTCAGCCGGATTTTCTAGTTTCACCCCATCAACCAATAATGCCTGATCTAATAATATTTGACAAATATTATCAAATGCTTTTCCTTTTTTCATTTCAGATAAACGCTTAACAATCGAATGTTCAGGATTAATTTCTAAAATGGGTTTTGCTTCTGGCATATTTGCTGCTTGCCCCATGGATCGCATCATTTCCCGCATTTGTACGCTTGGATCATTCTGGTCTGTCACAATACATGAAGGAGATTCTGTCAAGCGAGTAGATGCAGTAACATCTTTAACTTGCTCTCCTAAAATCTTCTTAATTTTCTTTATAAGTGGTTTTACAGCCTTTTCAACTTTTTTATCCGTTTCTTCTTTGATGTCTTCTGCAGCATCACTATGGGTCACAGATTTAAGCTGGAATTCTTTATACTTGGGCACTCCAGAAATGATAATTTCATCAATATCATCATCTAGAATAAGTACTTCAACACCTTTATTATTATACATTTCTAACAATGGAGAACTCTTTAACGTAGCTTCATTACCACCTGTTATATAATAAATATTTTTCTGCTCACCACTCATTCTATCTGTATATTCAGAAAATGAAATTAAGCCGTCACTTTTTGTACTTTTGAAACGAACTAACTCAAGTAATATTTCTTTATTTTCTTGGTCTTGGTACAAACCTTCCTTTAAGGGGCGACCATATTGCTCATAAAAAGTATTATACTTATCAACATCCGTAGTCATTGATTTAAATTCACTCAATACTTTCTTCACTGAATTTGTGCGAATTTTAGATAAAATTTTATTCTGCTGAAGTATTTCACGACTTACATTTAACGGTAAATCTTCAGTATCTATTACTCCTCTTAAAAACCGTAGATATGTTGGCATGAGTTCTTTTTCATCGTCCGTAATAAATACACGTTTTACATAGAGTTTTACACCTGCAGCATAGTCGGGTTGATACATATCTTGTGGTGCATTTTGTGGGATGTAAAATAATGTAGTATAATCTAACGACCCTTCTGCCTGAGTATGAATATAGAACATAGGTTCTTGATAATCATTGCCAATGGAGGTATAAAATGAATTATAATCTTCAGCTTTAAGGCTACTTTTAGATTGCTTCCAAAATGCTGATGCCGCATTAATTTGCTCAATTTTATCTTCTACAGTTGTATTCTCTTTATCATCTGTTTTCTCTTCAGTAAAATGAAGAAATATTGGGAATGAAATATGATTTGAATATTTTTTCACAATATCCTGGATTGACCATCTATTTGTATATTCTGATCCATTTTCATTTAGAAAGAGGGTAATTGAAGTGCCTACAGCATCAGAATCTGTCTCAGAAATTGAATATCCACTTTTGCCATCACTTTCCCACTTGTATGCTTTTTCCTCTCCCGCTTTCCTTGAGGTTACCTCAACTTTATCTGCAACCATATAGCATGAATAAAAGCCGACTCCAAATTGACCAATCAAATTTGAATCTTTTTTATCATCACCCGATAATTTATCTATAAAGTTTTTTGTTCCAGATCTAGCAATTGTACCTAAATGTTCATTCAAATCGTCTTCATTCATTCCAATACCAGTATCAGTAATGGTCAATTGCATATTTTCTTTATCGAACTCAATATCTATTTTGGGTTCAAATTCAATTGATTTGAGTGAATCATCAGTTA
>TARA_B110000467_G_scaffold113874_1_pt1 | contig 17021 bp, 16 predicted proteins | sample TARA_B110000467 | Tara Oceans TARA_B110000467 (sample SAMEA4398341) | marine metagenome | biome: Polar Biome; feature: [MES] marine water layer (ENVO:01000295) within the mesopelagic zone...; material: water (ENVO:00002006), including particulate matter (ENVO:01000060) such... | reverse complement strand
GCCCTTACAAGGCGGGGGTCACTGGTTCAAGCCCAGTATCGTCCACCATCTTAAAAAATTCAGTTTAAAGGTTAATCCTTAAAACAAAATCACCTTCTGCTCTTTACCACCCGCACCGTGTCACTAATTAAGCCCAGTATCGTCCACCATCTTAAAAAATTCAGTTTAAAGGTTACAATGGTCGTCGAGATTAATACGTCAACGACATCACGCTACAACTAAGCTATAATGAATTTTTTCGTTAACTACAAGCAAACCTTACATGTCCTCAAATTTAGCGCTTATTGATATTTCAACCCAACCGATTGAACTTTGCAAATTATTAAAAATTGCCAATATGGTTAGTGGTGGTGGTGAAGCTAAAATAGTGATCAGCGAGGGCTATGTTTTATTAAATAACGAAGTTGAGTTTCAAAAACGAAAAAAAGTTTATCACGATGACATTATAGAATTTAATGGTGAAACCATTCAGGTTAACCTTGCTAAAGCTAGTAAAACTACACAAACATCACTCACGCCAGCCAAGGCTAAAAACAACACCAACCTTAAGCCAAAAGCAGCTCAGTCAACTGATATTGTTCGTGCTAAACGTAAACCTATTAGCTTTTAAGAATTATGTTGTTTACTTTCTCTAAAGTAAGCAAAAATTATAATAATATCTGCTCAAACTCCAATTTAAAAGTGATGAAATATTCTTGAGGATACTTCAATACTGAAAAACAGCTAACGCACTTATATTCATCACAAATAATGATTAAATCGACAACTGATCTTATATATAGTTTCATCCCGTATCACAAGGTTTAACTCATCGGTAATAGGGACTGGATTGCTGCCATATGTACGGCCTTTTAATTAAATTTATTGCTTCTGACTCCGGTGTATTCCACACATATTGGCCTTATCAGCTCGTCAAAATAATCGTTATTTAAGGTTATCAGGTTTTACTTGTTATTTCATCGTTTCGTTATACCCCCGCATTACTTTGAAGTGAGTTTTACTTATACTGGTGAGTATTCCTCACCAGAGACTGTAATAGCCCAAGCCATTCTTGCCATTTTGTTGACATAAACAACACATGCTCGCTTCTGGCTACTAGTTTGAACAATATGACTAATCCACTGACTCAGCTATATATGCTTCTTAGAAGTTATGCCAAAAATAGTGTTCCCCCAACATACAACGTACGATTGTATTGCCCATCGAGGTAAAGTAACAATGAGCTGGTTCTATGGTTTCATAGCTGCATATTATTAGTAATTGCCTAGATGAAATTGTAGCAAGTAAACTGACAACAGGTAATGTACATGATACGAAACCCGTACCTAAATTAACGTCGAACTTTGCGGTAAACTATACGCAGATAAAGGTTATAAAATTTAAACCATCTCTACTTGAACGAGGCGTTGATTTAATGACAAATGTTGGAATAACATGAAAGCAAAAGCGCTATTATTGGAGGGTAAAACGATGCTATCTAGGCGATTTATCATTGATACGATATACAACCAACTTAAAAACACATCTCAAATTGAGCACTCAAGACACAGAAGTCCAAACGGTTTTATGCTGAATTTAATAGGTGGCTTATTGTCTAAAAGGAAACAAACCAACCCCTAACATCAATGACCTATAGATGAGTTCGATGGTAAAAGCTTAAACCGATTTTAAGTTAACTAATACCAATTCTACTAAGTTTCTTCCCACTCTGTGAAGCTTAAAAGGTTTAGCGGCGCAGGTTCACAGTTCCAGACTGAAGCTAAGTACCTACATCCATGCAGGCAAGGCATTGGTGAAGATAATGGTTATTCCCTTATCGAACAATAACACGGCCTGTAAGCCTTTTAATATCACCCTCAGGGAGCTTACCAATGGTTCGATAATTTCCTTCCTATAGAATAAAATGAGCGTTGTTCTCAAACCGTTGGTAAGTTCTGAGTGGGCAGAAACTTAATAGACTTAGTATAAAGTAGTTTATTTAAAGGTTAAAAAAAGAGCGATAATAAAAAGTATTATCGCTCTTTAAATACACTTAAAGATTTACAGATTTAAGTTAACTTGCTTTCATTAGAACTTAACATTAACACCTGCAAATGCTCTACGACCCACTAAGTCGTATATAGCATTAGCAGTATAACCAGGTGCTAGCTTGTCTGTTAAATTTCTAATACCTGCACTTACAGATACAACATCATTCACTAAGTAATTAAATGATACGTCATGTGTAGTCACAGAGCCAATATAAGCTGGAGAAGTATCCTCTGCTGTATCACCTGTTGGAGAAATATCCATAGTGAAACTACGATCAATATAACGAGTTGACCAACTTACTACTAAATCATCAATTTCATAATCTAAACCAAAGCGGATTTGTAAAGCTGGATCACCTACTTCACCATCTTCAACATTAATTTCATCCGGGCGATCTTGAAATTCAAACTGTTCTAGTTCTAGTAATTTACTTACCAATAAGTTTGTTGTTATTTCGCCAGGAAGTTCAAATGAACTAAGATCGGTAGAATATCTAACTTGTGCTTCAACACCCTTAGTATTTAATGCCGCAGCATTTAAATAACCAGAACGAACAAGTGAAATATCATTCGTGATTGGATCACGATCGATTTGACTACAGAATCCAGCATCTGGGCCACCCGTAGCATCTACACAGTTGTCAGCAACATTTTGTGCTGCAACAAATGTAATCGCATCAGTGATTTCAATATCATAGTAATCAACAGTAACAGATAAGTTTTCAATAAATGATGGTGTCCAAACAAAACCAACGGTTAAAGATTCTGATTCTTCAGATTCTAATTCAGAGTTACCACCGGATAGTAGATCAATAGAAACGTTATCATTTGCTTGGAATCCAGCCGGAATACCTAAAGCAGCACAGTTTGCTGCGCGATCTGGATCATCCGAAATATTATCAGCATCACATGGATCACTCACACTAGCAAAACCTGGAGAAACAGGATCAAATGCTTCTGTAATATTTGGAGCTCTTACAGCTTCACCTATCGTACCTCGAATACGTAAGTCTTCAAATGGTGCATACATTAATCCAACTTTCCATGCTTCAGCTTTACCGGCATGTGAATAGTCAGCTGTGCGGAATGCCGCATCTAAAGTTAATTCGTGAGCAAAGTCCATACCGGCAAGTAAAGGAAGACTTACCTCAACAAAAAACTCAGTCACATCGTATTCGCCATATGAATCTGGTGTAGCAGCACTTGTTAAGAAGCCACGTTTAGTAAATTCATCAGTGATTGATTCTGATGATTCTTCACGATATTCAAAACCTGCTGCAAGACCAATAGCACCACCTTGTAACTTAACAAACTCTGCTGTATCAAAAGTAACTACTCCACCAATAAACTCTTGCTTAATAACATCTTCACGCGTTACGTCTGCTGATACAAAATCACGAGCTTCTTGCGAAGAACTTTGACCAAATGGATTAAAGGCAACACAGTCACTACCATTTACTGATGCCGGATCGCTATAATCATCGCCTTGAGCACTTGCTACTTGGCTGCGACATGCTGCTTCACCAGTCGAGGGATCAATAACCGAGTCAACCGCTGCAAAAAGGTTATCTGGAATCAAATCATTAAGCGTTTGACGTTTATTAGTAGTTTCACCATTTACGTAGTATAACTCCCAATTAACATTCGTGTCACTTAAGGCAAATGTGCCTTCAAACCCTGCTGTATATCTAAATAAGTCACGACGATTAGCTGCAGAACGATTACCAAGCTCATCGAAAAACTTAGCCATACTAACATTTGTTTGACCGGCATCTAGTAACGTATTACGTAAACCCGCATCTAAAAAGGCATTATCTTCAACATTAATAGTGATATCGCCGAACAAAAATGACGGTTGAAATTGTTGTGTTATATCTGAACGAACATATTTAAAGTCACTGTTGAAAGTAATATTATCCGTTAAATTCAATGTTAGTGTTGAACCTACATTAATTTTTTCTACACCTGGTGAATAGTTCTCATAATCTTCAGTATTAAAACAGTAATCACAACCATTTGGGAAGTTACCAAATGCAAAGCTGTTATCGAATTCACGCTCAGTTTGAACTAAAGGGTTACCTGTGCCATCAAACACATAACGACCAGCAGCACCACCAAATGGGTTAATAACACCATTTGCATGGATCATTTCTGATGAAACATTAGGTCTTCTAAGTTTATCAGGAATACCGTCATCTTCACCGCCGTCATCTGGGTTTATTACTGTTCCCCAGCCCTGAAATTGACGAATATCGGCAGACATTACTTCACCAACACGTTCAATACCGGCAAAAAAGGTAATATTACCTTTACCATCAGCAAAGTCACTACCAGCTAAAATATTAAAAGTGTGATTTCTCTCATTTACACCTTCGGTTGATTTTGTGCCAGTTAAATTTGCTGTAAAACCGTCAAAATCTTTCTTTAGAATGACGTTAATTACACCTGATACAGCATCAGAACCATATATAGCTGATGCACCACCAGTGATAATTTCAACTCGCTCTATAAGAGCTGCGGGAATCGTTGATAAATCAACAGTTGCTTCTCCAGGCGTACCTGCTACGTGGCGTTTACCATTGATTAAAACTAATGTTCTAGATGAGCCTAAACGACGTAAATCTGCAGAACTTGTACCGGCAGCTTCATTACTATTGTTATTACCGATTAAGGTGTCGGTAGACCCTATTGCGGGAAGTTCACTTAAAATACTACCTAAATCAGGGGTACCAAATTTAGCTATATCTTTAGCTTCAAGCACAATAATTGGCGTCGGTTGTGAAAGTTCAGAACGTGCAATACGAGAACCGGTAACTTCAATGCGTTCAACTTCACTCTTTGTATCTTCTTCAAAAGCCATCGCTGGTATCGATACTGCCCCAGTGAGCAATGCTAGTGAGATTGCTTTAGTAATCTTAGTAAATTCTCTCATGTTTTATCTCTTATTATTTAGTGTAAAAATCCGGTCACTATTAATTAAATACAGCCTAAGCTTTATTAGCTCATTAACTGTATAATCCTACTAATGAAAATATTCATATTAATTAATTGTGTAACCGAGCTACTAAACAATACTACTACTACTACAGCATTTAATAAAAACATTTTTTAACACTTTTTTCACAAAATCCAATATTTAGTAAATATTTGTCACAATAACGTTACATTTTCTATTGTCAGATTTTGAAAACAATGATTAAATTATCTTCAGCACTGTTATGTATACTCTTTTTCAAATTCACTGAATAAAATATCAATTCATATAAAAATTTACCTTATCTTGGCGGTAGCGATAATCCCTATAATTACAACGGTATTGGTTATAATGGCAAGCCCTCAACCCCAAGCAATGCAATATGGCGTTATAACCTCGAAACAAATACTTGGCAAATATCTCATAGTGAAAAAGCGACCATGGACCATCGTGGTTTATTAGTTCTTGATGGCAAGCTACTAACCATTGGCGGCATGGCAGAAAACCAATAGGTGCTCAATGTTATTAATCATTATTAACGATGATCAGTCATGATTAATAATCATTAATCGGTAATATTTCACACTTGAGGCAATTTAAACCTTTTGTGGCTGAAACTGCCCTGCTAGAATACGCGACATATTTATTACTCGCTTACTAATGGAATTTTTTCTCAATGCGTACAAGCCAATATTTACTTTCAACTTTGAAAGAAACCCCTGCTAGCGCTGAAGTTATCAGCCACCAATTAATGTTACGTGCAGGCTTAGTGCGTAATGTAGCATCAGGCTTATATACTTGGTTGCCGACAGGCTTAAAAGTATTACGTAAAGTTGAAAATATTGTTCGTGAAGAAATGGAACGTGCTGGCTCTTTAGAAGTATTAATGCCAATGGTACAACCGGCAGATTTGTGGGAGGAATCAGGCCGCTGGGAAGATTACGGTCCTGAATTATTGCGTTTAAATGACCGTCATAACCGCGCTTTTGTCTTAGGCCCAACTCACGAAGAAGTGATCACTAAGCTTGTTAGCAATGAAATTAGCAGCTACAAGCAGTTACCACTTAACGTCTTTCAAGTTCAAACCAAATTTCGTGATGAGATCCGCCCACGCTTTGGTGTGATGCGTGGCCGTGAATTTTTAATGAAAGACGCGTACTCTTTCCATTTAGGTGAAGAGTGTCTGAAAAAAACCTATCAAGTGATGTTTGATGCTTATTGTCGTATTTTCGATCGTTTAGGTTTAGATTATCGCCCAGTTATTGCCGATACCGGCTCTATTGGTGGTGAAGCTTCACATGAATTCCACGTTTTAGCGGATTCAGGTGAAGATGATATTGCTTTTAGTGATGTTAGTGAATTTGCAGCCAATGTTGAAAAAGCCGAAGCATTAGCGCCCACAGGCCAACGTCCTGAAGCAACACAAGCATTAACAGAAGTTTCAACGCCAAATGCACGTACTATTGAAGACGTAGCAACATTGCTTAACATTGACGCAACAACTACCGTGAAAACGTTATTGGTATTAGGTACAGCAACAAAAGAAAATGAAGCGCCTGTTATTGCTTTAGTGTTACGTGGCGATCATCAACTAAACGAAGTTAAAGCGGAAAACTTAGCACAAGTTGCCGCGCCATTAACTTTTGCTACCGATGAACAAATTCTAGCTGCAGCTGGCTGTAACGCTGGCTCAATTGGTCCAGTTGGTTTAACCGGCGATGTTATCGTTGATCGCAGTGCTGCGCACTTAGCAAACTTTGTTTGTGGCGCTAATAAAAACGATATGCACTTTACTGGGGTAAATTGGGATCGTGATGCACAAAACTACCGTGTTGAAGATTTGCGTAACGTCGTTGAAGGCGACCCTAGCCCATGTGGCAAAGGTAACATTGTTATCAAACGTGGCATCGAAGTGGGTCATATTTTCCAATTAGGTGAAAAATATGCTCAAGCAATGAACTGTGGGGTATTAACCGAAGCTGGTAAGAACCAAATTCTAACCATGGGTTGTTACGGTATCGGAGTTTCACGTATTGTTGCCGCCGCGATTGAACAAAACCATGATAAATACGGTATCAAGTGGCCAGCAGCCATCGCGCCGTATCAAGTCGCTATTGTACCAATGAATATGGCAAAATCGGCACGAGTTAAAGAAACCGCTGAAAATTTATATGAACAGTTACAGGCTGCAGGTATTGAAGTTATTTTTGATGATCGCAAAGAGCGACCTGGTGTCATGTTTGCCGATCATGAACTCATGGGTACGCCATTATTATTAATTATTGGTGAACGTAACCTTGATAACCAAGAGATTGAAGTGAAGAATCGTATTACGGGTGAAAAATCAATGTTAGCCATTAGCGACGTTATGTCGTTATTTGCTCAATAGTTACCCTATGATTGATTAAGTAACTGGCAATCGCTTTTTTGCCCTACATATATTAGCTATAAAAATATAACGGCTTTGCATAACCTGCAAAGCCGTTTTTTTACTCACTTTAACCAACATTAATTCAGGGTAAGCTACCAACAATCACAACAATCACAACTATCCCAATAAACGACGCGATTGAAAAAAGCGGCAACATTAAGCGATAAAGCTTTAAAGGTAGTGATCGCTTTAGCATCGATTTGAAAACACTGCCAAATAAACTGATGACAGTTATTATCAAATAAATGATAGTCTCTAACTTGAAAAATTTGTGCTATGGCACGTTGCGCAGCCATTTCACTTGCTAGTGGCACACCTAACGAATCACAAGCAATAAAAATGCCTCTGCCCGAGCGTGTATCAGTAAAGCGCTGTGTGGATACTGGTTTTACTAAACCATTACCATCAACTTCAATAATGGTATTGTCGCCGATCCAAATACCTGTATGGTCTAACACCCCACCAATACCACAACAAACAATTGCGCCAACACAGGGCTTAACCTGCTGTTCAGTGAAAAACATATCGCTTGGATAAGTTGCAATAGCGGATTCGTACGCGGGTAAGTCTGCTAAGGTTTGTGCACCATAACGGCTAAAACGCTTACGTTGCTGAGCTTTTCGATCCTCAGCTAAACCTTTAACCGCTAACGCAGAAACTGCGGCGGCTCCTAACCACAATAAAGGTAACGGCATCGATAAACCTCCTATTAAAAACTGATATCTAGTACTGACTGTTGATCTTTCGTGGTTGAATTTTGTTCGCCTGCCCTAAAGAGAGTAAAGCGTTTTAATCGAGACGAGCAGTATGTAGCCTAGTCATTCTGCGTAATTAGTGCTCACAGCTACCGCATCCTGCTATCGCTAAGTACCTACATCCCTGTAGGCAACAAAGAGTAAACACTTTTAGCCGAATCCTTTAGACAGCGTTTGTTGGGCATTTTTACTGCATTGCCCCACATGGATGTGGGGTAAGGTGACTTTGCAGGAGCATAAAGTCTTTATCGCCTTTTTATATGAAATACCACATGACAAAAACTCTGCCTTGTATAAATACCCAACAATTCGCTGTAAAAACAATCACGAAAGATCAACGGCCCCTAATATATTGTTGAAAATTTAGTCACAATAACAAGATGACCTAAGTTTTTACCTTTTACTATAAAAAAGTTGCAAGTAACTGTTTCAAAGTTAGTCAATATTCGTAACAATGGGTTAAGGTAGATGATTACACTTCATACCGAAACAATGACCATATTCATTAACTTTTAAAAGACACCACTATGAAAACTATCCTTAAATCTTCAAAATTAAAAAACGTCTGCTATGAAATTCGCGGACAAATTGCCGCCGAAGCCAAACGTTTAGAAGATGAAGGTCATAAAATTTTAAAACTTAATATTGGCAATCCCGCACCATTTGGTTTTGAAGCACCGGATGATATTTTAAAAGATGTCATTCATCATTTACCAACAGCTCAAGGCTACTGCGAATCAAAAGGAATTTATCCGGCACGTGTTGCGGTTATGCAGTATTTTCAACAGCAAGGCATTTTAGATGTAAGTGTTGATGATATTTTCATTGGTAATGGGGTTAGTGAACTTATTGTTATGGCCATGCAAGGCCTACTTAATAATGGTGATGAGGTATTAATTCCTGCCCCTGACTACCCTTTATGGACCGCTGCTGTCGCGTTATCTGGTGGTAATCCTGTGCATTACCATTGTGATGAAAAAAATCAGTGGTTTCCAGATCTAGATGATATGGCTAAAAAAATATCACCAAAAACCAAAGCTATCGTTTTGATTAACCCGAATAATCCTACGGGTGCAGTGTACAGCGAAGAGGTACTACAAGGCATTATCGCTCTAGCACGTGAACATAACTTGATCATTTTTAGTGATGAAATATACGACAAAATCCTCTACGACCAAGCACAGCATATCCCAACCGCGAGATTAGCTAACGATGTTTTAATTATCACTATGGGTGGCTTATCAAAAAATTATCGTATTGCCGGTTTCCGTGCTGGTTGGATGGTGATCACAGGTCCTAAAATTCATGCCGAAGATTATTTAGAAGGCTTAAACATTCTTTCATCAATGCGTTTATGTGCCAATGTACCTTCTCAGCATGCAATTCAAACAGCATTGGGTGGCTATCAAAGTATTAATGAGTTAATTCAAGGTGATGGACGTTTAATAAAACAACGTAACCTTGCTTATGAAATGATTAATAGCATCGATGGCCTGTCATGTAATCAAGCGATGGGCGCGTTATATTTCTTTGTAAAAGTTGATCAGAAAAAATTTAATATCAATGATGATGAAAAGATGATTTTAGACTTACTCAAGCAAGAGAAAATTCTCTTAGTTCAAGGCCGAGCTTTTAATATCAAACAAAAAAACTATTTTCGCTTAGTATTTTTACCCCATGTCGACGAATTAAAACCAGCGTTGGAAAAGTTAGCAACTTTTTTCAGCACTTACCGTCAAGAATAAACAAATTAATACCATTAATAAGGTCAGATAATGCAAAGTACTTTTCTCGCTTGGATGTTTAGAATGCCGTTGATAAAACGTTGGGCATTGATGTTTTGCGTTAAACCTGAAAATGTCGCCGAACATTCGCATCAAGTCGCTATTGTCGCGCACTTGCTTGCGGTTATTAAAAATAAAAAGTTTGCCGGTAACATTAATGTCGATAAAGTGGCAACGGTTGCGCTATATCATGAAGCCAGTGAAACACGCTTTGGCGACATTGTCAGCCCAACAAAATATGCCAATCCAGAAATTGCACGTGAGTTTAAAAAAATTGAATATTTAGCCGAACGGCAATGCCTAGAATCTTTACCTGAAGAATTTCAGGCAATGTTTGCTGATATCATAGTGCAGGACAACGTTGACCCGAAATATAAGCAAATAGTTAAAGCCGCCGATATTTTAGTCGCCTATATTAAAGCGCTTGATGAATTGAACCATCAAAATCATGAATTTGACCACGTAAAAGAACGCTTAGAATTAAAATTAGCCACGCTAAAACAAGAAATGCCAGAAGTTGGCTATTTTATGGCAACATTTATTAAGTCATGCTCGGCAACCGTTGATAAGCTCAGCGAAGTGCACCTGAAAAAGTAATCAGTAATCAGTAATCAGTAATCAGTAATCAAGCGTGTTAGTTACTAATCTCAAACAAGTATCAAACTAGCACGCTGAGTTATTTATTAACCGCTCAAACATCTGTTTCACTTGTAGATCACCAAAACTATAAATGCCCTCTCTTGCGGAAAAGCACTGAAAAATCACACTAAATTCTGTGCTATCTAACTCAGCAGCAATCGCGAGTAATTGACGCTCAGGATAGCCTAAACCGTTTTTATCCGGTGTACGACGTAAATGCGCCTTAATAGCGGGCAATAAAAAGGGATAAATATCAGTTAACTCTCTCGCAACAGCGAGCATAGTGTCAACATCATTTTGCTGATACAAGGGCCAAAGTTTGGCTAAAGATACTAATGGCTGCGACAACAATTTTTGCTTATTTTGATAAGCAAGTTGTAGCTCTGACTCAGTCATATTAGCAAAGCTATATTCGTTACCAGCACTGGGGCGCACTAAATAAATATTATTCTGGTGGCCATTTTTCATCAGTAAGTTAATAACAAACCAAAAATTAATCTGACAAAATAAGTCATCCTCAAACCAACAAATTATTTGGCTGCCTATGGCAATATGAGCAATTTTATCAATTTCAACCGCGGCAATGTCATAATACCCTGCAAAGGTACAACCTTGATATTGCGCCGTAAAAGCAGCTCTATTGGCATAAAATTCGCTAAGTGTTGCACCTTGCACATTACCATCAATTAAACATTCCCTCATTACAATAACTTCTGCTTTAACAATATCTTTTAGCTGATACTTTAAACAATCACCATTGAGAATATGTACTTGTTTCATTGTAGCAACCTATTAAATTGTCAAAAAAAATATCGTTATTGCTCATATTAGCATTTCATGCGCTAACCTTGCATGCTCAATATTGAGCGTGTTGACTATATTTTACTAGCGTATGTCACGCGCCTTATTTACTCGAGGCTCATTTTTATCGCAACGCACTACAAATATATTGCATCATCAAGATAAAATCGTTAACAATACGCTCCACACTGTAACCACCATGAATCTAGGAAGATTGCTGCTCATTATGATTAAAAAACATATAGGTTTTCTTTTAAACCTGATTGCCATCGCATTATTTATACCGGGTATACTATTACCGATGTTTTCGCTCAATATGGCTATGACCGCTAATGTCAGTGGTGCTAAATTAAGCAACACAATCGTTGATAAGAGCTTGTCATTATTACAAACAATACAAGAACTATGGCAGGATGAACGCTTACTCGTCGCGATATTAATTCTCGCCTTTTCGCTGTGTATTCCAGTAATAAAGTTTATTTTACTGAGTCTGGCTTATGCCAAGAAAAATTCTCGCTTGGAAGCTACAATCTATAACTTTATAGGTCAAATAGGAAAATGGTCAATGGCTGACGTTTTTGTCGTCGCTATTTTTCTTGCCGTACTTTCAACCAATCATGCGGAAACAGCAACAGAGCAACAATTAGCTCTGCTTGGTTTTAAATTAGACTTTATTGTTAGTAGCCAGACCTTATCGGCATTAGGCCCTGGCTTTTATTATTTTACCGGTTACTGTCTGTTATCTTTGTTGGGCACTGCAATAAGTAGCAGCAGTGTGCGAACAAAAGTTTAAATCTACCCTCAGTAGTGCCAATCTAGACAGTAATAGATTAAAGCCATGAGATAATATACAGTAAGTTCTCTGCTAAACAGTATTTATACATTGAATTAACACTTGATAATGGAGTATTTTATGGATCGTTCAAACCACGACATGGCAAGTTTATTCGCTCAACTGGGCCTTAAAAATAGCGATGAAGAAATAGAGTTTTTTATTGCCGCTAACCGCGGAATTCCAGAGAACCAAGCGTTGGCTGATGCTGACTTTTGGAGTAGTGGCCAAGCGCAATTTCTTCAAGAAGCGATCCAACTTGATTCGGATTGGAGTGAAGTTGTCGATACTTTAGATGCTTTATTAAGAGCATAGCCTTATTGCAAGACTCGGATTAACACCACAGATTACGTTTTGACGATAAAAAAACTTATCTGCACGTTTTTCAACTAAATAAGCATAATTGTATTCACTAAAGATACGAATAGGTCGGTGATGTAATGAACAATAGACATTACCATCGACCTTCAATCCATCTTGACTCACATCCCTGTGAGAACCTTATCGAAATCAATAACGCGGCTTGTAAGCCTTTTAAAATCCCCTTGGGGAGCTTACCAGCGGTTCGATAACCGCCGATAATTTCCTTCCTATAGAATAAAAATGATCGTTGTTTTCAAAACGCTGGTAAGCGCTGAGTGAGCTCAAACTTAATAGACTCGGTATAACTAACATAGACACATCGCCATAAAAAAAAGCAAAAGAACAAATTAAGGGTATAATTATTAATTAAAGGAGGTAGATTTTGAGCTCGGCTACTTGTAACACCTAGCTCACTGCAGAATTGTTTAGTGTGGCTGTAAGCAGTGTACAAGATACACTCCAATAATAAGCTACAGTAGCTCAGAGCTTATCTGACAGTTACTCAATTTTTAAGGTCTTTTGTCAGCTTAGACTTTAGCGACTACCTTTCAGGTATTCTTTTGTCGAATAATGCTATTACTTGACAAAAATAAATCCATATAACCTCTTCAAGCGACTGATAATTTTTGGCTAGAATAGAAAGGAACGAATGACAGCCAACTGCTTGCAGTCCGTTATTCTATGTTTCATTCGCTAGCAAACTGAACCGACATCGCTAGTTTTTCAATTCCATGTGACGGAGTCCACCTTCTAAATTCAAGAAAACCATGTTTTTTGTACAAATTAATTGCCGGCTTATTAACAACAGCTGTTTCTACTATTGCAACTTTAATAACAAATGCTTTTAGAACATAGTTTATCAATTTGTCTGCGATGCCTTTCCTAAAATACATTGGATCTACAGTTAAACTATGAATGTCTAACTGTTTTTCATTAATTTTTATTTCAATAATTGCTGCGAGACAATTATTATCACTAAAACCATAAAAATCAGTTTTCGAATTGACTATGTCTCTAACACTCCGTAATAGAGGTGGAAAATCAAGCACGCCAATAAGCTGAGCTTCAACTTTGTAAGAGTTTTGAAAAATAGTATGAATTTGATCAGCAACAATTTCATTTGAACTTTCAAGTTTGGTTATCATACTGCGACTTGCCTCAAGACTTGCATTGCTATCTAACACTCCCATTAACAAGCTTTAAAATTGTTGGTTAAAGTGTATGAGGAAAATAGCCAACTGTATTTTTTCGCTTTAAGTTCTTGTATGGATAATTTACACAAACCTACACATACCATGACCTAGAGAGTTGTTTGGTCGCAATACATAGCCATAACGAGTATAAAAAATTTCTTTTCCTTTTGCTGCTAACAGTCCGACAGTAGACCCCTTTTTCGCTGTAACTGATAAATATTTTTCTATTTGTTCCATTAAAGCAGAGCCAATAGCAGAATTTTGATAACTTGGAGCAACAATAACATCTTGAATATAAAAATACATTGCTCCGTCACCAACTATGCGCCCCATACCAATTAGTTTAGTTTTATCGCGGACAGTGACGTGAAACAAAGAATTATTTAAGCTAATTTTAGCTAAATTGAAATCTAACTGCCCCCAGCCAATTTGAGCCCTTAAATTTATAAACTCTTCAACTGAGGGGCTTTCTAGCTTGATAAAATACTTATTAGAATCCACGGCTATCTCCATTAATCCTAGCCTCATTAAGAGGCGAGAATTCGTTGGTAAAAATAAGCGACGAAGGAGCAAAAACCAACAGTTATTGTTCCTTTTGAGTAACTTGATATGTGTCAATGCGCCATACTGTACCAATTAACGTACTTAAACACATTGGAGTTAGACATGGATGCAATTAGTTACACAACCGCTCGTGCAAATTTAGCAAATACAATGACGCATGTCTGCAATGATCACACTGCAATTATTATTACACGTAAAAAGTGAAGATCCTGTTGTTATGATGTCGTTAGAATATTATAACGCCATGCAGGAAACTACATATTTACTAAGATCTCCTGCAAACCTTTTAGAATTTATTGCCGAGCTTGAGGCTAGTAATGGAACTAAAAGAAAGCTTATTGAACGAAGTTAACATTTTCAACAAAAGCTTTACTGGCAAATCATCGACAAAACAATACTTAAACGTATTAATTTACTCTATACAACGCTTTGCTAAGCGGAAAACAATGGTTGGCTATAATCGCGATGCGGTGGATTATAATGCATACTCATTAGTGATAGTCCTCATAGGTGAGAATATAAGCATTACCATCTATAAACTCGAAATAATACGCCAATTACCATTTACAGTAATAGACCAAACCCCGTCACGATTCCCTTTTAATGGGTGTAACTTAAAGCCGGGTAAATTGATATCATCAATTTCTTGTGCGGTATCTATTGCGGCAAGTTGCATTCGTAATTTACTTTGATGTTTTGCCTGAATACCTGAAACACTACCAGTTTGAAACTATTTCTTAAGGCCTGTGTGTTTAAAAGGTTTAATCATACAACAAGTTTAGCGTGAGGCGCATCAGATATCGATAAAAATATAGCCCGTTTTATGCCATTGACACGCAATCCAGACCAATATAACAACTTGTTATTAATGCGAAAATGGAAATAATGCTGTTTGAACTAATGCTGATACTATCGCAGGAGAATGAATAGATGTTTGTTTATACTGTCTAGCAAACCACGCTAATGTAAAAGTAATGCCAAGTGATATAAAAGAAATAATAAAATTAACTAGTAGTAACTTAAATGCTCTAGTTTCTTTTACATAATCTGAACCCTTAAATTAACAGTTATAAGCGCACATTAATTCAAGTCTATTTCAGGGTGATCTTTAATCCCGTACATTTTTTCCATTATTTTCAGGTAAAAATCTAAAGGGGGCATTTTCATTTCCTCACGTCGTTTATCTACATTAACTTCATCTTCGATGGGGCTAAACAAGACTTGACCTTCACTCACGTCAGCTTGAGTACCATAGATTTGCTTCTTTCCTTGTGCAATAAGAACTCTATCAGTTAAGAGCGCAACTTGTTGTCCAGTAACTCCCTCACCATTTAAGTATGATTTTTTTAAATGAGGCAGCATTTGCTCTTTGAATGTAATATCTGGTGAATGTTGAATAATCAAAAAGGCAGCGTTAACTCCTTCTGTGCCAACTAGATCTTTAGTTAGCCAGGAGTGTTTCTTTATAATAGCTTTTAGCCTAACTGTATTGGTTGCATCTATTGCATTTTTTTTAGCCACTAATTTTTTTGTTATATTCTGCCAACCAATTTTATTTATTTGATTCCTAATTTTTTGGTCTTTAATTTCCATTTCAATCAACTCTTTTTGAAGAACAGAATTAATTTCAGCTAAAGTAACAAAAGGAATAAATAATAAAATTGTTAAGTAACGCATGAACTGAACTCTCCTTGTACATATAGCCTCATTAAGAGGCAACAAAATAGTTGGTTAAAATAAGCGATGAATGAGCAAAAACCAACTGTTTTTTGTCCTTTTGAATGACTTGATATATTTTTTATACCATAATATATTATATATAGGTACTTATGGGGTTTCATATCATGGCTAAAAACACAAGCGTAACATTAGGTGATCATTTTGATCAGTTTATAAAACAACAACTTAACACTGGTCGTTATGGCTCAGCAAGTGAAGTTGTTAGAGCTGGATTAAGAGTGTTAGAAGATCAAGAAGCTAAACTTTTAAACTTACGCAATATGCTAATCCAAGGCGAACAAAGCGGCGTTATCGATTACAGCTATGAAAATTTGTTGATTGAGCTAGATAAAAATAACCATTAATGAATAAATTTTTACTGTCTTCGAAAGCCAAAATAGATTTAATTAAAATAGCTAGATATAGCCAATTAACTTGGGGAATACCTCAACGGAACGATTACCTAAAAGTATTAGATAGCACATTTCAGCTGTTAGCTAATGAACCCGAGTCAGGGCTCAATTGTGATTACATTAGAGAGGGCTACAGCAAATATTCACAAGCTAGCCATGTGATTTATTACAAAAAGTATAAAAACAACCAAATTTTTATAGTGCGTATATTACATAAAAGTATGGACGTTAACACCGCACTCAAGAAAAATATAACGAGCCTGTAGAATTACTCGTTTTTATTAAAATTAAATAATGAAAATACTCTAACTGGATTATTTTCTTTTAACAATCAAAAACGTTTACGTTTTTGGCGGTTTTAATTTTTCCATTCCTAAGCATGAATAATGACTGGTTTTTACTTGTTTTTGTCTTTTGAGGTTATTTTAGTGGCAATAGACAAGGGTTTTACCTTTAATGCAGGTTGTCTCTTAACTTTTCAATGTTATGAACAAGGCAATACATTGGCCATTGGGTGTTCACT
>TARA_B110000467_G_scaffold165033_1_pt1 | contig 17413 bp, 27 predicted proteins | sample TARA_B110000467 | Tara Oceans TARA_B110000467 (sample SAMEA4398341) | marine metagenome | biome: Polar Biome; feature: [MES] marine water layer (ENVO:01000295) within the mesopelagic zone...; material: water (ENVO:00002006), including particulate matter (ENVO:01000060) such... | reverse complement strand
TAGGTACTCCTACATATTGTCCTTCACCTTGTACACTATAAAATGCTTCGCTGTATCTAAGTTTCATTTATTAGGTTACTCCATTTCTTAAGTTTGTTCTTTTTAACTACTGCTCTCGCTTCTATCTCTTCCCAAGCAAATAGTTTATGTTCTTGCATTAATTGTAACATACATAATACATCACCGGCTTCTTCAATTAGCTTAGTACGATTAGCTGTAGCATTTAATACTTTACTATTTGCTTCTTCAATTGTATTAAACTTACGAACTGTTTTACTGCAAACCTGTGTTAATTCACCACATTCTTCTGCTGTAATAATCATTAGTTGTTGTAGTGTGTTTAACGGATGCTGTATCTTTTTATTTTCTTCAGCTGTTCGTCTTAGCATATAATCGTAATGTCCTTCTTGTGTCATTATGTATACTCCCAACGGTATTTAGGTGATTTGTCATCTAATGCTTCTTCTACTCTTGTTAACACGTTCAAACTATGTTTACACTTACCACGAAACGTAAAGCCTGGGCAATCACACGTAAAACCTTTTTCAGTACATACAACATCATATGTATCAGTACCTTTTGAATTAGGTTGTTTCCATACCAAGCCTTCAAATATAGAATCCTTAGGCTTAAATAATGTAGGTTTAAGATATCGTTGTATTGCTTTTGCCATATGTTTCTCCTAGTGCATTGTCCTTCCGGACGGTGGGGTTATTGATGCTAGCTGATCTCCGTATATCATAGCCAATATAACTATTATAGTTTCTGGTAACTGATCAAAATCTTCTAATTCAAACGGTGCAAATATACCTTGAAACGATCCATCTTCTTTTATAACAATTGCGTATTCATCGTCCTCTAACCAATCACTTATGTTGTCGCCGTTAGTGTCACCATCTCGCATAAACTCTGCCTTATCTTATTTGTTATATACAATTATATACGATTTCATACGATTAGTCAACATCTTTTTTAGTTTCTTTCAAACCATCATGGACATAATCTTTTGAACGATGTGGAGCCATTACTCGTTCATATCGTTCCTTGCGGTTTTCATATTCTTCATCTACTTTTTTAGTTAAAGTCACGCCAAGACTATCGTTGTCTTCCCAAATTAAAGTATCGCCAAAATCCCATCCCATTTGGTTTAGTAAGTCTGGTGGTATTTCAATATAAAGGTCTTCTTCTTTGCCATCTTGCATTACTGTTACAGTCCAACTATTGGGGCTTTTTTTCTTCGGGCGATAACCGCTTGAGAGCGGACCAGGACCTTTTGTATAGTGACTCATTTTATACCTTCTCTGCAAACAAACTGCTTACACTTTCTTCATTGCTTACTCTACGTAGTGCTTCTCCGAACATACCTGCTACGGACACTTCTCTTACCTTACTAAACTTCTCTGGGCTATGTTTAGTCCAAGCAATACTGTCTGTAACGACAAGCTCAGTAAGTGCGCTATTTTGAACTTTCTTACATGCCTCGCCTGTTAGTACTCCGTGTGTAATATATGCACGTACACTCAATGCTCCTGCGTCCATAATAGCTTTGGCAGCATTACATAGTGTGCCTCCACTGTCAACAATATCATCTACTAGAATAGCATGACAACCCTTTACTTCACCAATTAGATTCATTACTTCACTTACACCAGCTTTTGGTCTACGTTTATCTACAATAGCAATGTCTCCGCCAAACATATCAGCAAACTTTCTAGCACGAACTGTTCCGCCTGCATCAGGTGATACAAATACAGTTTCAACTTGCATTACATCACTGCCTTCTTTATAGAATTGTTTTTTAATGTCTCTAGCAAATACTAAACGACTTGTTAGGTCATCAACTGGAATATCAAAGAAGCCCTGTATCTGTCCAGCGTGTAGATCCATTGTAAGCACTCTATCTGCACCCGCTTCAGTTAGTAAGTTTGCAACTAGTTTTGCTGTTATAGGTGTCCTGCTGGCGCTCTTACGATCCTGTCTAGCATAACCAAAGTAAGGCATGACTGCTGTAATACGTCTAGCACTTGAACGCTTGGCTGCATCAATCATAATCATTAGTTCCATTAGATTATCATTAACAGGAGTTGATGTACTTTGTATAATAAACACATCTTCGCCACGTACATTTTGTAGGAACTCTACACTGCTTTCACCGTCAGCAAATGACTTAATGTCAGCTGGCACTAGTGTAGCAAAACAATGTTCTGCAATCTTTTGTGCTAAGTCCATGTTACTGTTGCCGGCAATAATTTTCATTATTTCAATCTCCTATTAAGTTTGTTTGCTTGTTCTTCTTGGCTAGGACGTTCTAGCTTATCAATAATATGTAGAATTTGTGTAGCTAACTCTTGTCGCCCTACATATATATCTTTTGTTCCATCTGTAACCTCATAAAGCATTTTGTCTGCAATGTTTTCAATACAAACTTGCTTAATCATATCTACTGTGTTAGTCATTATTTACTCTCCCAATGTTCATGGCAACGTGGTTCGTACGTCTCTGAGCCGCCTACTTTTACTCTGCCACCATTTTTTCTAAGTCGCTGCGTTTTACTACATGGTTGTCCACATACGTTACAAAATGCAGTAATCTTCATAATAGTGTCTGCTAATGCTAGCAAACGCCCTGTTGTATCAAATGGTATTCCTCTGCTGTCTTGGTCAAGTCCTGCACATACAAAGTTACACCCATTGCGTAAACCTTCTTCAACAAACCATAGTGCTTCTTTAGGATCAAAGAATTGAATCTCATCAATGAATACTGTATGAAAGTTATATGGTTTAATTGTATAGTTGTCTTTTACTAATTCTAAATCAATAACACTAATAGCAGGATGACTAAGTTTATTGTGTGTAACAATCCTATTTGGGTCATACCTGTCGTCTACTAATGGTTTTAGGACTAATGCTTTATGTCCTGAATGCTCTAAAAAGAGCAGTCGCTTTAATAGCTCACTGCTCTTTCCTGCAAACATTGGGCCTGCAATAACCTCTAGTTCACCTCTTTGATACATTTATTAAAAACTCCATGTTAAGTTAATACCTGCCGATGTTACTGTTTCGTTTGTACCTGCATAATTTAAACGTGCTTCTGCGTGTGCTTTAATAAACAAGTTATCAGTAACAGCAAAGTTACGGAACACACCTAAGTCTACTTCACGCTTTGTAGCACTTAAATCACTGCTACTAGTTAGGTAGTCTACGTCACCTGTTGCACTTACTGTACTTGCTGTTCTAAACGTTGCAGTACCATTTGTAATTGCTACTGGTACACTTGCAACAAAGCCAAAGTCTCCGTTATCAACATTACGCTTGATGCCTAGTGTTGCACTATTACTTAGCAACTCACTTGCGCCACTCATCATGCTTGAGCCTACGTTTAATTTAGTAACGCCTAGTATTGCATTACCAAATAATGTAACATCATCTGTTAGTGCTTTATCTAAGTTGTATCCTGCGTAGAATGTGTTTGCCCCATTAACATCCATAAGTGGGTTGTTTGCAACGTTGCCAAGGAAGCTACCATCTTCTGATACCATTCCAAACATAAACTGATCTACTGTGCCTGCAATTGCAATACTGCGCTCGTTAATGTTAAGTGCTCCATGTTCCATTGGGATAACTTGTCCGTTACCATATCCAAAGTAGTAGTCTGGTGCAAAGCCTCGTACCGCTGATTGTGTTGGGTCTGCGCTACGTGTATCTGCAACACCAACCATGTTGTTGCCATCAATAGTAAAGTTACGATCAAACGCATCAACAACAGTTAAACTTGAGATACTTCCAATATATGCTCCGCCACTCATTGCAAACGCACCCGAGTCTAAGTTACTACGTGCGCCTTCAATACGTCCAGTAGTTGGAATACCTACTGCTCCAACTGGATTAGTAGCTGCATCTAAGTCTAGCATACCTTGTCCGTGTAAGTTTACATCATAGTTAGTAAGGTCTTTGTTTGCTGTAGTTAATAACAGTTGAACAATGTTCTCACCTTTCATGTATGGCCACATTTGGTGTACAATACCTACTGCACCTGTTACTGCTGGTGCTGCCATTGATGTACCACTGTTAGTTCTGTATCCACCATTAGCATCCGGAGCCGCTACATAACGACCTGGTGCCATAATATACCAATCACTAACTTTACGATCAGTTGCACATTCGCCGTTAGCACCATAACACATAGTACCTGCTCTGTTGCTTGAGTTTGAAATCTTATCAGTTTTAAGATCCCATGACCCAACAATAATTGCCTTACCACCTAGTAATAAATCACCGTCTTCATTTTCTGCAACTGCATAGTGAGCTGGGTAGGTTGGAACATCCATTCTTTGGTTACCTGCAGCAAACACAACAACTGTTTCGTTGCCGTTCATTGCATTAGTAATCTGTGGAAGCATATAGTCTGCATCGTTTGCTAAGTATGAATAACCATTAGTTTGATACACTCCGTCATAACGTGTGTCTGTAGCATAAAAGCCTCCATTGTTATTACTTACAATACTGTCTTTGTATGTGCGGTCTACATTATAGTTACCTGATACGTTTACTGCATCAGCACCATTGTTTACTGCCCATTCAATACCTTCACCAAGCGACCTTAGTCCAAAGTATCCATTGTCATACGCAACTTTACCAATTAGCAACTTAGCATCTGGTGCTACACCTGTAGTACCGTTACCATCTAAGTTAGCTGCGGCAATACCTGCTACGTGTGTTCCGTGTGAATACTTATTAAGATCTTGTATTGTTTCACTTCCGTCTGCACACGTTGCTGTAAAACATTTAGTATCAAGAATCTTACCTTCAAACTCTGAATGGTCCATGTCAATACCTGTATCAAGGATAGCTAATACACTACCTTTACCAGTCCAGCCCTTTGCCCATGCATGCGGTGCCTTAATAGTTTCTAACACTTTACCATTGTTATACAATCCACTTTCGCGTGTAATATAATCCAGGTTAATATTAGGATTCATTGTATGTACTGCATCAATATATGTTTGTGTTGTACTAAGATTAACGTCACTCATTGCTAGATATTCTTCAACTGTGAATACATTTTCCGTTACAACGCCCATGCCTTCGTTTACGTTAACAACGACAACTGGCTCTTCGACAACGACAACTGGCTCTTCGACAACGACAACTGGTTCTTCGACAACGACAACGACAACTTCAACAGGACGTTCAAGTTCATATGTTTTAACAAAGTTACGTTCAGTTTCAGTGCGGGTTACATCTTCTACCACTGTACTAACTAGTTCTGTACTTACACTAGTTTCATTACTATTATCACTATACCATTGTGTAGTGAATGTACCTTTGTATGTTTTAGTTGTTACTGTTTTTGTGTGTGTAATTACGACATCTTCATATACATTTACTGTATAATCTTCTGTTACCTCATCTTGCGAAGAAGATCGAGAAGCAACCTCAGGTGTTTCAGTTACCTGTTGAGTCTCATTATATTTAAATGTTTGATGTGTTGCAGTGATTTCTGCTATAGTTGCTACACCGCCAAGTAATGCTTGATACCTAGCTATCTCATTTTCATAAAAATTTGTAGTCTCAACTAAGTTAGCTGCCCAAGGATAATGACCGTATTTCTCTGCCATTGGCTTGAGTGTTGCATACCCACTTTCGTAACTACGCAACATAGTTTTTGCAAAATTAGTCTGTGCATCGCCTTGCATATTTGACACCAATTCATAGTAACTAAATGGTGCTGAATATGCTGGAACTGCAGCAAATGATAAACCTATTACTGCTATTGCAGTAGCTAGTAGCCTTCTCACATTTCTCATAATTACACTCCTATTGTATTTTATGATTTATACTTACAGTATACAGTAAGATGTCTTGCTTGTCAACCTAATTTTTTAATGTTTTTTATGGATTATTGTGGAATTCAAATTCCTGTGTTAAAATTCCAGTGTCTTCATGCTCATTTTCTAGTGTTTTGCGTCCATATTCAACCCTGTGCATTAATGATTCTCCATCAATTTTAACCATTTGCAGGTTTAATAAATGCTCGCTGAATGTTTCTTCTTCTAAGTATCCAGTAAAGAATGTACCTTTTACTTCTCTAACACCCTTTAGATAGTGTCCTTTGCCTAATAGCTTACATTCCATTGTAAATCTAGGGTTGTCCTTGACTGTACTAGAATTGTATACCATATTGTCATTTTCATCAAATACATGTACATGTATGTGAGATGGCCTAGGACCAAACACTTCAATGAGTCTTTGTTTCTTTGATTTTGCCATTCCAAGAAATAACGGATTATCATCATCCCATATTGGATTGCCATTGATACTACTATATGAATCTTCAAACAGATGGCTTCTAGTTGCTTCTATATCTTGCTTGCTCCAAAACTCATATATTTCTGGTTCAATACGCCTAATATGTAGATGACAACCGTATCCTTTTACTACTACTTTATACTTCATATGACCTCTTTAAATTCGCAACCTGACCCTTTCCCACGTGTGTCGCCACCGTAGTTGTCAAGTTCTACTCCGTTATATTCAACAGACACAATCATTACATCGCCGTCCATATTAACTGCATGATACTTTAATAATTTAGCATCAAAGTTCTCAGTCTCTATTTCAGCACTATAAAAATTACCTTTTTCGGATGTCCATCCCTTAAAATAAAACCCAGTTTCCTGATCGTCTATGTGAATTAATTCCACTACCACACTATCAGGATCTTCTGTTTCATATACTATTTTACTATCTTCGTCCGTTACTACTACTTCTAACATATCTAGTTGAGCACCATTGCAGTGTTCAATATTATCTAGTTCATACCACGGACCCAAGAACAATTCGTTCTCTGGATCAGTTACTGGGTTGCCGTCATCATCCTCAAATGCGTCCCAAAACAAATGACTAAGTGTTCCTTCTTCATCTGATTTATCTGCCCAGTATTCAAATTGCTTTTGTGTTATTTTTCCAATTACGGATTCACCGCCGTTGCCATTGATATTTAATTCATAAAGCACTTGGATCTTCTCCTAATTTCTTAAGAAATCTTTTTTGTTCTACACGCTTAGAAATATTCATATCAACATCAAAATTCTTTGTTGCAACCATTTCGGTTAATATATCAGTTAATGATTCTATTTCAAGTGTTTGTCTTGCTATTGTTTCGCCTAACTTTATATCTTCCCCATCTTGGGTAATAGTTATATCACCGTCTTCATTGCCTACAAATTTACTTGCTTTATTATTAAAGCTATCGAAGGTTCCGGTTAGGGTATCCACGCTATAGTGACCATTACCACCTATTGTGTAGTACTGGTCAGCTATATCAACTGTAGTTATTAGATCATCTGGATTCAAATCTTAGTCCCTCTGCGACTTCAAAATATACGTTAAGCATTTCAAGTCTATCGTGAGCTGTTGCCATCTTATCAAGTTCTAGTTGAATAGTTTCCATAATATCACTATGTTCTCCAATTCCAACTACTCCTTGTAAATAGACATCAACATTTGTTTTATGTAATTGTATTTCTGCTTTTGCATGTGCTACTGCCGTAGCTAACAATTGTTCCTTAATCATTGACCAATTCCTTTCTAAAAATTGCCATAGTCTCGTTCGCCTTCCCAAGGAAAGACTACCCATACATCTTTTTCCATCTTATTGATTTCCATAGCTGTATAGTCCACATCGCCAAAGTTACTTGCTTGATTATCTAACAGGCTAGCAAACCTGACATTTTTTCCCCATACATTATCCCAGGTTGTATCACTTGGGTATGCACTTTGAGGCCAATCATCTTTGATCCATTGCATAGTTTTACCACTATCATTAATGTCATCAAAGATAAGAATATTTTTACCTGCATGTGCATCTTCCGCCATCCAAGTATTACTTTCAGGTCCGTAGTTACCATCAACATCTCTGAACCTTACGTCCAACGCATGCATTGTAATTCCAGTAATATTAGACATCATAACGGATGGAACTAATCCACCACGTGTCATGCCAACAATATAGTCTGGACGCCAGTTGTCTGCAAACATAAGATTATTAATAGTATTAACCATATGTTCAATATCTTTCCATGTGTAATATACTTTGTTTACCATAGCTCTAATGTTCTCCCATTCCCTAAAATAATCATAAGACATGTTACAACGTGTAACATTATCCAGAACGTGCGAAATGCTAATGCACGTTTTACATCTTTTTGTGTAATAGGCAAAAACTCAGGCTTATCATTATCGTTGAGTCCAATTGGCATTCCAACTGTTCTCGCCCATACTTTAAGCCATCGTCTTTGCCCTTCCATTACATTGCGTTCTTGCGTTCTTGGATTTCCTTACGTCTTTCTTTTGTAAGTTTACCCAATTCACCAAGTGCTTTGCGGGCCCTTGAAGCAGCCGCTTTAATTGGCTTTTCAGATTCCCATGCTTGGTGCTCTTTAACATATGTTTCATATGCTTCTGTAATCTTATCGTGATTTGTCATTTTTTCTCCTTGTGTTTAGTTATCTAGATGCAAAGTCTGTTTGCAGTTTAATATTATCAAAGAACTCTTCTTTAGTTCCTGCGTCATCTTTAAATGCGCCTTTGAGTACTGTAGTCTGTGTTAAACTACTTGTTGCCATAATGCCTCTGTTCTCACAACAACCATGTGTTGCTTGAATATAAACACCTAAGTGTTCAGCATCAGTTGCATTGCCAATTTCACGTGCAATATCATTTGCAAGTTCTTCTTGCAATGTACCGCGCCTTGCACACCATTGTGCAATACGTGTATACTTTGATAGTCCAATAAGTTTGTCTGCTGCAATAATACCAATGTATGCAACACCTTGAACTGGCTGGTGATGATGTGAACACATACTTTTTAGTTCACTTCGTACTACTAGCATACCTTCATATCGAGTATCACTATCATTGGGAAATGCTGTTGCACTTGGAGCAGGCTCGTAGCGTCCTGCCATTAATTCATTGTAATACATTTTAGCAAGACGTTTTGCTGTGCCTTTTGAATTAGGATCTGTTTCCCTATCAATTAACAACTTATCTAGCACATCTTCAAATGCTACTGCGGCTTCCTCAATAAGTTGTTCTTTATCGCCTTCTTCCAACACTTCACTTATGTTGTCTCCAGCCCAATAGCGAATGCCTGATTCGTCTAATTTGTTTTTAATTTGTTCTGCTTTTCCCATTTTACTTCTCCGAGTTTATGACGTGGATGTCTTTGTGCTATGTAAATATGCATCTCTTACCTCATTGGTAGTTGATGCTGTTTTAGTTTTCATATACCAATTATACGCGGTATATACGATACTGTCAAGCCCATGTTGTGGAGCCCAACCTAACAGATTATTACCTGCTTTTGTTTCTGCTACTAACACAGGAGGATCTCCTGCTCTTGCTTCTGCGTATGCTGTGTTCACCATCAGTGGAGTTGTCATTGCTACTGCATCTACAATTTCTGCATTACTATTACCAGTGCCACTACCTAAGTTAAATATGTGTGCGCCTGGGTTATCTTGTAAAAAGTCTAGTGAACAGTTAATGCCACTAGCAATATCTTCTACATGTATGTAATCTCTAATACACGTTCCATCTGGTGTAGGATAGTTGTTGCCAAAGAATGTAAATGTTTCTTCTGCCATTGCACTTTCCATTACACGTGCAATAATATGAGTTGCATCTTTTTCTTGTCCCATTTCTCCATCTGAGTCAGCACCTGCGACATTAAAGAAACGTAAGCTAACACTGTTCATTCCATATGCACGTGCAAAGTCGTTTAACATAACCTCTGTCATACGCTTGCTCCACCCATATGGATTAGTAGGTTCATTCTTATCTTCAACCCTACAAATGCCGTCTTCGACTTCGCCATAACAGGCGGCTGAACTTGCAAATACGAACGTATTAACGTTTTGCACTTGACAATCATGCATTAATGCTAAAGTTCCTTGGGTATTATTTTGATAATAACCAAAAGGATCTGTCATGCTAGGACCCACTAAACTAGTGGCCGCTATGTGTACAACTGCATCGACTCCAATTAATAGGTCTTGGATGTCGTTATAGTCTCGATCATTATGGAATACTGTGTAATAATCGTGACGTGGTGTGTGCCTGTCTACTCCAATAACTTCGTGTCCTGCTAACATTAATGTCTTACATGTTTGACTGCCAATATATCCAGCCGCTCCTGTTATAACTATCTTCATGCGTATTTTGCCTCCGCAACATGGTCTCGATAACGGTTACCACTACGTAGCCATTGTTCTCCTGTTCCTTGCATAATATCAATCATACGATCGATAGTGCCGTTGTTCCAATCACTAATTTTTCCCATGTTATCAGAAGGTGCATCAAGTCCTGCAAGGATCTTTTCAACTGCATGTTCTTTACTCCATGGTGAATATAAACGTGTGTGATCGTTTGCAAACGTTTCAGGAAAGCTACGATATGCTGGGTAAACTACATTACAACCTAATGCATCTGCTTCACTAACGGTATTAGATACCCAGTCTTGCAATGCACAATTGAACATTACTCTGCTATCATTGACGATATCATAGTACTGATCTTTCTTTAGGTCTTCGTATATCACAAGCTTCTTATCACTTTGCATTTGATATGCACGGTCCAAGTACTTCTGATTATTACTACGTAGTGGCCCACCGCTTAGTACTGCAAACTCAACATCTGGCCTTTGTTGCAGTACCATCTCAATAACATCCATGTAAAAGTCAGGTTGTTTCTCCTGATCGAATCGGGCAGCAAAAATTACACGGTTGCTTCGTTGATCAAATGGTGTAATGTTATTGTTAACACGGCCCTGTACTTCTTCTTTGCCGAAGCTTAATCCTGAGATATTGTACAGTGGCGCATCCCAATTAGCAATTCGCATGTGAGCTACCATTTCTTCATTAGTAGCTAACACTGTTGCAAACTGATTAACCATTTGTTCATACAAGCTCATCCATTTACCCATTCCCCATACGTGAACGAAGTCATCTGGATCAACAGCCTGTGCCAAGCACCTTACATAAACTGTAGGGCGTTGTTCTTCTGGAATCTGATTCATAATGTATGGTAACGATTCAATACCAGGTTGAAACATATCTTCAAAGAAGACTGCATCTTCACCAGTACATTCACCATTACGCATCATCTGAACTAGATTCATTAGTTGCGACATTCCAAAATAACTACGACCATGTGCGTCCAGCACTTGCCCAACACTAATAGCTTTAGTGTCATCAATAGTTTCTCCTGGAACAATAGTATATTCAATTCCTCGTTTTTCAAAGACCGCCACAGCCCAGTCTTGCAACTGGAGTGTGTAACGGCCTTCATATGGTTCGAGGCCCATATAAAATAGTTTACGAAACATTGTTTACCTCAGGTGTGTAAACTAACTTTCCCACGTGAATCTTAAGCTTCTTAGGTGAACGCTCACGATGCATCTGCACTTGAATATCAAATGTATATGCGTTTTCTTTTTCAACATTCTCAATCTCAAAACTAAATAGTTTCCAAGAGTATTTGAGATCAGTTAAATAAGCTATGAACAATTTGCGAATAGTAAGTACGTCTTTCGCATTATGCATTAGCCCATCGTATGGTTGAATAATTTTTAATAGATCAAACTTCACGTCATTAATGTTGTAGTTTCCTGTAATGCGGTATGCAGCAGGGCGGGTGTTAGTTTTATTTTTAATAGTATTTGACATATAATGTTTCCTTGTGTCAAAATTGTTTGTTATTAAATATGACTGAATGTCATCGAAGCACCGTTCTCGTTATCTTCAGCAACGCTGATTTTAACTGTACGGCCTGGGTACTTAGCAAAGATTTCCTCTGCTAGTTCTTCAGCAATCATTTCACATGATCTATGATTCAATGTTAACGTAGAACCATTATACAAAGATTCCAACCAACGTTTAAATTGGATAAACTCAATGTCTCGATCATTGTGTACCACTGATATTTCTACACGAAAGTGAAAGATATGTCGATGTGCGTATCCTAAGAAACTTACATCATCATCTCCACCAGTTGCTAGTGCAGGATCATCAATTGCTGCTGGAAATAAATGGATACCTTCTTTTTGAAAGGTAACCCAAATATTGCGTGAATCAACTAATAACTGCATCTACTTCTCGCCAGCTTCATCGTGCTTACGAGCAAGTTTTAGCATTTCCCATAGTTTCCAGTCAATAGCTTCGAGATACTTCATTAGTTTCTCTGCATCAATTGTACCATCAGTAAGGGGTGCAGCACTAACTACTGATTCGTCAGTTGTCTGGACTTCAGTTTCGTCCAATAGTCTTACTTTCTTAACCATAATATTCTCCTATTTGATTATATGATCTTGTGTGTATTGATCCCAGTCTGTAAATACATTCCGGTCCATTAAATTGTGTAAGCTATGAACCCACACGCCGTCGTTTGTTGTATTAAAATCTTTATCATCAATCTTAATACATGCATTGTATCCCAATTGTTTAACATACGGTAAACGTACACTAATCATTGGAATAAATCTTCTATATTCAGTGTAGCCACTTTCCAGTACCCACTCTGTATGTTGAACTTCAAAGTCTAATGTAACCCAAACATTTTCGTCTCTAAGCAATGGAAATATAAGTTCGTCCCAATGTTCTTCAGGAGTATAAGACATATTAGCGCCCATGTACACGTGTGTACACTCATACTTGTTTACATTTTCCATAATGTCTTCAACTGTATGATCGGTGCCAACAACAAATAGTGTTTGCATACCATGTGCAGGTGTGTGTTCAATTTCTTTACCTGTAAACATAGTAACACCAGTAATGCCGTTGTCTAGTTCATAATCTCGTTTCATTTACTCAGCTCGCTCTGCAATTTGGTTATTGATAGCAACAATCTCTTCTTTTAATGACAATTTCTCTTTTTTCATCCTATGAAGTTGAATATCACCTATACGTTTACTATACGCTTCTTTTATAGATTTGTCAAGTGTTTTATGCTTTAGCACGACTGCATCTCTGTGCCTTATTAAACTATTAATAGTACCTACTCCCATTTAACTCCTCCTTGTTATTGAATACCTTGCAAAAATGCTTCCGCATCTGCAGTTTCATTTTCAGTAAAGTCTGCGTCACCTTGGTCGCCCCAACTAGCATCAAACAAACTATCAAATGCACTTGCACTTGTTTTAATACTCTTTTGTCCACTAAAGTCTGCTAGCATAGGTTGTGCTTCATCTAACAGTTGCATAGGCGTTTCACTTTTAAATAGTTCGTTAATAAAGTTAACCACGTAAATTGTGTTGCGTGGAATCCATGCATCAAACTCGTCAATCTTCTTTCCAGCTCGTACTTTTTGCCAATGCTTATGACTTGTCTGGAACCTGGTTGTTGCCACGTCAGCAAGTGCATTTGCACTTTGTACACTGTCAATGTGCATGTAAACATTATGCGCCATCATTAAGAAGTAACTAAAGCTATCCCAACTAGTCTTGCCTTCTTTACCAATTTTGTTTAACATACCTGGCTTGTACCAACATACGTCACCCATAGTAAGTCTGTCTGCAATTGGTCCACTAAATGGAAACTTCATATCGTAATTGCCTGCAAAACGCTTGTCGTCGATTGCGCTTTCCATTACGTAACCAAACTTATCATTACGTAGATTATTAGTCGTATACATCTGTCCTTTAGCTGTTGTAATAAAAGGACTAGCTGCATCATATGTAACCATCATATTCTCATTAACAGTTTCACGTAGGTTACGTTGAATAGCTGTAAACACACAACCCCAATCAAGTTTTGCTGTACCAAGATAGTGAATTAAGTCACGTCCAGGATCTAGCATCTTCTCATCACGCATAACAATAAGCCTACGTAACATTAAATGCAACTGCTTCATATTGTAACCAGCCATTGCCCAACCTTCAAACGGATAGTGCTTAGTTGCTTCATACCAAATGTCTGCTGTATGTTCGTCATTGCCTTGTAATACATTTAAGAATTTAGTCTTACCTTGCCTGTTACGAACAAAGTAATCATTATTAAACATTGTATAGTCTAGACAATCTGCGAAACTTTTCAATCCAGTCTTTTCACTAAGTGGTGGCAATGCTGCTAGTGTAGGAATATCCAACACCATACTGTAATCTGCTGTATGCTCTAGCCAGTTTAGGATTTGAGAACGTAACCCATCTTCAGTTTTAAAGTTAGCCCAATCCATTTGGATTACGCCTTTGGCAATTTGGAATCCTCCACTATCGCCTAAGATAAAACTTTTACTTCTATCACGTTTCTGAATCATACATTCTTGCACATCACTTTTAGCAGTATCGCGTGTGGCATGACCCGCCGAGTATAAACCCCACTTGTAATTATAATAAGTGTCAATTTCTTTAAGAAAGTCACAACCATCAATGCCGTGTTCGAATCCATTAGGCATACGTTCATTGCTTAGATAGTTAGGATCTCTGCGTTGGTTACTAATCATTTTACTATAGAAGCTACTAATACTAGGCAAAAATACTGCGTAGTCTTTATTCTTCTCTGTGAGGTTTACACTTGGAGTCATTTTATTATACCGTTAATGCTGGAAGGATGTAATCGTATTTGCCAATGCCTGAGTCTACGCTAATTTGCAACGCACCTCTTGCACTGATTTGCATCACACATGCACCTGACATGCCTAACTTTAGAATAGCTAGTACTTGTGATAACGGCCATGCATAACCTTCGTTAAGTTCACCTGTAATGTTTTTAGCAAATGTACGCTTACCTGTAAATGATCCATCTGGAGCACCTACTGTAATAATCAATTCGCCTTCTTCAGTCTTAACTGTAAAGTTAGGTTCGATGCCACCGTAAATACCTGCAATAGCATTTAGTTCTGCTACTTTGTTTTTAGTTGGCTCAAATGTAACATCCCAATCAGCACCTTTAAACTTTACAGTTTGTAGTGTTTGCTCAATAATCTCTTTTGACATAAAGCGATATTGGTCTGTGTTTCCATCTACATCTCGAAACATTAATGCGTCTGGAGTTGTTACTCCATTGCGTTCTCGCGATACAACTTCTACTGTTGCATCATCTGCTTGATAATTGCCTAGCCCTGTTACGCCTGCAAGGAAACCTAAGTTACCTAGTCCAAACTCACCTTTAAAGTCAGGCTCTGCGTTGTGTAGCTCAGCATGCATAATAACAGTACGATCTGCGTCCATTGCATCTAGCTCTGTTGCTTCATCTGTACCTGTTACTTTTACATTTGTTATAAATCCAAGACCTGCTGTATGTTTTACTATGTCTTGTACTACGTCACGTGTACTCATGTTATCTCCTATTAAGTTTTGTTTTACTATATTATTATACAATGGTATTTAGAATATGTCAAGTAAAAAGTCGATTTATGGCTTTAAAATTGACATTTTCTTTACGCCTTTGTAATCTGATTATTATAGGTATTCTCAATTTCCCATTGTATCCAACCTACCACTTGTTCTGTTGCTATTGTTTCATTAATCCATTCATACTTTCCAATACCTGTATGAAATAGATGTTCGTCAAACTCGTTCTTTATCTGTGTTTCCAAATCTTCTATATGATTTGCAGGTCCAGAAAAAACATCAGTAAACTCAATTGCGAATCCATTGTGGCCTTCATACTTGCGTCTACGATTATCTAGGTTGCTGGTAATACCAAAGCATGTTTTACCAGCAACGTTACTCCATATGTAGAGATGGCGCATTATTAAATACCGTTGTACTTGTTAATGTGTTTGTCTTGCAATGGTGGATAGTTTTCATTGTTCTCATCACACCAGTTATAAAAGTCCAAGATAAGAATTGAATTTAAACAGTTGTCACTCCATCCACCCGGTAAGTCATTTACTCGGTTGAACTCTGTAAGACGTGCTTTACACGATTTATGAAACTTATCTGGGCTTGCATACTTCTCTTTGAAGAACTTCATAAGTGCATCTTGCCATTCGCGGTGTAATACAATACCTTTAGTCTTACGTGCTAGTTTAGCATAACGACCTAGTGCTAATATAAAGCCACCATCTACGCCTTTTTCATTTGCAAAGTAACGATCATGTAGACTTAACGCAAAGTCCAAGTCACCAATAGCTGAGTCAAAGTCTTCACCTTCTAGTTCTGCAACTCTATTAAGTCCTGAAATATATGTAACCATTCCTGGCATTGCTCCTCGACCACGTGCGTCAATAGCAGGGCGACAATACATATTGTTTTGCTCAACAACTGTTTGGATTGCATCAGCATGTATATCTTCTAGCAAATCACTTCCATAGTTACGGAAGCCACTTACACGTGACTTGTGCATAAAGTATGGTTCAACACTTTTACGGCCTTTGTAGTTAATAATGCGAAATAGGTAGTTACCAAATGCTTCGCCTTTTAATCCACTACCTGGTACTGTTGCAAGCTCGTCAATAACTTTACATGCTACTTTAAACTTCTTACTAATAATGCCAGCTTGTGATAAGATGTAAAGGGCAACCGCTGTGTGCTGTCCTTCTGGTATACTGTAGCGTCCGTTACGTAGTAGGATTGTGTTAACAACCTGTACTGCACGTGGATCAAATGTACGAATAATATGTGCTACGTGATCCCAATCAACATCTCGCTGGTTGTCGATGTTGATGTCTAATAGATCAAATTCTATGTATTCAACACGACCAAAATTGTCGTCAGTATACTTTCCTTTAATTCGAGTCTTTAACTCATTTACTGCATCAGCAATAAGTTCTTTAACTGGGGGAGTGTGTGTATCGTCTACTCGTACTTCTAAGTTTTCATACAAGTTTTGATTACGTTGTTGTTCTAGTGCGTTCTCAATTTTAGATAGTGAGAATGGATTCTTGCTTCGTGTTATTACTCGAGGTGCGAATAATGTTGATTCTTGCTCTTTCATTTTATAGTCCTTTTATATCAATTTAGATAAGAATGTAGTGCAATTAAGCTAACCTACACTACTATATTAACACAAATATATCATTTGTCAACCTATTTTTAGGATAGAGCGATAAATAATAGTATGTACATTAGTACGATGGAAGTCGACATGTATCACATATTCTAATGTGGTCTAGTCCGATTGAACTTTACCCAATCCATATAGCCCCTACTCAAGCACCGCATGGGCAAGGCTACATAATTCAACCTCAAGTAGAATACCAAAAGCAAACCTATTTGATAGTACAACCATCTGGAAAACCGTACGAGCTACACGAAAACTATGCAAGGAGAATGTGGATATGTTAGCAGAATTAATGGTGGCAAATGCCGCCTTCAAGGTGATCAAGACTACTATTGCCAATGGCAGAGATATTGCAAATGCTGGAGCAGCAATAACAAAGTACTTTGGTGCTGAAAAAGCAATTAACAAACAAGT
>TARA_B110000467_G_scaffold128290_1_pt1 | contig 17447 bp, 18 predicted proteins | sample TARA_B110000467 | Tara Oceans TARA_B110000467 (sample SAMEA4398341) | marine metagenome | biome: Polar Biome; feature: [MES] marine water layer (ENVO:01000295) within the mesopelagic zone...; material: water (ENVO:00002006), including particulate matter (ENVO:01000060) such... | reverse complement strand
CCACCGCTATACAGTCTATAATCACTCGAAAAATTTAATACCTCACCACCAACATCAATTGTAAATAAATTTGGAGAACCCTTCTCAAATGCCATGCTTGGAATTTGCATCATAGTACCTGGTCGTGAAAATGCAACTCGGGAATTAGAAAATGAAATCGTTATAATACTCAGTAAGCTGAAAATGATTTTTAAACTCAATTTGTAATTCATTGAATTAACGTTTTAAAACTCTAACTTGTAATTTTGCGATATTTTGATATTCACTAGTTGGGTGATTCTCAATTATTTTATTAAATGCATGCAATGCTGTTTCCTTATTTCCCACTTCTGTTGATGACATTCCTAATAAAAACAATAATTCATCATTTAGATCATATTCTTGATTATCTGTTAGCATATTAATAATTCGACTATATTGGCCTAAATTGAATAATGCATCTGCATGTAATTTCATTAATCGGATTTTTTGTTTCTCTGTTAGCTTCGTAAAATCAACCATTTCTAGTAATTTTATGGCTTCAACATATCGTCCTGAAGTGAAATATTTATTACCTAATTTATATTGTTCTAAATAATTCAATGTTGTGAAGTCTTGGGTGAATCGATTTTTCGTGATTTCACCACCTCTCTTTAATTCTACATTGACAATTTTAGGATTCACATGACGCTTAGTTAGCGCTGCATATTTTTTATCTACAATTTCAGAAACAACCTTTGAATTTACTTTCACTGCAGATTGTGATTGTGAATCTATTTTTACCCCTAAATCCCACAAATAAACAGAATCATCAGCCATTGCTAATGTGCAAAATAAAAATAAACAAGCTCCTATTATGTTCAAATAATATAAATTCTTCATCTTAATCATATTGTTCCCAATCTAGTGTATAAGAATAACCAATAAATGCACCCGTTGATTTTGGAACGACTAGTTCAAATTCTGCTACTGCACCAGGTAAAATACTAGAATCAGAGGTAATCCCTGTCTTAAAGGTATAATAGGTTCCCCGAGTAAAAGCAGTGAGGGTTTCAGTATCACCATGCCAATTTTTTCTAAACGTAACATTTATTTTAGCAAAATCTGCACGTTGTGCACCAACATTTTTTACTTCCCCTCTCAATATTGTATTTCCCGATTTATCTTTCTTCTCTTGAATACTACCCATCAAAATCAACTGTGCCGACTGATTTTGTTTTCTTCTTTCGATGATATTAATTCCTGACTCATCATTTTCATCTAATACTTCTACCACTTCCATTTGGTCCGGAGATAAAGAATTGGCACCACTTGATTCATCACCATCTTCACCTTCAATAATATTCTCAATTACGCGAACAATCGTGCTTCTATCAATAATAAGTTTGCCAATAAGCGTTTCAACTTTGACAACATCCCTATCTTGAAAGAGGATTTTACCATAAACTGAACTTCCGTTGCTCAAAATAATTTCTTTATTATAAACTGAAAAGGGATTCCCCCAAATTTGGGATTTTGCCCGTAATTCACGAACATTTGCATTATAATGCTCTAATTCAGCTTTGAGTTTTCTCACTTCAAGATTCAATTCATCCAACGGCATTTCACCCACTTGAATTTGGGTTTCATTTCCGAGTACTGAACTTTCAATAGCATCCTCTTCAGAATCAGAAATCCCCTCAGAAGCATTTTCTACATCTTCTGAAGAGGATATTATCTCTGAATTATCTACACTTTCTCCTTCAGCATCCAAGTCTTCGCTGAGGAAACTACAATTATTTAACAAAAATGGCAGTAAGAAACATGCCATTACAATAAAGCGTCTAGAAATCATAGACGAAACCTTCCATTAGTGTGTTTGAAATCACATTATAAGAGTATTTTGGGTAAAAAAATATTAACTTTCTCCTCATATTCCAAGACATTTCTTCTCTATTTACTTCTTTTTTTCCTTGTGCTCAGTCAAACTAAACCACTATATATTGTGTACTTAGATGAAATTGTTAATGCTGTTTGAGAACTTATAAAAATTTTGTAAATTTCACCTCTGGAAAAAGGAAAATTCTATTGATTTTAAATATGCTTAAATGTAAAATTCATCGAGCAACGGTAACAGAAGCTGACCTCCATTATGTTGGTTCTATTACTATCGATGAAGATTTGATGGATGCTGCAGGTCTTCTTGAATATGAAAGGATTCATGTTTTGGATATTACCAACGGGAATCGTCTTGAAACCTATGTAATTAAAGGTACAAGGGGTTCTGGATGTATTTGTATAAATGGCGCTGCTGCTCACCTCATCAATAAAAATGATTTAGTCATTATCGTTGCATATTGTCAGCTTACTGATATTGAAGTTGATGATCATGTCCCTACTGTAGTTCATGTTGACGAAACCAATAAGATTGTTTCATTGGCTACATCAGAACTTGCCGTTAATTAATTTCCGATGAAAAAAATTACCATTGATACTATTCGTAGCCTTAAGGGAGCAAATTCTGCTTTTGCTACACTTACGGCTTATGATTTTACTTCTGCAAAATTAGTCGACCAAGCGGGAATCCCCCTTATTCTTGTAGGTGATAGTGCTGCCATGGTTGTGTATGGTTATGATACAACTATCCCCGTATCTATGGACGAAATGATTTTTTTAGTGGGTTCGGTTACACGAGGAGCTGAAACCGCATTGGTGGTAGCAGACATGCCTTTTATGTCATATCAAGTATCCGTTGAAAATGCCATCTTTAATGCAGGACGATTTGTTAAAGAAGCCAATGCACAAGCCGTCAAACTTGAAGGTGGCGTGAACAGTGCAGATCGTATAACTGGAATAGTTAATGCAGGAATTCCAGTAATGGCACACATAGGATTAACGCCTCAATCTTTTCATCAAATGTCTGGATACAAAGTTCAGGGTAAAACTAAATCTACTGCTGAACAATTGATTGAAGATGCCGTAGCCGTTGAAGCTGCCGGAGCATTTTCAGTTGTGTTAGAAGGGATCCCTTCTGAATTGGCAAAAATTGTTACTGAAACCGTTTCAATTCCAACCGTTGGCATTGGCGCTGGTCCTTATTGTGATGGTCAAATACAGGTATTTCACGATATTTTAGGGCTCTTTGGAACCTTTGTTCCTAAGCATACTAAACAATATTCAAAATTAGGTGAAAATATTGTGGATACCATTTCACAATATCGTGCTGACGTTGAAACCGGAAAATTTCCAGAAGCAAAACATTCTGCACATCTAAAAGAAGAAATAATCAACGCTATACGTTCCGGTTCATGAGAACCATTACAACGCTTTCTGAATTCAAACAATTTCGAGATAGCCTTTCAGGAACCATCGGCTTTGTTCCCACAATGGGCGCCCTTCATGAGGGACATTTATCTTTGGTCAATAAATCAAATCATACCTGTGATTATACAATCGTAAGTATATTTGTAAATCCTACACAATTTACTCAAAACGAAGATTTAAGCACCTATCCCAAACCTTTAGAAAAAGATTCGACTTTACTAAAAGCATTTAAAGTAGATGCGATTTTTTTACCCACCAATGAAATTATGTATCCAGAAGGATTTTCTACTTTTGTTAATGAAGAGATTCTTTCACGCGAGTTAGAGGGGAAGAGTCGACCTTCATTTTTTAAGGGGGTTACCACAATTGTAGCAAAGCTATTCAACATCGTAAATCCCACTCATACGTTTTTCGGAGAAAAAGATGCTCAACAATTACGCGTCATTCAAAAAATGGTGAGTGATTTAAACTCTTCTATCCAAATTATTTCATGCTCCACTGTGCGAGAAAAAAGTGGATTAGCAATGAGTTCACGAAATGAATATTTATCAGCAGAATCCAGACAATCTGCATCCATTATTTATAAAGGCTTAAAGCACGGACTTTCACTTTTAAAAAATGGTGAGCGAAATCCAGATGTAATTAGAGAAGAAATAACTAAAATATTTCAACTTGAACCCCTTGCAAAAGTTGATTATATTTCTATTTCAGATAATATTTCATTAGAAGAAATTAATGGAGAAATAGCTGGAGATATTCTGATAAGTACCGCAGTTTATATTGATGATATACGGCTAATTGATAATATCACTTACTCATCTGATTGAATAAAATGAGTGCCTTGGCTATCACGAGATTCGATGGCTGCAGATACCAATGCATTGGCCGTTTGAACTCCATTTCGCAAGCCAATAATTTCGGGTGTATTTCTAGAAAATAATCATCACCATCTTGCATCACACTTGCATCTTTACCTGAAAAATAACCCCAAACTAATGCCTCTAAAAGCGATGTGCTGGCTAATCGATTTGCACCATGAGCTCCTGTGCACGCAACTTCCCAACAATGACCGGTACCCGCATCCAAAAAAAATTTAACTTTTCTGGGGAATCATCTAAACCCTTATAAACAATGCCGCCCTGTATGTGGGGAGTATTGCTACTTTTTAACTCATTTGTTTTGGTTATAATGGTAACTTTTTTACCTTCATCGGCCGCAGTTAATGCAGCCGTTGCCCCAGCAAGTCCAGTGCCTATGACTAATATTTCAGTTTATTTCGCGTCCACTACATAAATTCCAGTCGAATATCTTTACTTCTAATTTGGTGAGTGAGTGCACCAATCGAGATCGCATTTACACCCGTATCTAAATAACCATGAATATTATCTATAGTAATGCCTCCTGAAGCCTCCACAAAAATACTATCACCTCCTGCAACATTTCTAATTAACTGAATCGCTTCTCTAATTTGATTTGGATGCATATTATCCAGTAAAAAACCATCAACGCCCACAGCTAAGCCCTCACGAATTTGATCGAATATATCCACTTCTAATTCGATGGGTAAATTGGTGTCCAACTTTCTAATATTTTGAACCGCAGTGCGTATAGATTCTACTGATTTCAGATGATTATCTTTAATTAATACGCCTTCAGAAAGATTCAACCTATGATTATAACCACCCCCGCAAGTGACAGCATATTTTTCTAATAGACGCAATCCTGGTGTGGTTTTCCGAGTATCCAAAATTTTCACCCCATATGGACGTGCCAATTCCGCATAAACTTTGGCCTGAGTTGCAATGCCACATAGACGTTGAATCAAATTGAGCATTACCCGTTCACGAGATAATATGCTGGCTGCCTTACCAATTACTTGTCCAATAACATCTCCCGGCATTAATTCATCACCATCTTTCACGTGGATGTGAACTGCAGAGTCATCATCGAAACAATGTAAAATTACTTCCTTTCCAGAAAAGACTAAACTTTCAACGGCTTGAATCTCTGCCGTTACTTTTTCATCTGGTGATACAGTACCAAGTGTTGTTTTATCACCATCTGGAATATCTTCTTCAAGAAAAAATTTGACTCGCCCTAATACATATTCAGCATCTAATTTAGTAAATTGAGTATATTCTATCAACTGAGTTCCAACATCCTTTCTAATGGTTTTAGTGCAGCTAATCTTTTTTCCTCACTCATATGGATTTGAGGAGAAAGCGTCTCTAAGGCATTCACCATTTTTTCTAATGTATTCAATCGCATATGTGGACATTCATTGCATGCACATCCATCATTTGATGGAAGTGGGATAAATCGTTTGGGGGGGTTTTGCTTTTGCATCTGATGAATTACACCTGGCTCGGTGGCAATAATAAATTCTCGCTTATCACTACCATTTGCATAATTTATTATTGCTGTGGTTGAACCAATAAAATCTGCCACATCTTGAATATCTGGATCTTGATAATAATGTGCCAAAATAACGGCATTTCGTTGCTTTTTTAATACTTGAATTTTAGAAAATATATCATTCATTTTATTGTCAATAATTGGATTCAAATTTACTTAAGAATCTTATTTCATTCCCGTTTTTACTTTCGCCCAATCCAGCAGTCATTTTGCAGGCGGAAAATAATTAGACAAAATAATCAATCCCGGAATACCAAACATCCGCCCCTGAAAAATGGGAATAAGCTCACCAATTAATCCAATAATCCCTAAAATTATTCCTAAAGAAATTTTAAAGGTATGACGAATCACTTCTCACCCATAACGACGAGAGTGCCCATCCATTCATCTTTTGCACCACTTTGCCAATGTTGAATATTTTTAAAACCGGCTTCTTTCATATTAGTGAGCCAATAATCAATGGGTTGCGTATTCATATTTACACCACATTCCATGGGCCAATTTATAGAAGGTAAATTTTCAGTATAATGATCAATGCCAAAAATAAAACATCCCTTTTGATTAAGCCAATTTGAATAGATAGTATTTATTAACTCTGATGGATTTTTAAGATAATATAAAACTTCCATTGAATGAATAATGTTAAACTGTTGAGGTGGGCTCCATTGCAAAATATCCGCACAAACATATTGGTTTTCTGAATCCAATGATTGTGCTTTTAGAATCATTTTTTCAGCACCATCAATTCCCAATGACCTCTCACAAGTTTCAATTTCTTTAAATTTTCGAACGACCCAGCCGTTTCCACAACCCACATCCAAAACTGAAAATGGGGTTTGTAAAAATGGTTTAAGTTTATCAAACATAAAGTTGACTGATTTCGCATGACCTTTTTCCATGCCTTCGTCTTTGCCTATTTCTGCCCACTTACTAAAAAGTGTAATGGCTGAAGGATATGTATCTTTAAAATTTATTGTTTTTCCCATCTCTAAATTTACAGGAATTCTATGAATGAGACTTATGAATTGTGAACAATGAATGTGTAATTTTACCCTTCGATTTTTAGTTAATTTTTACCCTTTAAGGAATTTATGAGAAAAAGTAGTTTTAGAAATATTGCCATCATTGCACACGTTGATCATGGTAAAACAACATTGGTTGATGGACTTTTGCAACAAAGTGGTACTTTTAGCGCTCACCAAAACGTTGAAGAGCGAGTGATGGACTCCATGGATTTAGAAAAAGAGCGTGGTATTACAATTACTGCTAAAAATACAGCAATCCATTATAAGGGTATCAAAATTAATATTGTTGATACACCAGGTCACGCTGATTTTGGCGGAGAGGTTGAAAGAAGCTTAAATCTTGTTGATGGTGTATTGTTACTTGTGGATTCCAGTGAAGGCCCATTACCTCAAACTCGATTTGTACTAAAAAAAGCACTTACCAAAAACTTACCGGTAATTTTAGTTATTAATAAAATTGATCGAGCCGATGCACGAATTGATGAAGTAGTAAATGAAGTTTACGACTTATTTATTGATCTTGATGCAACTGATAAACAAATCGAATTCCCCATTATTTATACCAATGCAAAAGATGGTGTGGCACATGCTGAACTTGGAGATGATTCTAAAGATTTAACTCCATTATTCAATTTAATATTAGATAAAATTGAAGGACCTGAAGCGAATGATGATATTGAGCCTCAATTTTTAATTACCAATTTGGCGTATGATCCATATGTTGGGCAGGTAGCTGTTGGACGGTTGGGAAATGGAATGCTTGAGTTGAATAAGCGATATAGTTTGTGTACAAAAGATGGTATCCTTCATGACCAAAAGTTTTCTGCTTGTTATACCTTTAAGGGTCTTCAAAAAATTAAAGTTGAAAAATTAGAGGCTGGTGATATTATTGCCATTGCAGGAATTGAAAATATTAATATTGGTGATTCTATTTCTTGTAATGAAAATCCGAAACCATTACCTCGAATTGAAATTGATGAACCTACTGTTTCAATGCATTTTCATGTAAATAATGGCCCTTTTGCAGGAAAAGAAGGAAAATATCTTACTTCACGAAATATCAGTGAACGCTTACAAAAAGAAATTTTAGGTAACGTTTCTTTACAAGTTATTGATACTGAACGAACAGATGTATTTGAAGTGAGGGGACGTGGGGAACTACAAATGGCGGTGCTTATTGAAACTATGCGTCGTGAAGGTTACGAATTTATGGTGTCAAAGCCTCGTGTAATTACAAAAGAAGTTGACGGTAAGGTATTAGAGCCCATGGAAAATGTTTTCTTGGATCTTCGCGAGGAACATGTTGGGGTCATTACAGAAAAACTTTCCTTACGAAAGGGTCGGATGACCAATCTTCAAAATAATGGTTTTGGTAGAGTCAATTTAGAATTTATTATTCCTTCACGGGGGCTCATTGGTTTTAGAAGTCAATTTTTGACTGATACGAAGGGTTCCGGAATAATGAATACTCTTTTTGATTCGTATGCGCCATGGTTTGGGCCTATTCCACAGCGGATGACCGGTGTATTGGTTTCTGACCGCCCCGGGAAAGTAACAACTTATGCCAGTCAAGCTATGGTTGACCGTGGAGAACTTTTCTTAGCAGTGGGTACAGAAGTTTATACTGGGATGATTTTAGGTGAACGAAATCGTACTGGTGATTTGGATGTTAATATTTGCCGAGAGAAAAAACTCACCAATATGCGTGCATCAAGTTCAGATGCTACCGTTACACTTCGGCCACCACAACTTTTATCTTTAGATCAAAGTATTGAATTTATTGCAGCCGATGAGTTAATAGAGGTTACTCCATTAACAATCCGTTTACGTAAAATGGAATTAGATGCGAACAAACGTGCATCATTGAAAAAGAAGGAAATAACCGGGTAGGATAGTTGATATGAATTTACTCAGCTTAAATCCCTTTATGATTAATAAATGGCTATTTTAGCTTTGGCTGGTAAACGTTATGCTTCGGTGTCAATTATTGTGGATAACATTATGGATAACCCTCTCTTTTATCATCATTTTTTTGATAGAAGTACCATTGGTTGAGTTACTCATATTTTATAATTAATTAAATATGCAACAATTGATTTAAATTTAAATGTTCTAGCCAGAATTACAAAATGAGCTAAATAATGAGATGGAAATTCAAACTGATTGTTCAGTTTACCCCCACAAGAATGAGTAATAACTCCCCCATTATTTTGTTTATATACATTGGTCATATCTACAAAATCAACCCCTAGTGTTTGCTGCCTTCCCACAAGGGGATTGTTACCCGTACAATTAACATGATCATTTACTGGTAAAATGGCTTCATGGTCAACTTGAACGTTTCGAGTTATATCATATATTGAGATTTCTTTAACTTTTATGTCCTTAAAAAATTCAATGCATGTTTGAGCATCGTCAAAATCTAATACTGTCCCTTTGGGGTGAGAAATATTACTTGAAGCTAATTCTGTAGAAATTACAATTAATGACATTAAGTTCGTGCTCCAAATAATGCTGTACCTAAACGAATATGGGTGGCTCCTTCTTCAATTGCCAACTCAAAATCTCTACTCATTCCCATAGATATATTTTTACATGTGGAAACTCCATTATAAAGTATTTCATCTCTTAATATTCTGGTTTGAGTATAAATTGAACGATACTTTTGATCTAATTTGATAAAAGGAGGAATCATCATAATGCCTTCAATTAACAAGTTGGGGAGTTTAGATATTTCAATAGCTGTAAATATAGCATCCATTGGACTTAAGCCATGCTTTAACGGGTCATTTCCTGAATTTATTTGAAGATATATGCGTTGGGTTTTATTTAACTCTTTTGCAACATTTGAAATTCGAGTAGCTAATTTAATTGAGTCCACAGTTTGAATGACATCATAAAGTTGAACTGCTTTGCGAACTTTATTTGTTTGGAGGTGGCCGATAAGATGAATTTCAACTAATTCTTTGTTATGAATCTGTGGAAATTTTTCTTCAGTTTCTTGAATTCTACTTTCTCCCAATGAAAACAATTTCGCTGAAATTGCTGAATTCATAGCAGACACAGGGAATGACTTTGTTACTGCAATAAGTGTAATTTCATCAATACTACGATTTGATTTTTCAGCACGAATTGAAATCTTTTTTTGGATTTCATTAAGATGAGTAAGGTTTATGTGAGAAATAATTATTCCTCCGTCACTTCTCCTGGTTCATCTTCACCATCATCATCATCTTTAAGGACTTTTGTAATAGTTGAAATTTTGGCACCATCATCTAGCTTTAAAAGCCTTACACCTTGAGTGTTTCGGCCAATTACATTAATACTTTCAACCGGCTGACGAATCATAATACCTTGATCAGTAATAATCATGATATCATCTGTATCAACAACCTCCATTATGGTTACTAACTTACCAATTTTGTCATTACATTTAATGGTATAAACACCTTTACCGCCACGGTTTTGTGTACGATAGGCTTCCACATCGGTTCGTTTTCCATAGCCTTTGTCTGTGGCTGCAAGAATACTTCCATCACGTTTAACTACTAACATGCCCACCACAAAATCGTCAGAAAAGCTCATAGAAATTCCACGAACACCCATGGTTTTTCTTCCCGTTGACCTGATGGTGTTTTCTGCAAATCGTATTGCCTTACCGCCATTTGTTGCCAAAACAATATCTTGGTCACCATGAGATATTTTTGCTTCAATTAGTTCATCTTCTTCACGAATCTCAATCGCATAAATTCCACCCTTACGAGGCTTGCTATACAAACTTAAAGCAGAGCGTTTAATAATTCCATTTTTGGTAGCCATAACAATAGAATCCGTATCATTAAATTCTTTTGTCGATACAAATGCTTTTACTTTATCTCCAACTTCACATCCAATAAGATTCACAATTGCCCGACCTTGAGATGTTCTTGAACCTTGTGGAATTTGATGCACTTTTAGCCAATAACATTTTCCCCTATCTGTAAAAAATAACATTGTGCTGTGAGCAGAAGCAATAAATAAGTGTTCTACAAAATCATCTTCTCGAGTATTAGCACCCTTCATACCTCGTCCACCACGGCGCTGAGTTTTCCATGCTGCCGTTGGAAGACGTTTGATATAACCGTTGTGGGTAATTGTTACTACCATGTCGTCATCAGCTATCATGTCCTCAATCGACAAGTCACCACTTATTGGGATAATTTCAGAACGTCTTTCGTCACCATATCTTTCATTAATTTCCAATAATTCTTCACGAATAATATCACTTTGAATATCATGACCCTCAAGGATATCATTTAGTTTTTTAATCAATAATTGAAGTTCGTTATACTCTTCTACAACTCTATCAACCTCCATTGAAGTAAGTCGTTGAAGGCGCATATCTAAAATTGCTTTAGTTTGTTTTTCTGAAAACTTAAACTTTGTAATGAGAGAATTTCGTGCTTCTTCAGGATTTTTAGATCCACGAATAATACTGATAACTTCATCAATATTTTCCAATGCTACCTTTAGTCCCTCGAGGATATGTGCACGGTCTTCAGCCTCTTTTAGCTCAAATTTTGTTCTGCGGATAATTACAACACGCCTAAAGTCTAAGAAATGACCAAGCATCTCTTTTAGGTTCATAACTTTTGGCACCCCGTTAGCAAGGGCTAACATTATTACACCAAATGAATCTTGAAGTTGTGTTAATTTGTAAAGATTGTTTAACACAATATCACCAATTGCATCACGCTTACATTCCACCACAACTCTAATGCCATCTTTGTCAGATTCATCACGAAGGTCTGAAATTCCATCTAGTCGTTTATCTCGAACAAGATCTGCAATCTTTTCTACTAAATTTGCTTTATTAACTTGATATGGAATTTCTGTAATAATGATAACTTCTTTGCCACTTGGAAGTTCTTCAATGGTTGCTCGGCCTCGCATAATTACACGACCGCGGCCAGTTTTAAATGCACTATGAACACCGTCAATTCCCATTATATAACCCCCCGTTGGGAAATCAGGACCTTGAATATGGTTTTCTATGAGCTCATCAATAGTGATATTATTATTGTCTAACATTGCTATTAAACTTGAAACTAGTTCACGCAAATTATGGGGTGGGATTTTCGTGGCCATCCCCACAGCGATACCATCCGCACCATTCATTAATAGGTTGGGAATAACTGTTGGCATAACCGTTGGTTCTTCTAAAGAATCATCAAAGTTGGGCTGAAAGTCTACAGTGTTTTTTTCAATATCACGCAACATTTCTGAAGCAACTCTATCCATTCGTGCTTCAGTATAACGCATAGCCGCAGCATTATCACCATCAATGGAACCGAAGTTTCCTTGTCCATCCATTAATGGATATCGCAGTGACCATGGCTGTGCCATACGCACCAATGAATCATAAACAGAACTATCACCATGGGGATGATACTTACCTAAAACTTCACCCACAATTCTAGCGCATTTTTTATATTTTCGATTCCAACTAGCACCTAAATCTGATGTGCCATATAATACTCTACGATGTACTGGTTTTAATCCATCTCTCACATCTGGCAATGCACGACTAACAATAACTGACATTGAATAATTGAGGTAGGATTCCTCCATCTCTTCAACAATATCACGAGGTGCTATATGACCATGTTTTAATTCTTCTTCAGACATATTTTTCCTTAAATATCCAAGTTAGATACAAATTTTGCTTTTGATACAATAAACTCACGACGAGACTCAACAACTTCTCCCATCAATTTTGAGAAAACTAAATTAGTCTCAACCAAATCATCTATGGTTACTTGATAAAGTGTTCGTGTATCTGGATCCATTGTTGTTTCCCATAATTGACCTGGATTCATTTCTCCCAAACCTTTATACCGAGCGATATCAATTTTTTTATCACCTACTTTCAAGGACTCTAATATTATATCCCTTTGTTCATCAGTAAAAGCATAATGCTCTTGCTTTCCTTTTGACAATTTATACAATGGCGGTTGGGCGATATATACATATCCTCCTGTAATTAGTTCAGGCATTTTTCGATATAAAAAAGTGAGTAAAAGGGTTCGAATATGACTACCATCCACATCAGCATCTGTCATAATGATTATTTTATGATATCTTAATTTTTGAATATTAAAGTCCCCAGCAGAGGTTTCCTCTGACTCAGAATCTCCCCCAAAACCAGCACCTAAAGCAGTAATTATAGTTTGTATTTCATTATTAGCCAAGAGCTTGTCAATCCTAGCTTTTTCTGCATTTATTACTTTACCTCTTAGGGGCAGAATCGCTTGAAACTTTCTGTCTCTTCCTTGTTTTGCAGAGCCCCCAGCAGAATCACCCTCCACCAGATAAATTTCACTTCTTGCAGGATCTTTTTCTGAGCAATCTGCAAGCTTTCCTGGTAGTGCTGAAATGTCTAAAACATTTTTTCTTCGAACCAGTTCACGTGCTTTTCTTGCAGCCTCTCTCGCACGTGCCGCATTTTCTGCTTTACCTATTATTTGCTTGGCTATATTTGGATTTTGTTCAAAGAAATCAGATAATGACTCCATAATTATTGAATCACAAATACCTTTTATTTCTCCATTTCCAAGCTTCGTTTTTGTTTGCCCTTCAAATTGAGGTTCTTGTACTTTTATGGATAAAACTGCAGTTAATCCTTCCCGTACATCATCGCCCCCAAGACTAAATGTTTTACCTTTTATTGGCTTAAACAATTTATTTTTAGTGGCATACTGATTCAATGATCGAGTTAGGGCCGACTTAAATCCAGCCAAATGGGTTCCACCTTCTATGGTGTTAATATTATTAACAAACGTGAGGAGGGTTTCTGTATAAGAGTCATTATAGCGTAAAGCTAAATCTACAGGGGTACCTTCTTTTTCACCTTTGATATGAATCGGCGTTTCAAATACAGGGTGGTGATTTTGATCTAAATGAATCACAAACTCTGAGATACCACCCTCATAAAAATGTTTTGTTTTTCGATCCGAATTTTCATCACTAAAAAATATAGTTATTCCGCTATTTAGGTAAGCTAATTCCCGGAGACGTTCATCAATAGTATCAAAATTGTATTTATGACCTACAAATATTTCATAATCAGGATAAAATCTAATTATTGTACCTGTTTTATCAGTAGTTCCTATTTCTTTTAACTCATTTTTTGTAATTCCAATCTCATAACTTTGTGTTGAAATTTTTCCATCTCTATGGATTTCTGCAACACATAATCTTGAAAGTGCATTTACCACCGAGACACCAACACCGTGTAAACCACCAGAAACTTTATATGAATCTTTATCAAATTTACCACCGGCATGAAGGACGGTCATTACAAGCTCTAAGCCTGACTTTCCCTCTTTTTTATTAATATCAACAGGAATACCTCGACCATTATCTTCCACAGAGATGCCACCATCTTTTAACATGGTTACATAAATTGTATCACAATGTCCGGCCATGGCTTCATCAATAGAATTATCCACAACCTCCCACACTAAATGATGAAGCCCCTTTTTACCCACATCACCAATATACATGGCAGGGCGCTTTCTTACAGCTTCAAGTCCTTTAAGTACGGTTATGCTATCGGCAGCATACTCTTGAGGTGAGCTTATTTGATTGTCTTCACTCATAAAAATCGAATATCCTTGATTTTATTTTTTTCTAATTTTGAATTTATTTTTGTCATAATATCATTCTTTTGAAACAAAAGTTCATTTCGCCAAACTGGAGTTTTGGTTTTAATAATTAAAATACCGTTTTTAAAACTTTTGATTGTTGTATTTTCATTTATTGATGTTCCCACACTCTCTTGCCAGAGATTAGAAATATTACCTTTTTCAAAGGCTGGTTTTAGTTTTTCTTCACCCAGAATCTCTAATAAAGATTCTTTTATGCTACGGAACATAGCTCATTATTTTTCTTTAATTTGATAAAGTTTACATTTTCAAAATTATTAAAATATGATTCTACACTATTGTCTGTGGTTGTGATAAAAGTTTGATATTTATTATCGATAAGTTGAAGTATTTTTTTACCACGCGACCTGTCAAGTTTTGCAAACAAATCATCTAACAACAATACGGGCTTTTTATTTGTTTCCATGTGGAGGTATTTTGCTTCAGCAACTTTCAAAACAACTAAAAATATTTTTTTCTCTCCCTGAGATGCTTGGTCTTTGATATCAACATCACCAAAGAAAAAATTAATTCTATCTTTATGTGGACCAACACCAGTAAGGCCCCTAACTTTATCTTTTTCAAATCGTGATTCAAGCTCAAATAACAAATTTTTTTGATCTTCAATTTTTAGTGATTTATATTTTATTGCAACTTTCTCTGATGGGATTACTTTTGTCCACATCTCTTTAAATAATGCGTTAAAATGTTCAAAAAAATCACGCCTATGTTGCCAGATTTTTTGAGCCAATAAAGGCAACTGCTCATCCCACACAACTACTTCACGATAATGTTTGTTGTCCACCAAACATTTGTTGCGCAATTTAATAATCTTATTATAGCGCGCTAGTGCATAAAGATAGTCTTTGTTGGAAATTGAAAGAATTTTATTTACATACATCAACCTTGCACTATTGCCACCAGAGACAATATCGATATCTTCTGGAGATAAAACGATGCTGGGGAAAACCCCAACTAAATCAGAAATTTTCTCAACAACCTGTTCATTTATTTTAATTTTTTTTTGATTTAATATCTTTCTGTACGCAATTATTTTTTCTACTTTTCCCGAAACAATACCCACAACACTCATTGTGTCTGAGTTGATTTTTTGAATATTTTTTCTATATCCAGCTCTAAAGCTTTTTGAAATCGACAACGTGTGTATGGCCTCAAGTATGCTTGTTTTCCCCACACCGTTTTGTCCATAAATCAAATTAATTCCCTCAGAGAACTCCATTTCATATGAAGAAAGTGACCTAACATTTTTTATCTCAAGATGTTTGAGAAACACAGAAAATTAATCGTTTAATCTAATTGGCATTAACAGGGTTGTTTTTTCTTCTCCCATTTGCTGTTCTTTGGGAAGAAAAATCCCAGCACTTAACGGTGACTTAAAAAGTATTTTAATTTCTTCGGTTTTTTGATTTTTTAAAACATCTCCCAGGTATTGTGAATTATAACCAATTGTCATGGGTTCACCTGAATATAAACAGTCTATAGATTCTTTACCTGTGGTTATATTCTCAGGATCTTCAGTTGTAATAGTAATTTTATTTATATCCAATGAGAGAGCAATCTGCTTTGTTGATTTATTTGAAAAAATAGACACACGTTTAACTGAACCAGCTAAATCATTTTTATTTATTGTTAATTCTTTTTCATTATCTTTGGGGATCACGCTTTCATAATCAGGATATCTATCTTTAATTATTCGAGAGGAAACACGAACACCTTCAAGATTTATCATGATATGGTTTTCTCCAATCTGTAGAGATAAAGAATCGTCTTTATTTAAAAATGGTTTTAATAAAGATAAAAATTTAACTGGAATTATAACAGAGCCGTCAAAAGAACCTGACTTTAATTCAATTTTCTTTAAACGAACCAAACGATGTCCGTCTGTTGCTACTGCAGTTAGTCCTTCTGCAGACATATTAATCAAAACTCCTTGTAAGACAGGTTTTAATTCATCTTTACTGGTAGCATAAACGGTGCTTTCAATGATATTTTGGAACTCTATTGAAGGAACAACTAAATTATTTCCAGCCTCAACAGTTGGCTCTGCGGGAAATTCATCAGCGGGCTGTCCCATAATTGTATATTTTCCACAAGTACTTTTAATATTCACTTTCCCAATGTCTGAAATTTCAAAATGTAAAAATTCTTCCGGCATAGCATTGGTTATATCCAAAAGTGTGTTTAGAGGAATAGCGATTTTTCCAGCTTCTGCATCTTCAACCTCAACGTTTACTGAAATATAAACCTCTAAATTTGTAGCTCTAATTGAAATTTTCTTGGTTTTTATATCAAATAGGGCACAACTTAAAATGGGCAATGTTGATCTTGTTGGGATTGCTTTGTTTAAATGCTGTAATGAGTGTAAAAGAGAGGATTTTTCCACTGAAAATTTCATTTTAATTGTTCCTAGTTTAAACCGGTTGATGTGATGTTAAAATCAATAGGTAATTTTATCTTCAAATAGGGGTTTTATTCAAGACAAATACATATAATAAATCCTTTAATAATTATATATATTTATTACTTTATAAGAATATATATTTATTACTATTGGATGAATGTTGAAAACTGTTTTTGAAGATAAAAAAACAGTAGAATTTTCTTGTTCAAACTAACAACAATTAAAGAAAAGCTTTATGTGGACAATTCTGTGAATAAGTGAATATTTACAGAATTTAATTGTAAAAATTTACGGATGAAAAATTTTAATATAAGTTTTACCTTTATTTTCTTTTAACCAGCTTAAAAATATTTTATTAATTTTGTCATTTTTTGCAAACTCTTTAATGGATTTCCATGAGTTTGCAAGGGTTGGATTAACTGAATCAGTTTTTTCAAAAACATAGGCAAGGTATACCGATTCCTTTTGAGACTCAAAGGGGTATGAAATAGTATTGCTTTGAACATCTTTAATTGAAGAAAGCACATCAATTGGTATTGTATTAATATCAACAGCAGGATAAACCCCAGAGCTGTTTTTAAAATCATATTTTGCAGCTAAAGCGAGGGAATCAAACAA